>Ga0074193_1000393_pt1 | contig 76507 bp, 59 predicted proteins | sample EPASupsiteHSE605_FD_64523 | JGI IMG/M metagenome (GOLD analysis project Ga0074193, IMG submission 64523) | Bioremediated contaminated groundwater from EPA Superfund site, New Mexico - Sample HSE6-05 | ecosystem: Environmental > Aquatic > Deep subsurface > Groundwater > Contaminated ... | reverse complement strand
CTCATCAATCATTTCGAAACACATGGAACTATTCGGTTACAAAGTATTGGTCGTGAGTACTACGCAATGTATAGTGATTTAGGGGTTAGTGAGACAGCACATGATGTTCGTGCACGTGAACTATTTGAGCAAGCTACACAGTGAACATTATTTTTGAAGTTAAGAAATGGACTCAACGGTAGTAGGTGGTGAACAGGTGAAGAAGAAGAGAAGAAGTTGTAAAAGATGTAATGGGGGAAGGAAAATTGAATGGAGGCCTGTAGAAGGTCATTTGTACTTAGTCAAATTTGTTAACGGTGTGAGTGACCAAGATAGCGATGACGATAGCGACAACTATTGGATAAGATGATGAACTGTAGGTTGACATTATTTTTGTGGTAAAGAAATGGACTCAACGGTAGTAGGTAGTGAACAGGGTGTGAGGAAAAGAGGTTGACCAAAAATGTATGTTACTGATGAACAGATAGCTGAACAACATGAGAGAGTATAGAAGTCAACACCGTGAACGATTGAATGAGTATGCTAGAAAGCGATACAAAAAGAGTAGAGTATTGAGTGATGATGAGACTAGTGAAGATAGTGATGTTACGTTTACGGGTGATATGGAATATGATGACTACATCTGCTATCGGTTGAAGATAGAGTTAGTTACGGTGAATGTAAGTGCTTACAATGATGAACTATAGGTTGACATTGTGTTTGACTTCGAGTGATGGTTACTGTGGATTAGTTGTGAGGTATGGATGTATGAATGTGGGTTGATGTGGAGTTTGACGTGATGTTTGGGTTTGTGTTTGACTTCGAGTGATGGTTACTGTGGATTAGTTGCCGAGATATGAATCAATATACTATAAGCCAGAAATGAGTGTCAAAAAAAGTCGCATAATTTTGCCCCTTCATGAGTGACTACCAGCAGACCGCGGAGCGGGCGGGCGGGTGGGGTGTCCAATATCTATAGGAACATTACGGGTGACTGTAATTAGGCTCATCTACGGGAATCATTGAGTATGTTTTTGAAATTGCACTGATAACGGGCATTTGGATCTCATCAAGACAGTTTCAAATCTGGAAATGATTCCACAGGGTGTCAAGGCGGTTGCAATACTTCTGTAATACTTTTCGGTAACATTATCCGTTTCTATAGCAACTTCATTCATTTGTAAGATTCCCTAGCCAAAAGCTATCCTTGTGTCAAGACAATGTTCGTGCCAAAATTGGACTCAACTCCGCGGTCTGCTGGTAGTCACTCATGAAAGGGCAAAATTATGCGACTTTTTTTGACACTCATTTTTTGCTTATAGTATATTGATTATGTAAATAGGAAATATTGTTATTGTAATCGGAATGAAGAAGAATAAGAATTTTAATAAAGGTACAATAATCCAATTTACTACGAATCGACATACCGGAGTATCACATATATCATCAACCGTCATTTTGGGAGTGGCTGTTATGTTCATTTCTTAAGAATTAAAATTTTTTTTATTCTTGATAAAATGAAAGGACATGTAATTATTTATGAAATGTTGAAATGTGAAGATAAGAAAGATAACGGAACATATATCGCGATGGTATTAGAGGAGGAACACATTAACAGACTTTTAACTATGATGGTTGAATGCACGGGAGGAAAAGTTAACTTATTAAGAAATACATATTATGAGAGAGCATTTGAAGAGTTTAATAAGTTACATGATGGTTTACATTTTAACGGTGCTACTGCTACTGGGTATGACGTACGTAATAAACTACGCGAACGTTATAATGAAAACATTATTAGTTCAAATATGAAACCATTAGAAAAGATCGATGCGCTTTTAAATCACCGTGAAATAGAACGTGAACAATATTTCTTAATCAAAAATTATAAAATATTTAGTATTTAATGATGCAAAAATAAAATATTGTTCACTCGTTTTTAATCTGTTTAATTTCTTCTTCCTCAGATTCGCTATTAAACGAAATCATGACGAGAACCACACCAACAAATAAACAAATTGCTTTTATTGAGGCTTTTAAACCATTCTTTCCGACACGTTGACCAATTTTTATTATATCGATTACAGTTTCAAACTCCATTTCTTGAGAATTATAAATTTAATTAATTTTATTTTTCTTGATATTTTTAACGCTTAAGAAATGAACGCACAATTATATAATAATTTGAACGGATATAAAAGAGATATAACGATTTGGTTTAAAAATCAGGTTACAAATACTAATATTCAATATAATATTGACTAATTTGAAAATGAAATCGAAAATGTTTATAAAGAATGTGACCAATATATGCGAATGAATAATATTGAATCTATTACAGAAATCAAAAAATTATTTATTCGTAGAGTTGATGAATTCGTAGATAATAAATTAAGTGATTTAAGGAAGCGAAGAGATTTAAACAGGTATAAAGCTTTTATTTTATAATGTTCCTTCTCTAATTTTCTTTTTATAATACTGTATCTAATAAAGTGTTAATAAATTGTATCTAACGAAGTATTAACGAAGAGATAACGAAGAGTTTTATAATGTATCTAATCAATATACAATATGGTACTTATGAGGATTTATGTGCAAGACAGAAGTTATACATATGTTTAAGAACATTAGCAAGGAGATATATTACGATTGCGCTAGGGCGGGCGGGGTGGTTTTGATTGAGTTTCAGTAATGATTTCATTTAAACTATTTTGTTCTTGACTCTTTTTAATATCTTATCGTTCCAGAAGCTTAAGAGTGAGAAAGTGGGTGTATTTATGCAAGGCAGAAGTTCAAGGAAAATAAAATTGGTAATAATGTGCAAGATAACGTTATGTTATTATTTTTATTAAGAATCCAGAAAATGAGCAAGAATAATTTTTATTTACCCGTGATTTTAGCGTTATGTGTCAAAAATATAACGGGTGAGTAACTCTAATCGTAATATATCTCCTTGCTAATGTTCTTGAATATGTGTATAACTTGTGTCTTGCAATCAAACCCTCATAAGTACCATATTGTATATTGATTCCAAATCGATGCTTTGTCCAGGTGAAGTCGAGAAAATCGATAGGATTTCGACTGTGTTTCATAGTGAAAATGTATAACTTACTCAGTATCTTTTGTCCCCCAGACGTGCTTATCCTATATTGATTGATAAACACAAAACCCTCGGCAACATAATGACTAAATAATCTTTTGGTGAAAAATTATATGGTCAAAAATTATATTCCAAAAAGCCTAGATAAAAAAACAAAATTAATATGAAATTAGCAAAGCTCTGGACCACGTCATACTATCACTACTATCCGAAAGAAAGATGTTTATCGATAAGATTTGATGCATAATCAATGACTTCAATATGGCTGCATGGAGAATGATAAGAATATTGATCATTTATATAATCAATAATCATTCTTTCATGTTCCTGGGTGAGACATGGTTTATTTTTCAAAATTCCAGGCACTTTTCCTATGTTTTTAATGTCCCTCTCAAGTTGTATTTTATTAATTCCGAAGATCTTTTGGAGAATTAATGGGTTAATATCAGTGTTATTAATTTCCAAATTTAGAGATGAAATCACCTGAAACTGTTGATTTCGGTAAATCATTTCTTTTCCCAAAAATTTGCTTTCGAAAAGTATTAAAAACCTTTTGCCAAGCATTCGATGAGGAGCAGGAAAAAGCACATCATTTGATATTGATGGAGCCATCTTATTCTCAAAACTCATGTTAAAAAAAGATTTTTTTGATTTTTAACAAAAAATATGTAGATTACATCCCAATATTAAGATTACATCAAAAAATTAGTTACTATACAAAATATTATTCAATTTATAAATATTTGAAGCAACATAAGCAAAAACTGATATGTTGATTCTTCGATATATTTAATAAAGATTACAACAATGGAAACAAAATTTTTTCATGGAATAGAAAGAAAGAGAATTTATTCAATCCATGCTCTAAAGAAAACTTATTCCAACACTATTTAAAGTACCTCAAATTCAAAGTCAAAATTGTATTGACTTTCATTAGGCCTTAGAGATTCTGTATCAGATATCTCAAGACGCTTTTTTCTTACTGTTGTTCCAAACTGATAAACCCTCTTCCCAGCAATCGCAAGAATGCAAAGAATTATGATTGAGCCGGCCCTTGTAATGGTTGTTCCCCATTGAAGCTTAACCCTTTCAATAAATTTTGGAGTCTCAATATATATATGATCCCAACATGCTATTGTGGCAATAAATGCATGTTTAGGACAAGAAGTTGTTCTGTTGTCAATTGTGTTTGCGTTTTCAAAAAAATAAGATGGAGTTGTTGATGTTGCATATATAAAAAACTTTAAATCAGACTTACAATTAAAAATGGACAAATTACCGTGAATACTAATCGAAAAGCAAAGTCTATTATCATACCCTGGAGTATTTTGTAGGAAGTAGCACAATGAATACTCAACATTACCATTACTCCCATCAAAAGCAGATAAGCCTCTCATGGTATTATTGATAAAATTATTGTATTGAAATAAAGTACCTTGGGGTGATCCCATGCACATCAAGAAAGACATGCCATTATTATGACAAACATCTCCGTATCTAACAATCAAAGTTGAAGTCATAAAACTAGCAAAAGCGTTTTTGTTAATTAAGGAGTTATGTGATGAATTAATATTGGATACTTTCGTATTTCCATTACTAAAACTAATAGAATTCTCTTGCCCTGATAAAATATTTGGGCTACACATATATATTGTTGTTAAATTTGCGACAATCTCAAAGCTCACATTCACAACTGAAAGCTTTGCAGCAACATTATTTTTTCCAGACCTACAAGAATCAAAACAGTTCCCAACCAAATACACATTCGTTGCTGAAATAAATGCCCCTCCACCTTCCTGATCAGTCCTACATGATAGAAATCCGCAATGATTAAGAGAAATTGGTAGCTGATTCTCATTCTTATACTTAACATCAATATATAAAGCACCTCCCTTATTACCAAGAGTTGATATATGATAAAAAAAACATGATTTAATTCGGATTGGTGGAATATCAGCGAGCGATATTCTGGAATAAAACACTTGTTCGTTAAAAGAAATAGATTCAACCCGAATAGAATGCTGCAGGCTGTGAGAAAACCTGCATTTATTTAGCTGTAAGCCAAATCTCTGAGAATATACGGAAAAAAATGGCGAAAAAAGTTTGTTGGCTGAGCATTGTTGGAAAAAACTGTTCGAAATGGTGAAATACTTACTTTTCACAAACATAGAAGAAAGGGATATCGAACTAACCCCAAGAAAAACGCATGTTGTATTTATCATTAAAAATAAAAACTAAAAATTTTCTCCAATTGGATAGGGCCATTTCTCATCAATTGCTCGCTCTAGATTGGAGAGAATATCATTGTCCTTTTGAATCATAGAGCTTGACCTAAGAACTTTGTAAAACTGCTCAGCAATTGATCTGCTCCCGAACGTAATCACATAATTATGCTCAGTTGTCATCATTAGTATCGAGCTCGAAGAGGACATTAAAACCGGCAACTGGGTTTCACAATTAACCTTCATGATTGCCTTTCCCATCTGCCCAAGGGCAAAAAAATTAAAACAGTAATTATCTCCGTTTCTAACAAGCTCACACTCCATTTCACGGGACTTGTCTTCGACAGTTACCTGTACTTTTTCTCTCATTTTAACACAGGTGTCAAAGTTGATTAAAAGACGATTATTCTCTGTCACCTCATTTTAAATTATGGAAGAAAGGCTGAGTGTGCTGCTGATGTCTGATAATGACGTTAGTAACCCCATGGTGGCAATGCTGCAAAAATCTGATGCTTTTTTGCGATTGGTGACAGTTAAAGATGGTAATGCTGATTATAGTGTTTTAAGCTCAGGCGGAAGGATGCCAGATTCATATGATCTAATTATTGTGTTTGAGATTGGCGAAAAGTTGATTGCGGAATTAGTTGAGCAAAATGAGGTCTCTCCTGATTCGCTTATTATTGTCATCAATGACAAAAAGTCACATGATGGTATTTTGGAGAAAATTAAAGGAAAACAGGTTTTATTTGGAGAATTCAATGGTTCTTGTTTGAAGATAAATGGAAATATTGCTGAATTCATCCAGGTCAGGAGAATGTTTGAGATTTCTGGGATTGAATTGGAGCAAGAAAGGAATAATTTCGAGCAAATTCTTGAGATGTCAAAGGAAATGCGAAAATTATCAAAGCAGAATATCGAAAAACCAACAAAATCTCAAAAAGCCGAAGTAATCAACCCTCAAGATACAATTTTTCACCTGATTATTGCTCTTGATATTACTGGCTCTATGCAAAGCTCAATTAATATGATGAAAGAGTCACTGATCACCCTTATTCAAACAATCAAAGATTCTTTTCCGTCTGTAATGGTTAGTGTATATGGTTTTATGGATCATTGTGATCACCCAGTTTATATTTCTAAAGTTTTTACAAACGATTTTGATAGTGCATCTCAATTTATAAAGACTTTTGTCGCTAATGGTGGTGGTGATACTCCTGAAGCTCATAGAACATGTTTAGCAAATGTTATTAAAGATATCGAGTCACTCCCAACTAAGAACCTTACAAATGTATGTTTACTCATATCTGATGCCCCACCTCATAGGTTGGTAGGAAACAATGCACATGGAAATCCTGCGGCTGAAAAAGAATATATGACAAGAAACTTCCCAGAAATTCTTGATTGGGTACATATGACGGCAAAAATGTCTGAAATGGGAATTCAAGTATTTTCTTTTGAAGTAGCGGCATCAGTTTATGATTCATTATTTGCTGTTTATATGACAACAATAACTGGTGGATTATCTTTTCATGTTTCTCAACAAAATACCCAAGAGTTGAAGGATCAATTAATAATGATTGTTAGAGCATTAATAACACAAAACGGCCAAATCGAAGCCCGACTTAAACTTTTATCATTAGATGATAGCATGTTGAATGCAACCAGTGAAAGAGATCTTTTTAAGAATGATGGAATCAACATTATTCAAGATGGTGAAGCGATTGATAAAGCAATTTCCGAGTCTTCTAAGTTAATGAGACTACCTCCAAGTGCAAGAGGCGCTAAAAGAGTTATTATTGATAGTTCTGGTTTAGTCAAAACAGGAAAAGATGTCGTTGAAGCTCTATATTCGTTGAAAAAGATAATTGAGGGACATAATGAATACTACGAGTTTTTCGAAAATCATGGGAATTTATACAAGAAAATTGGAGAAGAAATTAAAGCAGCTAACCCATCTAAAACATGGTTATCAGAGACTCAAGTTCAATGTATGGTTTCTTTTGAAAATTTGGCTGAAAAAATATCATCCTTAGAGATTCCAGAAAATCCAAAACTCCATGATTTACTTGAAATACTATCCGAGTTTGTAATTGGCTATCCATATTTGTTTTATATCGTGGAAGGTGGGAAATTTAACTTGCAAGATGCTTGGCCGATTCATCTATTAGATGTTTCAACATCATACATGCTTTCAGCTAAAAGTCTTTTCGATTTGATAGATCATTCAGATTCTTTGACCGAAATTAAGTCATTCAAAGGTCTTATGCATGATGCAAATAAATCTGGTCTTGTAAGCTGTGTTCCAAAAGGTGATTTATTAGCACATTTTATTTGTAGGATTATGGATAATTCTCAATGGCTTGGGGCAATAATGTCATATTCACTTCATCGCCATGTTGAACCCCTTCCATCAATAACAAACGCTGTTTCTTCAAATTTCATTTTGTCCATTCTTAAGAAGAGTTTTACTTACAAAGAAACCAATTTAAGCGAGAATAATAGGATTGCCATTGAGAATGTTTTTGGTACAATAAAATCTTTGATTCAGATAAGTTGTAAAGATATGACAATTGAGTTCGAAAGTTCATTGAAGAATTATCAGATCCCATACAGGTCATTTGTTGCCCAGGATCCGATCAACTGCTCAGCATTTGCTAAGATTCTGAATGTAATGATCCACCATAGACAATTAATATTTTCGTTGCCTCACGATTTTGCTATTCAACTTTTCCATGCTATTCTTTCAGAAGATTTGACTTTCAAAGTTCGATATTTAAATGATGAGAAACGAAAGAATTATTTATTATCAGCATTCGGAGAATGCAATATTAACACAGATATAATTGATCAAGAGCATTTTCTTGAAAGAACAGAGCCAAGCGAGCCATTTTCAGAGTTGGTTGAGCTCTTGCCCCCATTCGTTCAACAATCATGTTACATGATTAGTCAACTATGGAAGTTCTTCAGAATGGATGAGTACAATGAACCAGGACTTAGTTTCTTGAATGCAGCTTACTTACAGGCATTATTTATATATCCCAGATCAGTTCGGTTTATTGAAACCGCTGAAAAAATATACGAAATTGATCCTCAATACATTATTAGTGATCCAATTCTCACATTGTCTCGAGTTCGTCACTTATTTTACCAAGGTTTATATAAAAGCCAGATATCTAAACTTCAACTGAACAGGAAGGAATTCCAGAAGAAATCAAAAATTGATGAATTTTTATCCACAATCTCAAAATCCAATCTCCAAATTTCCTTCAATGTTTTAATGGAACCACATGTATTCCCATTTCAAACTGAAGGATTTAGTCTTCAAATGCAACATTCAGAGGAAATATTAAATCGGATTATAAGTTTGAAAACAGATCATGATATTAGCTTCTTGCGTCCACTTTTGACCATTCTTGTTTTAGGAGAGCATGAGCAATATATTTGGCAGCCCAAGCGTGCTTTCAGAGATAAAGAAAAGGTATTAGTAATATCTGACACATTGCTAAAAACCGAATCTGCAGCCTTTATGGATTTGTATTACAAAAAAGCTGCCCGCATGCGTCCAAACAGACATGGTCACACATTTGGATTGTGTTCTTTCAGAGAAGATTATACTCGTGCATATGCAAGAGATAGACTTATTGCATTAAGAGAATTGCATAGCCAAAAAGAAACTCCATTTGTTGTTCCCAAGAAATTGGCCCATACAATGAGCAGAAAGCATCATGCTCCCAGTTTCGAAGAAATTTACACATACTTGAATGAGGTATTAAATGCTTTGAACGAAAATCCAGAAATTAATTTTGAGGAATTATAAACAAACGAATAAAAACCATTCAAATTTATGTTTATTATTAAAATTTGATACAATTATCATTTGATGAGTTTTAGGATAGAGAGGAGTGACATTAAGGATGAAATAGTTTTGAGAAAGGTTCATCATTATAAAACAGTTGTTGGATTTATGGATGGAGATCAGAAAATAGTAATGAAGAGAATAGGATTGAATAATACAAGTACCATTGAGAAATGTGATAAAATGGTATGTGATTCTCAAAAAATTCCTAAAAATGTGGCTAATTGGTGTTTGGGGTATTGTTTAAGCCCAAAATATGCTTGGGTTGTTTTCGGTTTTTGTGAGTTGCCTTGTTTGTATGATTATATCCATAAGAATTTGGGATATTATATTGAAAACGTTTCTCTTTGCAGAAAATCTCAAATAATTATAGATATATTGGAATCTATTGAAATATTTCACAGATTAGGATTCCATCATGGAAATCTAAAAACTTCTAATATTTTTATGAGCGAAAACAGCAAAGGATGTGTGTTTACCGATTACATGATCAATAAATACTGGATGGCTACCCAATATGAGGGAAGAATTCAAGAAAAGTTTGTTTGGAAAGCTCCAGAGAAGAGAAGAGGAGAGATTTATTATGAATCTGACATTTTCGACATTGGATCTGCCATTTTTGAGGTTTTCACATCAATTGTTGTTTCAGATGATGAGATATTGACATTTAACTGTAATAATATAGGTGACTGCCCTGTTTCCATTCAAAAAATAATTAAACAATGTTGGAGTAATGATCCAGATGCTAGGCCAAAAATAGGGAGTCTAATTCATTTTTTCAAAAGTATTAATGAAAAAATGAACACAATAAGCCACTATTGTGAGATGTCAGAAAAGAATAAGAGGATTGCCGAATATGCTTCAATTGGAGAGGACTCATTTATTTTTGAACTTGGGAAGATATATCAGAATACCTTTAATGATTTTGAACAAGCTTTGGTGTGTTTTGAAAAAGCAGCATTGTCAAATGATAATGCTTTAATAATTTTAGGTAATTTATATTTTTTTGGTCAAGGTGTTCATCAAGATTATAAAAAAGCTTTTGAATATTATAGGGTACTTTCAGAACATGTGAATGTAATAGGTTTTAGCTCCCTTGGAAACATGTATTTTTATGGATATGGAGTCACAAAGGATTATCAACAAGCTTTTAGATTTTATCATCTTGCTGCTGATTTGAAGGATCCAGTAGGTTTGAATTGTTTAGGCAACATGTATTATTATGGGTATGCTGTCGAACAGGATTTTTGTGAAGCTTTTTCCTGTTATTTAGATTCTGCAAAACTTGGAGATGTATGTGGCCAAAACAGTGTTGGGAATATGTATTACCATGGGTATGATATTCATCAAGACCATTTTCAGGCATTTTATTGGTATAAGAAATCAGCAGATCAATACAATTCTGTTGGTCTTATGTGCTTAGGCAATCATCAAACAAGAGAATATTGTTCTCATCTCATTTGTTTATGGGATGCATTCAATCATATACCTATATTCTTCTAAAAATTAAATCTCTCTTTGTTTTAACAAAACATTTATAACTTCTATTTGGTCTCGATTTGTTGTTTTGTTATTCTCAAAAACAATGTCTAACATTCTCTATCAAAAAATCATTGAAATAACAGGATCAACATGAGGGTATTAATAATAAATATTTATCATGATTCGATTTTCTCATGATTGACCAAGAACCCCATAAATCCATGTTATCCAAAAGTTAATCCTGAAAATTTTATTCCAACATTTTAACCGGGTTTTCGGGGTAGGTTAATCCCAGGACCTTTTCAAGGCAATCAATATCTCCTGGGATTATGGATATTTTCCTTAATTTCCTCCTCTCTTGTTCAATATTGAGATCCTTTGGGTCGATTTCGGGGAATGAGAGCATTGTTACATCGAAGTTGGACATGAATTTGTCATCTAATGTCCATTCTGGCTCAAATATCTGATCGCAACATGTTATCATGTAATATATTGCCTTTCTTGAGCCTTCTGTCAAACAGGCATCTGTGTTTGGGTAAATTGCTGGAGAAAAGCAAATGGCAAGGTTCGAAGCATCCATTTTGCTATATTCAGAATTTAAATGCACAAAGTTGAGATATCGCATAAGATATCCTAAAGAATTTCTTGATGAAGGCTCAAATTGAATAATTATTGATTTCAATTTCAATATTTTGGCTTCATCGGGACCATCAGCGCCAAATATATGCGGCATTATTTGATATGCTTCCATTTCAATTAAGGGATCGTATAAAGCGTGCTCACCAAAAAACTTTTTTAATGCCGACGCAATTACATCAACATCTGTATATTCTTCAAGATTTCTAACCCTTCCTCTATCTAATTCACGACATAATGAGTCCACAACACTTTTCTGGGCACTTAATCGAAACAATCCTTCTTTTTTCTCAGCTTGAAGCTTTTTAAGCTGCCCAATCAAATCACTAACAATAAATGGAATAAAACCACGATAATTCTTCCATGTTTTCATAAAGAAATGAGGCCCAGGTGAGGGATCAACCCAACTCATATACAAAATTTACTCTAAAAAGTACTCCCTATCTAAATATATTTAGATTGCTTTTCCTCTATTGCCCCAATTATATCTAATCAAACTGTAAGATTAATTATTTTTTGAACATTTTTTAAATTGTTTTTCTGAGAATTTTTACAGCCATTTTTTGAATGATTGGACTACTGCTGTTGATCAGGAGTTATTACCCTGGTGGTCTTAGTTCATCTTCTTTAGTCTTTTGGCTTGATGCAAGATATGCAGAGAGCTATAATAAAACTGGCAGTGTTTGGAAAGACATGAGTGGTAACGATTATCATGCCACAATAAACCCTGGTGTTACATATAGTAGTTTCAACGGTGGCGCTTTTTATTTTAAAGGAGGTGTTGATGTTATTATTCCAGCCATTGTGGATACTTTTCCAATTACAGCAATAACGAGTGTTACTCATGATGGCAACTGGGTTCTAATTGGAAGTGAATCTACAAATCAGATTATAAGTTTGACTCTCGATGGAAGGAGGATTACAATGTCTGTTCATTGCGTTCACTGGGGAGAAGGTATTACTGTTATGTATGGAGGCACCAACCATCATCGATCAACAACCCTTCCTACTAGAAGGGGAAAGGATGATATCAATTCCCTTTTTTATCGTCTGTATGGAACAAATAGTCATAATATCAATATTAATTCGGAATTGGTCGATATGATTAATGTTGGAGGAGCCCACGGAGGGCCTCCTGGTTACGCTATTGGCAGTAACAGCCCATCGGATTCGTATGATGAAGATTGGAGAGGAAGGATTATTGATGTGATCATATACAATCGGGCATTGTCTAATTCTGAAGTTGCGATTGTTAATGCATATGAAGCAATGATGAGTAGAAAGGTTGTGAACTCGAATTTAATTAGTGGGTATTCAGGCTCCAGTAATATGTATGATCTTGTAGGTATTGGGCGTGAATCATCAACAGATTATGTACTTAAAACAGCCTATTATTCTGGGTCTCTATGTTTGGAAAGTCAAATACAAACAGGATGGTTCTTGAGCAATGATAATAACTACATCATTGCATCTCATGATGGTGCCCCACTAACTCTAGATGCAAATATGATAAGGAGAAAGTGGTTTATCCAGAAAACAGGAAGTGGTACTGGGAAAATAAAAATGTTTTTGAACACCACAATCCTAAAGAATATCAATTTGTACTACAGCCCAAATGAAAATTTCAGTGATCCAAAGATAATCACTCCTACAGAAGTGGTTTCGAATACAACTATCACTGTGTTAGGATCTCAGATTCTTCCTGGCTATTATAGATTTGGGAATGGACCTGCCGTAATGTCCAAAAGCATGTTTGTGCCAATGAGTATCTCAAAATCTATTTTCCTTTTTAATGTTCTTCTTCTAGTATCATCAGTACTCTAAGATAAATCAACATTTAAAACTAAAATTTTCATGGATTTTAACATAAGGAAAGGATTATTGGGTGTTTATGGGTCATATTTGGCATTAGTGTATTTTAAATCGGATTTTTTTCTTGATTTCTTGATCAATACATCAATTAGTACTTTTTTTTGGATAATTACAGTTGTATTAGGGCATTTAGTCACCCAAAGTTTCTTCAAGTATGCATTTCCGTTATTATTTAATCATTATTATGATATTGGGGATATCATTGACAGTCCTAATACTCTATATTCATTCCTAAGAAGTTTTATTATATCATTTTTTATTAATTGTGACAAAAATGGTGTGTTACTAAGGTTTTTTGGATATCTTCAGCTATGTTTACTTTCAAGAGCATTTTCTTGTTTGCATATTGGTCTCAGTATAAGGAACGATCTTAACACCAATCATCGAAACGCTTTTCTACTTTCTCTCGAGTTATTATTGTTTTTTTTCTTTCTTTGGGTAATGATTCGAGATATATATCATTTTTATCAAAATAGAGATAATATATATATTGTTTATAGTCTTTTTGGAGTCGAACTTGTTGTTCATTCTTTTTTCTCTGTGATATCACATATATTTGTTGTTTATGGAGACCAAATATATGGGAACAACTCCAACTCGTTTCATCATTTAAGCAAATTTATAACAAACCTGATATTATCATGTATTCTTTGCATTGCTAACACCTTTTGTTTTGGACAATTCAGATTTGGTATATTTATTGTTTTTGTCTCATTTGTAGAAGTGTTTTTTCACATTGGAATGATTTCGGAGTATACAGATTCTATGGCATCAATCAAAACAAATGATTCTTTGGTGAACGAAAATGATATCAGTAAAAATGACATATGCATTGTTTGCCGTCAAGCAAATTCAATCACTGAATCTAGGAAACTTAAATGCGGTCATTGTTTCCATGAAGAGTGTATTGAATTATGGTTTGAATCTCATTCTCATTGTCCTCTTTGCAAAAAACCAATGACAAAATAGTCTAATGAAGATTAAATGTACTTTACATAATTTCTATTTTCTTGTTCTGAGTGCTTGAGATGTAATCAATTTATTCACAAAAGCCTCAAGCTCTTTTGCGCTTTTAGTATAAACACTTTCTGACTTATTATACTTGTAGCAATTAGAAAATATCAACCTCAAATCATAAACAAATCTATCAAATGTTGAATATCTACCATCAATAACATTTCTCTCAAGCGTTGATAAGTCCATCGGGGTTTTAATAATCTCCGTATAGTTAGGGGCTTCTGATTTGGATACTGGTTTCCGAAAAGGCCAAGACCTCGAATGTTGCTTCGTTTTCTGAACAATTATCTTCATCTGATCTATAGGATTGATTCTAGGGGGACGATTTATAATAATACCTTTGATCCTTCTCACAGGCCATGATGAAACTCTATTGATTTCAATATCTGGAAGAAGAGATGATGCATATAATAGTTGATTATCCACAATTTCATGAATGGATAAATAGTCGATTTCATCATCGACTCTACAATGTATTAGTGTCGCTCCTTGATAATCTTTGATGCAGCGCTTCCAAATACTTGGATTTAGCTTAATTTCAAGAGTAAACCCTTGTCTTTTAAAATAACCCACAGCAGAATTATCTGCATATGTTAATATATGGTTAATACCCATTGCTTGAAGGTAAAACTTAACTTTCGCCATTAAATGAGCACCATAACCTCTTATTTGTTCTTGAGATGATACCGCACAAAAAGCAATTTCAGCGAAATTATCTCCAAAAAAAGGTCTGAAGCAAATCCCCCCATAAACAATACCTTTTTTGAGTAAAACAACTGTGTAATGAAACTTATTGAAAACTAATTTAGAAATATAGTTTTCTGGCATTTGTGCAAGCTCTTTATGAAAAATGTTTCTGGCCATAGTTAGCCAAATCAATGCTTGATCAGTTCCATCATTTTTAATAAGTCTATAATGCATTTCATTGTTGTATTCTTTAAAAGCCCTCGCTTTAACCGAGGGACTCAAAGATACGTTAAAATCGAGGGCTGTTAATCGATGAAAATTATTTCCCGGTAAGTTTCTATCCTTAATCTTCCATTTAGGATAATTTATGTTCGATTCTAATCTGTGGGGCCTTATAGGAGTAAAAAGTCTCTCACACATTAATACGATAATATAAACTACAATTTACTTCCATACAGCCCAGACAGGAGTGAATTTCGATTTGCATTTGTTCTCCGATTCCAAGAACCATAGATTATGGTGTTTCATTAGGGCCAGCTTTTCGGATATTGATCCCAAATGGAAAAAGTGGCAAAGAACTGGCTCAGAAATATTCTTAGAATGTGATTCATTTTGCCAGATCTTTCTTCCTGTACCAAATACACCACCAGCATTAACAACAAGCATAGGATCCAGAACTTTAAATTTTAGATACCCTTTGGACCAATTAATTCCAATTGTATCATGTCCAATCCAATGATGATTACTGGAGCGTAATATATGTCTCAATGCGGATTGATCTACCATTTTTGGTGCATTATACATTCGGGTGAGCCATATCGGCATAAGTTTCATGACACTCTCTGTTGGAATAGCTTGATAAAACCCAAGGTTGACTTTCCAATCAACAATTGGATCACTAATTGGTAACTTAGTATAATTCTTCGAATCACACTGAACAATAAAGTCATAATCTCCTTTGAATAATGGAAAAGGATCTGATAAAAAGATAATATCCAAATCGCTAAGGACTGGTTCCGCTCCCCAAAGTAAGAATTGATGCAATAAGGTTGGGCGGACTTTTACAATATCATAAAAATCAATAAGTTTCCTATTATTCACTGCTTTGGGAGTAAAATTTGAATGCAAATGAATGCTGTTGGCACCAATTTTAACCATTTGTTGATGAGAAAATGAATCCAAAGACACAACGATTATGCTATTCATGTTCTTGATAACTCTATTTAGGGAACAAAACCAATTCTGGGCAAATGTAATCATTCCTGAGTTTACAACAGTGAATATGAAGTAATGGCGATTTGAAATCGGGTTAATTGGGGTTTTTTCAAAAAAGTACCATAAATCATCAAGAAAAGCATCAGAAAACGCCCATTTATCATATTTAAATTCAATATTCGCCAAAATGGTTTTTGGTTTTGGAAATTGTGATTTCCTATCAAAGTCTTCACCTTCTCGAAAACCAATAGAGCGAAAATACCCAAACATACAAGAAATAATAATCACAATTGGAATAAAAATGGTTATTAATCGGGGGATTTTTTTCTTTTGTTCTAGTGGTGGTAAAATCATCAAGACAATAATTTTGTTAAAAATATGGCATAAAGTGACACAAATCGAAATGATCATTTGAAATCACAATTCTCCCCAATATCATTATGTTTTAAGCAATTAGATTATAAAATACAGTGATGCTTGAGAAAATATAGAGGGAGTTTGTGAAAGAGGATGAATAATTGATTTGAATACAAGAACCATGAAAAGCATTGTCAAAGATCTATTTGTGTAGTCAGTTCTCAGATTTCTTTTTAATAAGTGAATAGAATAATCTCCAGAGTTTGTAATAATGCAATTTGCTCCTAATAGATGCTCCACTTGATTCATCTAAGAAGCTTCATGATGTATTCCTAAAGAAGCAGAGGAACATCATAATAATATCATTATCATTCAACAACAAAACAATAACATTCACAGAATGACCATTTATTCATGATATCATTAGAATTATCATTGCATATAAGAAGGCCAATACAAAACTGATCTCTCTCCAATTAGATAAATTATTAGTACACATACATTCAGCATATGTCCTTCCAGCTGTTTCTTTTGGTGTTTCTACAATTGTTCTCTCATATGTCATTCTCAATGTTTCTTCAACTGATCTCTTTGGAAGTGGTATATCAGCATTACAATGAAAAGAATTGAAGAACTGTAATTGATAAGTGATTCTATTAGTAAATGAATTATTATTTGATGTTGATACTGCTGTTGAAGTAGAAAATGATGGAGTGTGAAATATGAAAGAATGAGATACTTCAAGAGAACCTCCAACAACACAGAATAGTCTGTTTTGATTATTTCTAAATATGCAATATATCATCTTTCTTGATCCTGCTCCATAGGCATAAAAAACTCCATCAAGTGTATTTGGACTGATGTTATGAACAATATTAGATAATGACATTGATATTGTTCCTGAACTAGAAGAGAAGTATATACAAATGCTATAAGACGCCTTGTTGTTTGAGAAAGTGCAGAGTGAGCTTGTGAATGAGGATGGAGAATTGATAAGTAAACCAGAACCCTGACCAGCATTGTTCATTGAACAGTTGGTATTATCAACTCTCTGATAACCCTTGTATACGTGAATAGGATAATATCCAGATGTAGTATGAGAGCAATTTGAAATAGATAGATACTCCATTTGATTCATCTCAGAAGCTTCCAGTTGAGAAAAATGTCTTCCTGAAGCAGAGCAACTATTAGCACATATCATCCTGAGAAATGAATTAGGAGAGATGAAATAAATAGCTCCTCCTTCTCCAGAACACACACAGTTGTAGAACATTGAGTAATTGATGTTCATTGAGTAAGAACCACCATTAACATATATTACACCACCATGTCCAGAGTATGATAAATATCTTGAGAAGAAACAGAGAGCAATATTGATATTTTTATCTACATAAGACCTTCCTTGATCAACACTTTCGCTTTCACATCCCACCCCACCATCCCAAATAATATCATTATCATTCAACCACAACAGAGGCACAATCGAGGGATTTTCGGTATTTTCCAAAAACTTGTCATGAATACTTATAACACCTATGGTTTGTTTTGGCTCATCTAAATTTATTAAACAAGCAAAAATTATGATTAAACATAATCCAATTAAAATGCTCAAAACTGTGGTTATTCTATCAGTTCCATTTTTTTTGGTTAAACAGTTTAATTTTTTTGGAGTATTTAGTTTTTTTCTCGAGAATTCAAGGGGAAGATTCAACAAATATAATATTTTTTTTGGAACATCATAAGAGGGATTTGTTTGGATTCTTTTAGATCCAAGTCTTAGGTATTGACATAAATGTTTCACAATAGTAAAATTAATCAAAAGAACTATATAGAAAATGAACATTGATAAAACATGATATTTGGAGGCATATTGGAATGTTCTGTAATTTTTTGTAATCATGAGATAAAAAACATGGTTAATTGAAGATAATTGTGGTTTCTTTTCGGACATTTCGTATAAACATATGTCAAACATCATGAACAAAAAGCATTTTTCAAAAACTGTTCTAAGAAAAGAATGAGAATGGAACATAGTAATATTTTGTTCGAAAAATATTCTCAAATTTCAGAAAATATTCAATTAAAAGTACAAAATATAACCAATACTTCGGTAATGTAAGGATATCTTTTCAAAACGAGTAATCTTATATTGTGTGGCTATTAAGTGAAAATATGTGTTAAGTTTTTGAGGGAGTCTTTATGTCCCTTGGAAATTGTTGTTAACTAAACAAGGTTGATTATCAAATATACTATCATTATCATATTGAATTGTAAAACTATTAAAAATTGGAAACATATATTAACTACATATCTCTTTGGAAAAAACATAATAATCTAATACACTTTTATAACAGAAGCATTGACATCATTACATAATAAAATGATTCATGTAATAAAATATTATTAGTAATACCGAAAAAGCTCAATGGTATATCAGCATTACAATGAAATGACATAAAATATGAATAGGCATATGTTGGATATAGAGAGAATGCATTATTTATATTTGTAAAAGGAGCACCAGGCCAAGATGAATATGTTGTTCCAGAATGAGAAATGAAACAATTGCTTATCGTTAATACTCCACTCCCACCATAACTGGAAGCCCATAAATTGCAAAACAATATCTCAGTATTCTTATAAAAAATACACTTATAGATCATAAATTGGGAATTGCCTTGGTGAGACATCACACCATAAGAAATTCCATTGTTCCCTACAACATTACAATATTGGATAATCCTATTTCCTGAAGGCGAAGCAAAATAAAAATTGTGTCCATAGACAACTTTGTTTTCACTAAATGTACAATATATCACATTTGTACCAATGCAATCAAAAATAGACATGCTAGCTCCTGCATAGCATTTATTGTTAGAACAATTTAGCGAAGAAATTGTTGCATTACACTTCTGAATCATTGTGCTACTGTGGACTCCAGAAGTGTGTGGGGAACATTTCAAAATGCTCACATATGACCATTCCAATAATGGGCAGTTCTTCATTTTCACCAAAGCAAAACTGCCAAATTCAGAGTCTATATATGATTTAATGGTAAAACATGTAGATGCACAAATATTCCTAAGTTTGATTGAATTGTTACCACCAATTGTATTCGATATATAAATAGCCCCACCAGAATAGTAAGCTGTACATAAATAAAATAAACAAGAAACCATTTCAATTTCCGATTCAACATTTGACAAACACAAAATTCCTCCAGATTCTTCAAAATAAAACCCATGAAATACGCAATTGGTCATTCCAAACTCTTTAGGGACAACAGTCATCCTACTTGTTAGGCACTGAGAGTGGACAATTGTCAACAAAATCTCAAACATTTTTTATAAAATCTTCAATAATGAAAGTAATACCTTTTATAAGACAACAACGCCATAAAATAAAACAATTTAAACAAAATGAAGGTGGCCCCCTAAACGGTTATCGGTTAATTTACGTTACAAGTCAAATGGTAGAAGAGTTGAATCTCACACCAGAGCAAACAGCTGAGTTTCGCGAAGCCTTCAATATCTTTGACAAGGATGGTGATGGAAGAATTACTGCTAAAGAACTTGGCACAGTTATGAGATCACTTGGTCAGAATCCATCTGAGAGCGAACTTCAAGATATGGTGAATGAAGTAGATCTTGATGGTAATGGTACCATCGAATTCGATGAATTTTTAATTATGATGAGTCGTCAAATGAGAGAGGGAGATACTGAAGAAGCAGTTAAGGATGCCTTCCGAGTTTTTGATAAGGATGGTGATGGAAAAATTACCACAGCAGATCTTATTCATATTATGAAGAATCTTGGCGAGCCATTGACCCAAGAAGAAATTGATGAAATGATTGCTCAAGCTGACAGCAACAAAGATGGTATTATTGACATTGCCGAATTTGTGCATCTTATGATTGCTTCATAAAACTAAAAATGGTGGTATTTATATATTTTTTATTGATATAGCTCAATTGCCTGACATATTTCACATTTCTCTGTTGGGACTTTTGATGGCAATCCGCAAACGGAACAAAAAGCATTAGATTTATGAGCGGCAAGCCTTTCTGCCATTTTTTGAACAGCAAATGGAGTCGCTTCAGATCCTTCTTCCCCAATTCTCTTAATCATCTTTGTTTCGATTTCAAAGGCTTTTTGGAACGGGGACAGCTCTTCAATTACTTCAATCCCGTTTTCTCGACAGTAAAACGTTGTCTCAATTGCTAAACATTGTCTGACTGGGCGCAATACAGCAACTGGCATGTAGTTCTGTAAATCATCACCAGAAACCCAAGGGAAAAGATCTGTTCTCCCTTGGGACAACACACCAAACACCCCAAGCGAAACTCTATCAACGCAATCACCTAATACAACACAATTGAACCCATTTTCTTTAGCAAATTCGACGACTTCTTTAACCCCAAATTTAGGAATTATATTCAGGTTTTCAATAGGTAATTCTCTCGAACTTATTGCTTCAAGGCGTTTCACAACTGCCGATTTCCCCGTAAAACCAAGATTCAATCGCGATTTCAAAATGTGATATGCAAACATAGAGCTAGGCCCTCCAGAAACACACACCAATACATTCACAGGAGGAGGAATGCCCTTTAATGCTTTGCGAAAAGTATCCATAACAGATCTACCTATCTGATCACATATGCACTTCGAACATTTGTTAACTCCTTTGCGCAAATTATACAAGGACTTCTCCTCATGACAGCTACAGCACTGTCCAATCATTTTTTGTTATAAACCATTCAATATTGAATAAAATAATCGTGCCGATTGCTGATGAATGAATCTCTCTATCATAAGACTGAGAGAATCAGTAGAATGCCAAAGGTTGATAATAATACATTAATTTCATTATCAAAAGATCAGAGTGATAGTAGTTCATTGTCAGGATCAGATGAATATGAGGAGATTACGATTGAGGTATCTGGACCACAAGTTTTTGAAATTCAATCCCAATCAGAGATCTCTTCAGATGGGAATGAAGAAGAAGAAGTACATTTCATTTCTAAAATTCCTGCTTCAGCAAAAAGTTATAAAAATTTACAATGAGTATTGATGAAAAAATTCGATGTCCGATTTCGAGAGCAATTCTGATCAAAACACTCGGATATAATTGTGTTTTAGCTATTGATGAAGAGATAAACAAAGAAGAATACCATTTGGAAAAAATTATTCCTGTTATTGATGATGTGATTCAAAGATCTGATATATATAATCAACTTCATTATATGTTTCAGAGAATAAGAATGTATTTAGTAATAGAATCAGGTGATAATAGTGAGTTATCTGAGTTATTAGATAGATTTCAAATGAATTTGAATGATTTAGAGTCAAATAGTTCTAACATTTCTTGTCTAATAAGTTTATCCGAATTTTTGATGCAAATTCAACGATTTGTTATTGAAAAGTATCATACAAACGAGGCATTTTTCATTCCCATTATAAAACATGTTTCATTCTCAATTAATTCCATAGTAATGATGCTTTATTCATGTGATTTCCTTATTCAACTAAAAGAATATCGAATAAATACTCACAAAGTCAAAAAGAGTTTAATAGAAGGGCTTTTTTGATCTGATAATCTTCATGGTTTCCTCCATATTTTTATCAGTAAGATTATAGATTTGCTCAATTTCTTTTATATTATATCCCTCAGATACAAGTTCTTTCGATCCTTTAATGTATGAATTAAAAGCTTCAATGGAGGAACTCATTTCTTCACAGCAACGTTTTAAAGTGTCAATTTGTTTTTGTTGCTGTTCTGCTTTCAGATAATTTGTAGCGATCTGTTTAAAAATCGAGACTGTTAATGGATTATTCAACAATTCTGGCTTTTCCAATATTTCAACAGCACAAATAATAAAAGAATCATGACCACAGAGTGGTTTGATAATATCTACCACTTTCGATACTAAATCTTCATCATAACCCATCTCCAATAAAGAAGTGATTGATTGATTAAGACTCACGATTTTTTGTTCTTCACTTAAAAGAGATTGTGATTCTGGTTGTTGTATAGGAACTACTTGTTGAGGTTCTGGGGGTTTAATAGGAACTACTTGTTGAGGTTCTGGGGGTTTAATAGGAACTATTTGTTGGGGCTCTGGGTTTTTTATCGGAATAATTGGTTGAATAGGTTTTTTTTGTGTTTCTTCTTTTCCTTTTATAGCTTTTGGAACATAAACAAGCAGCCCATCAGATATATCGATATTATGTATCATCTCATCTCCTTTCAAAACAGAAGATTTCAATATAATCCTTACAGTATCGAAATTTTGGGAGTATTTGTTGCAAAACTCCCTCTTCAGATCATTGATACTCCAATTAGGTAAGGCATCAACATAATACTGGTTTTTGTATTGATCTTTGAGTCCAATGTTCATCATAAAAAATGCAGGTCAAATTTTATTATCAAGTGGATGCAACACTCTCGATTTTCTGGTTGATCAAGGGAGATTTGATTGGGGTGAATGGTAGATAGAAGGGATCCATGAATGCACTAAATAAGATAGATTTAATTTTCTCACATATGGATTTCATGTGGTCATCTCTTAGGTTGGAGTAGTGGAAAGTGAGCACCACAATTTTGTATCGCAGGTTTGTTTTATATCCCCACACTTGAAATCTATCTGATGTCAAAATATTACCTATAAAACCGGCGTATCCTTTGCCTTTACTATCGAAATAATCTAATGAACAGAACAGAAGTGTTTCAATTTCTTGTTCCTGTTTCTCACTGCAATATCTTTGCAATATGATGGGATTATAATCAGGACCAATCACAGAAATACAAGCAATTTTTTGTCTTTCACTCATTTTGTTGTCACTTTTTGAATTTATCAAGGTTGAGGTTTTTGCAATGTACTACAAGTGCTTCAATATTGGCTTGCGCATATTCAAAAGGAGGAGAAAGACACTGTTTTGGTGCAAAATTATCGATAAACCAAGATATGTAACTAACATCTGGCAAATCAGAGCCCAAAAGTGTTCCAAATAGTAACGAAAACATATCATCAAAACACAGAAGCTGATGTACATCATCGGCGCTTGCAGTTTTTGATCCTAATCTATTAATCAATGCCCCTTTATTTATTCCTACCAGGGTTTTATGTATATAATACAACATGTCTATGGGATTTGGGTTAAACATCGCCATATACAGGAACACCGAAGCAACATAAAAGCATTTATCTCTCTCAAATACTTCGTGAATTGTTGATTCAGGGTTGTTTTTTGATATCAAAGCCAATGGAAGAAGAAATAGATTTGCAGGCATCATTGAAAGCTTTTCAAGTTTGATTAATGTGTTTGTATCACCATAGAAAAACAACTTATCATGCTTTTCATATACCCTATTGAAAATTGCACGGTATAATAGAAGTAATGATATTGACTGCAAAGATGATGTTAAGACCAAACTTTTCGGAATAATTTCATAGCATAATGCGATTATTGCAGGGGAGATCATATCAAGTGATTCATGAACAAGGTTATTCACAGTCCGATCAATATGTGATCTGAAGCTTGATGTTTCAACAAACAAACACCTTGATAGAGTAACCTCAGATTCCATTGGTTGGCAATACGAAATCTCAGTGTCCATTCTTCGTTCTGCTTCAATTATCATGTCATAAAAGAAAGAAGGGAAGTCTTTCAACCATTTTGGGTATGGAATCAAGCTAAGATATTTCTGGTAACTGTGAAATAGTACTTTAAGAGATATTTGCTCATTAAAAAGCTTTTTGTACTCATCATTTGATGGAGTTTCAAAGAATTCATCAGTTACTTTCACAATAAGAGTAGAAGGAAAGACGTCACGAGATAAGGCTGAACAAATGGCTTTTGCAAACCGAATTCGATCAGAATACAAAGAATATTTGGAAGATAGGATTGAAGATTCATTAGAGGCAATAATTTGATTTAAAAATCCAATTTTTCTAACAATTAGATTTGTCTTATTATCTTCATAACACAATACTATCCTAAAATTTAAATCTTTATCTGTGAGGGAACTGATATCATTTTTTACACCCTCAATTTCTTGCTCAAGTTGGATTTGATGTTCCAATATCCTATTAATGATCCTAACATGAGTTCCTTTCCTTTTTAAAATAAATCTATTTAATTCTAATCTGGTAAAAAAGTTAGGAGAAGAATAGTACTCAATAAATGGCTTTAATTGTGGATTATCTTTTTTCCATTTTTCGAACTCATTTTCTTTTTCCATTTTTCTACCTTGATTAGCGAAGATTAATAATATAGAGATTGTAAAAAACAATCACATTTTATGTTGTGTCTTTTTTTAGTGTTTTTACGTTCTCTTCCAGATGGATGTTATCCAGGTGTAACAAGACATTTGTGGCATCCTTATTCTTATGATGTACTTGCAACAGATTCAGATATGTTTTGTAGCGGCTCCAGTTTTGCAGGTTTCGGTTTCCATGGGTCATTTTGTCCTCAAATTGATGCAAAATACCGAATTATTGTTGAGGGTACATATGATGAATATTCAGAATCCAAATACTCATATTATATTTTTAATGATACACAAACAAAATCAAGAACTACCCCTTTTCTTTTTTTACAAGCCGGGGCATGCTATAAATATGCTATTTGGACCTCTGCAGGGTGGAATTCATGTGGAAAGTTTTATATTCAAAGAGAGAATTTTTCCAAAGAGATTCTTAACTATGAAAGATCATTCAGCTGTTATATGTCTTTTTGCTGGAATTCTCAGGGAGAATTTCCGAACTGCAAGCCATTTACGGAATATCATTCGAGTAAGTTTCAGTTGATTAATATTTTGTATATGGCATACAATCTTGTATTATTGACATGCTGATAAATACATTATTGATTCTTTTATTGTGATGGGCATCCAATGAATCTTGGTACCTTGTGACAATACTCTATATACTCTTGTCCAAATATAAGAGTTAAATGTTCTTCTTCAATTATCACCATTGAATACATGATTGCAATATAAGATAGCGCCATTGGTATTAACCAAATATTCCACCAAGATATACAAAACCCTGCATATGCTATGGTATAAAACACAACTTGAGGATTTCTGCTAAATGAGTAAAGCCCATTTGTTCTAAGACCTGAAACATCGCTCCCAACCCATGTACCAAATTTACAAAAGAAGTCCATGCAATATATTGTCATTACTAAGCCGATGACTAGCATGACCAGCCCAATTGTTCCATATTTTGTCATTGGGGGTGCTTTAACCAAACTCTTCCAACCAACAACACCTGTAACCATTGAATTTAATGCATATAGAAACACATGAACAAACACTCCAAAACAGTTCAATGACTTATCTTCAATATACTTCTTCCTAACATACCAGATCATCAACACCTCTAGTACCACATATATTATTGCACCTATGACAATCCAAATAATTTCACTCATGGAAATGAGGGTTCTGACATTCTTAGTCTCTGGTTCGATATAAATTAACCAGTTTTTTTCTTTTTTTTGGAAGCCAAACCGATTTAAATGAGCACCCCTCGATTCGTTATTGAGAAGGACCATGTATACAAAAAAGGCGAAATGATATATGTTTTAGAAGAAAATATGTATGATATTTTCGAAGCGGAAATTATGGAAATTAATGGCGGAAATTATAAAGTTCATTATCCAGAATGGCCTGATGATGACAAGGAACTTGATTCCACTGAACGATTTATCCCTAAAAATACTACAAATGAGCGCATATTTACAAATCAAGAACGGATCAGAAAAGAAAAAGAGAAGAGGAACCAATCTTCTGATGTATCATATAGTGAAGAATTTGAAGAATCTGAAGACGAGAAACCCAAACCAAAGAAAGAGAAAGCTCCCCCAAAGAGTCCAAAACTAAAAGTTAAGAAGGAGAAAGAGCCAAAAGAACCAAAGCCTCCAAAGGAACCCAAGCCAAAAAAGGAAGCAAAGCCAAAATCGATAAAACCTGAGAGTTCCTCAAAGAAAGAATCTAAGTCTAAGTCAAACAAGAGAGAATCAAAGATCAATCTAGATTCTCTTATTAAGAAGGCATTGAAAGGAGGAATTGAAACAGAAGACGAATTTAGAGCTTTCATCACTACTGAAATGATATCCAAAGAAAAATCATCACACATTGATAATGAACTTGCCATAAGGAGATTCAATCAGATTAAGAACAAGATTAATCAGGAGAATGTTGATAGTGAATCATATTCTGACATTGAACAACAAGAAGATCAGATTATTGAAGAACCAATTGTATATGAACCAGAAGAAATAAGGCTAAAACAGAAATCAACAACTCCATTACCATATGCAAGCGAATTTAGGGTTCATAGATGGATTGGTATTGAGGATGACTCACAAAATATGAATATAACTTTTGACGAAAATGGAAATGCAAATTGCTTTATTTATAAGACTCAAAACAAAGAATACTTAATATTAAATGGATTCAAGATTGAAATCCAAAGACAACCTCCAATTACAGAAGATCTAACCTATCACTACCGCCAAGAAAGGGTATCTCCGGTTGGAAAAACATGTTCGATCAATTCTTTGGTTGAAGCTGTGACCATATCTGATACAATATCTTTGGAAAGGCCCAAAGAGATTAATTACAATAATGAGAAACACCGAAATCTCACTCATAAGCCAGTCAGCAATATTGAGAAACCCAAGAAAATTGCCAAAAAACTCACATCTGATTTTATTGAGAACCTAAGTGACTAAACTAAATTACATGGTTTTATTTGATTTGGATTCTTTCTTGATTAATTGGTAAAGTGTTTTAAATTGATCTATCAGATTCACAATCTGTTCTTTATGCCATTTCTGGTATTGAAAACATTTATCATACTTATTCTCATGTTGAAAAGATCGGTCAATAATTAATTCCAATATACGCTTTTTTTCATTGATAAGGGTTTTATGAAATTGATTCATTTTGATCTTTTTCTTAATTGACTCTTCTAACTTACAAACAGCATTCCAATCACATCCATCAAACTCTTTTGGTATCGCCCTATTCTCTTTATTCAATAACCCAATCTGTTTTTTCTTCAAATTTTTGATATGATTCATGATTCCTTTGATTTCTCTTTTCTTGAGAATAATAATATGATTTAGTCTAATACATTTTTCTTTAATTTGATCACAAAAAGGTATATTCAGAGCTTGAACATTAGCTTGTGGTGTATCATGATTATGGCAAAATACATTATTTTTCTCTTTTTCTTTAGATAATTTCTTCCTTATTTCTTTTAATTCTGTGAAAAGGTCGTCATGAGAATTATATTTTGGTTTCATATCTGGAACAAATGGTATCTGAACTATATCAATTTTTTTACATAAACTTGAGATCCTTTTCTGCATTTCATTAATTAGAGAATTAGATTCCGTTAAATTATACAACTCTTTCTCAGCATGATATTTTGTTTCTTCAATTAGAATTCTTGTTTGCTCAATGGAAGATAATAAATTAATTTCACGAGATGTTGGTGTCCATGATCGAGCAATATAATTATGATGTGAATAAAAATGCATCTCTTCATAAATTTCTCTAGTATTGAATGAAGTTTTTTCTAATCTAATTTTTTGTGACTCTATATCAGATTTTAAGCGATTTAATATTATACTAAGTTGATTCTCTCTCTCTTGAAGAATCATGTTGTTTGCATAAACCTCATTAATGAGGGTTTCGATTTCTAAGACGCTATTGTCACATTGCATGTTTCCATCGAAGCATAACAACATAGATTTCCATTTTCTGCGTTCGATAGTAATTGATTCTAGTATACTCTGAATAATACCTTCCTTTGAGATATTGCTCTCGTTTGTTGACATAGTTTGATCATATAAGCATTCCATTTTTTTTTCTAACTCTCTGCATTTGATATCAACATGATTCATTTTTCGTTTTATCTTCCTTTTTTTAATATCTAATTCGATTTCCTTATTATGATGCTTTTGTACCTCTTCTTCAATCATCTCCATCTTGTAAAATCCATTTTCAAAAAACTTTCTATTTTCATCCCTAATTAAATCTGTTTTCCTATCAATTCTTTTTTTTATCTCATCAACTTTCTGTTCTTTCTTACTACAAAACTCTCTCAACAATACCATATCATCAATTATATCAACATTTTTGTTGTTTTTTGCTTTAAAGTCACTTAAACTGCTTATAAAATAGCCAAACTTTTCTTTATCCATTTTAATTTTAAACGTTCATCCTAACAATGAAATGTTTGTCTAATTCTTGATTATGATATATTCTTGATCATTCTCAGAGTGACAAGAAACAATTTTTATGGAATGGCCTATAAAAATGGATTTAGGGACTGGTTGCTATCTAGACGCAATTATATCCGTAAGTTCACGTAATGGAGAAGTATTTTTTGAGTTTTGCGATTCTGAAAAAGAAGTTTTCATTGTTGATCAAATGGATTCTTTTCAGATCCTTGAGTTTTCTGAAAATGATCCTTTAAAATTAGTATTAAATGGTGAAAAATCCTCAAGATCGTTTAAATTTCTTCAAGAATCAGCCTTGACAAATGTTTTGGATTTTCTTCATAACTTTTACACCCTAAAAGTCGTTCCTGGGTCGAAAAAACAGTTTTCTATCATGCCAATTGCGTCTTTTAAGAAATGCAGGACATCAAAAGCTCCAAATAGGAGTAATTCTCAACCATCAGTACGAATTGGTTATACAGAAAAGTCAGAAGGGCTAACATCTGGTTTGATAAGAGAATCTATATCAGAAATAGAGTTGAAAATCATTGACAGAAATAATTATAAGGAATACATTATTGGCAATCACTGGAAAAACAATGTGAAAATATATGAATTTGAGATAGATCAAAGTTTTGCATTCACTCTTTGGCTGATTTTGGCCAATGTTGAGTTTAATGAAGAGTCTTTGTCAGTATATGATAATCTTTATATACAGATTGATGAATTTCACAAGTATGAATGGGATCACTCTCCAGAGTTGAGATCCTATGTGAGAAGTATTGAAACAGATATTAGCAAGCGCAATTTTAGGATTAGTTGCATGAAGAAGATTGTTCATGATGTTTTATTATGTATGTTTGCCCAAAAATTGTATAGCATTGTTTTCTCCCATTCGTTAGTTGATATTTGTGTATTTTTTGTGGATAATCTGATATCTGCAGATATGGGAAATGGATACATTATGTGCCAAAATGGAGAAAAGTTGTCAATTAAAGAGGTTAGTGCTAAAGTTTTCCTTTTATTTGAGCAATATTTCTCCAGATCCATAGATTCACTTGAAAAACTGTATCAGGAGACAATGGAATTGTTATTGGATGCTTCGCCAACAACACATGCTCTTCTTGCAGATTATTCTGTTTCGGATTTTGTTTTTCTCAAAGATTTTATCCATGAGTACTTCATAAATGAAAGAAGTAATGACGAATCAACTCTTCTCTTCACAGCTGCTTTTGCTTCACAATCTTTGTTTAGCTTCTTCAAACACTTCATTGCAGAATCTTTCATTCTCCTTCATAGCAGGCTATCTCAAACCCCAATGGAGCAAAAAAATCTGTTCCAAAGCTACTATCTTGGTCTACTATCTTCTGTCAATATTAGACTCCTGCTTTTCAATACACACCTGATGCAGGATTTCGAAGCCGATAGTGTTTGATATCCGGTGATCTTTACTTAGTAAATATTTCAAAAAGTTCAGATGTCAAACCGTTGAACGATTTTTATAAAAGTGACATTTTTTGTTAAATGAGCAGCGACAATATAATACCACTCCCACCAGTTATTGCCCCTCAGTTCGATCCATTAGCTAGTTTTTCGCATCCAGTAGGTGCTAGGATCATTTATTATATCACCGAAAAGCTTAAGATTCCTCTCCCAGAAGAGTTTCAGGAGTCTTGTAAAAACTTGGATAAAATGAGGGAACAATTGCGTTCTGTCACCGAATTAAGTATTGATATGGTTGGAATCGTTGTTGATTACATCCATATGCTTAAGGGTTTGACAAAGGGTATATCTATTGTTGAAAATGGAGCCGGGTTGCTTTTCAAGTGGGGAACTGTGAGTATGTATGATACTGATTATGAAATCGTTTGTCTTTTGTATAATTTAACCATTGGAATTTTACGAGGATTGACAAAGCTATCATTGAACAATCATTTGAGGACCATTGTTCCTCTTGTGAAAACATGTAAGAGCTTTTCCGAAAAGATCATGGAGCTTTATAATGATTCATTTGGTTCAACTCTTGGAAGATCAAATTGTGAGAAACTTAGTACATTTATTGATCTCGTTTTTTACCAATCACAGTTTTCTGTTGTTCTTGAGACAAAGAAAGCTTTTGCTCCAAAAGCAGGAATTTTATTCATCGATGTGATAAATCAAACAAGAATGGCGTCTCAAGATTATTGTAAATACTATAATATTGTCTCTCACTATTGCCAAGCAGAAAAGTTTTGGAATGAAAGCGCATACGGTCACGCAGTATCAACCATTCGTAAGACTTTGGCCTTTTTCCCTGATGACAAAACTATAAGTAAGATGCAAGAACCATTCAAGCAACTGTATATTTCTCTTAAAGAAGTGATCACTCCCAGAGCCAAATTCTTTGAAACTGATAATTCACAAGTTTACTTTTTGCCAGTGCCCAAAAATCTTGATGATTTAGAACCACTGAAGAAGAATGCTGTTATAGGTCAAGTTAATTGGACTTCTACAATGACTGTAACTGAACTAGGCAACATTTTATCGTCTTCCCTCGAAGAAAAAGTCAGTCAGAGACTTCAAAACTTCAAAATGGAAGCGAATAGAGCTCTTGAAGATATTACATCATGTATCGGTCTTGTTCCACATGAAGAATCTGCTGCTTTATCTCGATTATTATCTGAAATTTATGCCAAGAAGAGTGTAATTAACGAAATGGTGAGTGCAATATCAGCACTTCTTGGACAAAAATCAGCAATTGTATCTCAAAGAATGCCACAAGCTTTCAACCAATTCCAGTCTTTGAGAGCATCAATTGATCAGGCGGCCCAAACAGATCTATATTTCGAAACTCAGTTTGGGAAGGGAGCTTCAGTTTTAACTCAGCTCGAGACTAAGCAAAGAGCGATTGAGGCTAAGAGAGATCAGATAAATCAATTACTTGGACAAGCTGATAAAGCAGCTCAAGTAGCTCTCGAATCAAAATCAGGATCCAGCCAAGAGATTCTTAGCCAGATGCAAGGAATGACTCAACAATTTGATGCTATTGCTGCTCAAATGAATCCTGTATTTGTTGAAACTGTAGGAATGGTTAAAGATTTGCATGATACCGCTCAAAGAACTGTTCAACAATATAGGACTGAAGTCGCCACAGTTAAATCTGGGTTTGAGAATGGTTTGGGATTCTATACTAAGTTGATTGCCTCTCTCAACAATCTTAGAGATCAACTTTCTCGGCTTTAAATGACTCTTTGCAATATTCCATATCTTTTTTTTGGATATCATTAAGTGTTAACCCAATTGCATCAAGCATTCTTTGGCATTTTGTATTTGATGAAACAAAACTCATCTCAAATAATTGCAAATCTTTGTTAAAAATTAACTCACATAATAGAACCTGCAATCCCCATGGATATGGAGGAGATGCCATCCTTTTAACAAGTGTATAAACAATAATCTCACTAATGCAATAAGCTTCACCAACAACAATCCTTTTACGGAATAGTTCGATTAATAACTTAATATAAAAATGAGTATTCCGACATGGAAACTTAAGATTATCAGCAAAACAATCAATAAAATTTTCTACAATGATTATATCCAGTCTAGACAACATAGAACACATTAAAATAAAATATGGTAGATGAGTGAATAATGGTTTGGGAATCGGCATAATTTTTGGCGGAAAAGTTATTTCAAAACACAAAGATATTAAACTCAATATTACTCCTGGATTTTTGGATACAAAATCACAAATAATTATCATTTCATTATTTCTCTGATTGGAATCTCTACTTTCGAAATAATTATTTATTGAAACATGGAGAGAATCTGGTAAAAATGAAGACATTGGCATAATTGAATAATGTATTTGATGAATATCTAATACCTGTTCGATTTTCATCTCAGGTGTATTTAATGGAATAAAACAAATATACTTTGGTGATGTTGATAGTATAATATTTCTTGCTTGAACAAATTCAGAAGGCAAAAGTGATAAAAGGTATGATGCTGAAGAGCTAAGAAAATCTGGAAACTCATGTGATAGAACAAGTAAATAACGAATGAAAGACATGTAGACCCTTTGGAATATTGTTGGTTGTGGAAAATTATTCGCTTTGGATATAAATGCGACCATATCACTAACAAGCAAGAGCATAATTGGCCATGAATAATTCTCTGTGGCTAAAGATACAAGAAGAGAGGAAGAAGATACTAAATCAAACCATAAAAAGCAAAATGATGGCAAAATGTTGGGTCTAATGTAATGCAAAGAATGTGAAATAATATCAAAATTATCAGGATTTGATATTGTAATCCCAATAAAAAATGATAAAGTTTGAAACATTTTATAATGATTACCAATACTGGTAGATAACAATACATTACAAATTTCATTAAATATACCATCAATAGAATTGGATAATTCATTAGAAAAATCAATAAAAATTAAGAATTTTTCGATAACATTCATTGGTTCATTCAATAGTACATATTGGTATAAATCTAAGTTGTTCCTAAAAAAATTTTTAAACAATTTCATTGAAACCACTTCGTTTTTTGCCGATAATGATTGAATCCATTTTGAAATATGAAGAGAAAAATCATTGTTATAAGTTATATCCCTTTTCGATTTGTTGGATGAGCCACTGATTACTTTCTTGTTATTCTGAAGGTATTTGAAAACCAAATTTTCTATTATTTGGTTGATTTGGTCATTATCACTTATTCGGTATTGAATTATCCAAAAAATTATGTTTTGGAAATCACTGATTTGGTGTCTTCCAGATATAATAATCTCTTCATTTAATAAAAATATAATTTCAATAACCTGTTCTTCTGTGATTAATGGATTAGATATTGATTTAGTCAAGGCATTATCCAATTCTTCAACACTAATTAGTGAGGTTGTTAAAATTATTGAGTAATAATAATGGAAAACAATTTCATTTGATATTGTACTTAATATATTATTGTGAAAACTATTTGGTAAAACAATTCCCTTAAAAAATCGTAAAAATAAAAACTCTAGGCATTCAACAACTAGGGAACAATTCTTTAACCCAAACTCTTTCCAAAAAGAATTAAATGATAATGCTAAATCATTATCATATACAACATTTTGAACCAACTTCTTTAATAAAATATGGTTAGCAGGTAAATGATTGATATGAAAATATCCTTGCTCCTGAGCCATCATGCATAGATCTTTTAAAAAAGCAATGTGGCTGTCAAGAACAGAAGAGGATAAATAACATATATTTTGTGTAAATGAACATTTAATGTGACGCAAATAATTAATTACAGGTAAATTAGTCGATGTCTTTGATTCACAAAAAGAATCAATGATTGTTCGGGCTTTACGTGAACAAATATGCTTGCATAATTCTACGATAAAACATTGAACCCATACTTGATTCTTTGAACAAAAGTCATCAACCCAAATGTTATCATTAATATCATTATGTAATTCTTTATCAAACAATTTTTTCACCAAGAAGTGAAAATTAAAAAAAACTATTTGTGACAATACTGATTCAGCTAATTGAGTAATAAGACACTCAGCTTCATAAATTAGCATTTTCTTTGAGTATCCATGACTTTTGTTTATTTTGATAGTTTCATCTATTGTTGATGAAATTATTTTGGATAATCTGTCTGATTCTTCACGGATAATTTGATATAACAGCCATATAACCATATTATAAACTCTTTCAGAGAAAGTTAATATTATTTCAGGTTCACTATATATAACATTGCTGGAGAGATAACTATAAAACCAATTTTCGTCAAACATTATTATCCTTTCAATTTGCAAATCAGTAAATAGTCTCTTTAAAGAAAATGGTATCAATACAAAATCATAATTGTTTTGAGTTTGGTCAGGAAATAGTTCATCTAAGTATAATAAATCATTAATTGAAACATGAAAATATAAAAATATTGATTCGATTGATCTGCAGATACTTCCTTTCAGGCCTTTGATAGAATAAATCGAACCTAATAATTGAAGAATTGATGAAATATATGGATTTGGTGGTGAAAAGAATCTACTAGCTGATGTCAAAATAGAATTAATCATAGGAACAATGACAAACAACAATCCATTGGATAATGCATAGAGAAGTATCGATTTTATATCAAAAACAGAAGAAACAAGAACATAATTATTGCCTAATGTAATCAAGCCTAATATTCTACCAAGTATCCAAACTTTCTTTGATTCAGGAGAATTAAAATATTTAATTTCTATTGTGTTAAAAATAATCTTATAGATATGATAGACAATGCAATAAAGAATAGTACGTTGAATTGAGTTAGATAGTGTAGAATAAACTTGTATGAAAGTATTAATCTGGGATGGATCCTCGAGAAAGAGTAAAACAAAACAATTAGAAACCCATTGCGGATATTGCTTAAACTTTTCAAGAAAAACAATTATGGATGCGTATTCAAACGTCATAGGGATTGAATTCTTTGCATTTCTAATTGGAGGCGTTTGAAGATTCTCAAAAACTCTCACCTTTTTGGAAATGTTTGGAATTGGAGTTGTATCAACGAATTCTTTGAAAGTGTATGATAAAAGTTTCTCCTTGACTTTCCGAAATAATGAAGGATAATGGAAATACAACAAAAAACTCTGTAATAGCTTTGATCCAAACAAAATATTTGAATCTAAAAATGGCAAAACCATTTCGATGAGCTCACATGCAAAGCCAAACCTATCTCCAATTGTCTTTAATGAGTCTTCAATATACTGAAACAAGAACTGATAGAATCCCTTATTAACCCATTTGTTGTGTATTAATTCAATTAATATTGATCTCAAAGAGTCTCTCTTCCTCTTCATTAAAATATCCCAATTTCTAAGTTCTTGAAATATCACCATTAATATATAATTATAAAACTCAGCATCTTGTTGAAAAATTTTTTCTAGTTGAAAATCTAAATCATTAGTCCCTATTTGGAGATTTAGATATGGATTTAATAATGATTTGGCCTTTTCTTGAAATTTTTCATCAATTTTCTTTATCTCAAAATGAAAATCATATTCATTGATTGCAGGGCGTATTTCTTTAAACTTTTTGTATAAATCGTGTGAATTAAGCCGTATTTCATAAGGAATTTGCTCAAAATTTATTGAAACATAATCAAATATAGAGTTGATTATTACATCAGATATCATTAAATGGTAATTCTTTTCAATCAAGTGATTATTAATTCGGTCAATAACATAAGATAATTTTCCTAAATGGTCCACAAATCGAATATACTTAACAAAGTTATAAGACAAATACCATGATGAAGCAATAGCAATGTCAAATGATAAATCTAATGGAGAATAATGAATAAGATGATCAATAAATGTAGTTGGGGTGGCATTAACAACTGAAATTACATTTTCAATTGAATTTTGAGCATATCTGATAGAAAAATCACCCATTTGATTTGGAAATTTTTCCCATAATATGATCACATGTAGATATTGTTTTTTTGTAGAAAAATAACATGAAGAAATATTGTGTAAAAAAGAATCCAATGTTGATTTTTTCATATCTGTTATGTTTAGAACAGAAAAAAGTGCTAATGACACATATGAATACATTGAATCTATGAAATCACTTATATAATCATAAAAAAACTCAATAATTACTTTCATATACAATGGAGAACTCCAACAAATTCTATCTGGATTTCCATCAAACTTTAATATTGATTTATTATTAGCCGCAAAATAATACAAGAATTGTTTTTGTATTAATGGATTCTTCCATTTATTAAGAAAAGGATGCGCATCAATATAATCTAAACCAGAATAATAAATAAAGAATTTGAGAATTCGTTCAATTATTAAATCAGACAAATCTATTTCGTCATTAATATCAAGAAACATAATCATATCAGAATATAATGATTTAGATAAAAATCCCTTTAATGAGGAGAATAATGCTTTTTGCAAAACTGGCGAATCATTAAAAATTCCCTTAAAACTCATGATTTCATAAATAAATCGACCAATGGAATTCAAACCACATACCATGTAAATTCGTCTTAAATATAACTCTTCTAGCATGTCATTCTCGAAAAATTCCAATAAAGCATCAGTAACAGGATGTTTAACATTCACACACAATTCGATATTCTTATTAGTCATATATTTATTCTTTTTGGAGATGAGGTCTTGATATTTGTTCTCAAACTCATTGGGTAAATCTTCAAAAAAAATTTCTTGGTCTCGAGAATTACATAATGAAAACAAAATATCAAAAGAGCTTTTCTCGTGAACTGAGTAGCAAGCTCCAATTAGCAATAAAATAAGTATTTTAGGAGGAATTTGTGAAGTCTCCATCTTAGGTAACTTGGAAAAACTATTAAAATAATGAACAATTGCTCCAAAAAAATCTTTTTCATGAGAATAGATTGCGAAAAAATCATTAAAAAATCCCTTTTCACCAAAATTTCGTATGGATCCTTTGTTTATTTTCTCAAAATAGCAAAAAAAAACAATTTCATATACTATAATTCCAAAACTATCTTTCATTGCACTAATTTGTTTTTTACCAATATCAGAGACTTTATCTTCATTAATAATAGCAAGAAGGTTCCTCCGAATCATTGTACTCTCAAGTGTTATCATATTACCCCAACCGCTATCAATAATGAATCGAAACTCATCTATATCTCATCCAAATAATCCAAAAACTCGAATATTTGGAGGTATTAATGATGTTATTCAGTGTTATAATATTGAAGAGATAGAAAAAGGTGAAAAAAAAGATTTATATATTCATGATTACACAGATCATCATACAAATACTCTTGTATCTTCAATATTTATTGTTTTATCTTCGAATTTTCCTACATATTTTCTCAATTTGGGTGTTTTTGATGAAGAAAACAATTTGAAGGTTAATCATTCATTAGATTATATGAAAACATTATCAAAAAAAGAGTTTTTGACCCATTCAATCGATTTAATCATTGATTATCTTACTGATTTGATAGGAATCATTTCTCCAAAACCACTCGAAATTGGGCAAATAGACACCATTGTCAATATTTTGGATTATGATTGTGTGTTTTGTTACAAAGATTCTTCAGATTTCTTCCCTCCGAATTTCATTAAGCCAAATAAGAGCTCTCAATCATTGTCTATTTGTTCATTAGTACTGAAAAGAAATGGAATGTACTATCCTGCTAATGTTGAAAACTCTGAAAGTATTCTCATTATCTCTTCAGAAATAATGGTTAAACTATATCGATCAGTACAATCGTTGATATATGCTGGATTCGCTGTTGTTTTAGTCTGCTATAAGTAAATAATCGTCAGTTCGGTTAATCAAATGTTTCGAAACAAATTTGTTCTTCAGGTGTCCGAACGCGAGACACCTGTTGATGATAATACCAAATCATCTTTATTTAGTATATCTAATCATATTGATGATCATATTTCAATTATCAGGAGATCGCTAAAAAAGTTAGAACCGATATTCTTGAATTCTGATGCCTGTTTTATTGAAGATGATGTAATGGAGCTAATTAATAATTCGATAAGTGTTTTACGAACTATTCTGCTCTCGCCAAGCATATTATTTAGTACAAACGTTTTTAATGAACCAAAGATTGAATCAATGGATTCATTTCCGAAACTTTTTAATGATTTTATGCAAATAGCTTCTGATCTTTTTTCTAAAGTATATTTTCCTAAACAAACATACTCACCCTTTTTGCTCAGCTTTTCATCACTGCACTTGTTTTATTACCGAATGGTTGCATATCCAAACGAGAACTTCGAAAAAGGAAAGTTTATTTCTATTTGGTGTAGGTTTTTTGAGCGACTTCGTTATAATCCTATCAATACAGTCGCCATTGAAGAGTTTCTTAAAAGCGACATCAGGATTGAGCCTGAAGATTATGATAATCTTTCCAACTTGGTTCGGAATATTTCTAATTCTAAGTTGAATGCAAAACATTTAGAGAGTGTAATTGAAGCTATAAATAAAATTTCCCTAAAAAATCCGAATAATGGACTTAATGGATTGCTTTTATTAGTACGATTAGGACTTAGTTTTTTATATCTTTATGAGCTTTCTTCCAGAATTGACTCTTTTATACATACCCCAAGCTTTGTTTTAAATCCTATAATGTTTAAAGATGAAGGATTATTCAAAAATGTAACTATTCAGTGTCTCAGAGTTTTCATTGCAGAAAGATTTTATTTTTGGGAAGTTAATGAGAAAGATGATATATCATTATACAATACAATAATTGAGAAATTAACTAAATGGGAATTTAAAAACCTTAAAGAATTAAAACTTGGGAATAATAATGTTAAGTTTGATGATAGCTTGTATACTATTATTGAAAAAACATGGCCCTCACGACCTCCACCAATTAATCAGCTCATGAACTCAATTAGAGACTCAAAAGATGATCCTGAAAAAGCAATTGAAAGCTATTTTTTTTATTCTAGAGTTAATGAAGAAACAAAGAAAATTATTGAAGCAAATTATAAGAGTAGTTACCATTTTTCGGTTGAAGAATACTTCTTTTATCGGATTTTTGATTTGAAATTAAAATCTTACGATGCTTTAGTAGAAAAATTGGTCATGGATACAAATCGTAATTCCAAATATGATGTTCCAAATAGTGATTTGATAAGCATCATTGAAACAATTAATCTTTTACATTCAAAATTAAGCATGAAAGGACTATTTGTTCAAAATTTTGATATCATAAATGTAATTGGAGTTTTATTTGAATACAGTTCTTTTTTCGCAATTAGTGATCCAAAATTAGTTGAAAGCCAAATATCAGCATTTCCTTTCCCAACAATAGAATCTATCAAAAATTCATTAAAGTATTATCCAAAAGAAACTGGGAAGTTCTCTTTTTTGAATAATTGCATTAAAGAATCATACAAACTTTCTAGTATTGCTCAATCTTTGTTTTCTGAGAATGGCCCAAAAATTGGGTCCCATTATAACCAAATTGAGACTTTTCGAGATCAGCTTTCCAGCTATTGTGATATGCTTGAAGACATGGTTTTAATTAATAAGTATTTATTGTTGTACAATGAGATATCTAATAAAGATAAAGAGATTACTACCAATGCAAAAACGGAAAATGATTATGTATATTATCTTAAGTCTTTGATAAGAATATTAAAATCGGATTTTTTTGTCAAAATTGCAAGAAACAAGTTTAATGAATCAGTATATTCTCTTTTGAAATCATTACTTCATGATGGTGATTCAGGAGATAGATTTAAGAATATGGTCGAATTAATCCCTCATCTTGATTTTTCTCAAAAAATTAAGATGTTTTTTGTTAACCTACAAGTATTGTTTTCTAAATTTTCTGTTTGGGAAACTCAATCAAATGACCCAAAATATAAATCATGCATTGATTTTATAGAACAAGCGAAGTTATTATTTTTACGAATGTTAATCTATGAAAATGTGAAAAAGAGTGAGTTTTTTGATTTATCAAAAAAAATGACCAAGGATCTTTATCAAATTTCATCAAGCTCTTTTGAAGAAGTATATCCTTTATGGAAATATGTGGATGAATTATTCATTAATATCATTTTGCTCAAAAAACTTAAGAAAATGCCCTATAAATTGGATATCCCTAACAAATCACTTAAAGAATTTTTCCTAATCAATTTCCTTTCTTCAATATCTTTAAGCTTAGATCTTTTGTATGATAGACCAATTATGAGTAATAGCTTTAATACCACAAAAATGGTTTTTACTAGTTATATACGAATTTTTATGATTGATAGGCTGGGGCTTTTTGAAGTTAACTCACACTTATCACCCCACCACATCCCTCCCCACCCCTCTCAATGGAAGAGTATTATTGAATCATATTTTGAATTGAGAAAGGAGATCCCATTTAGCCAGATTCATACTTTTGTATCAAGAATCCCCCCAATTCTTGTGAATTTATCATATATTCTTTCTGAATCCTCAACACTAGATGCTTCTCATCTACATTATATTAAGAAACTTAATGAAATTGTGACAATGGTCAATAATTCTACAATATTATCTGAACAAATTATTCAGGTATCCAGGTTTTCGGTGATTGCTATTGAGTTCAAAAATCATTTACTATTAAATGGTTCAGAAGTTGTTTCAATAATTGACGAATTGCAAAATATATCTGAAGAATGCTTATCAATTGTTTCTCAACATGTATTCTTTTTAATTGGAGATATTTTACTTTCCACAATTGAAATCGATGGTGTTGATTTTTCTCCAATTAAGTATTATTGTCCTTGTGAAATGTATGTAAGACTTTCTCATCATGAATTATATTCTTCTCCTCCAACATTTTTTGATAAGGTTTCTCTTGTTTTCGAGAATATTGCTTCAATTCAATCAATGATATCTGTCAAAGAAGAGGATGAGTATAAAGAAAATGGATATGATACTATTGCAAACCAGATAAAAAGGATTGATGATCATATTAGGAAGTCTTTGTATGAATCCGAACTACATGGCTATATTAATGAGCACCTAAGTGTTCATTTAATTGATAAGAAAAGACTCCAAGAAGAAATTGGGATTCTAATTGAGAAACTGAATATGAAAGTATCTTCAAATACATCAAAGTTTACTGAAGAAGAAGCAATATATAAAAATTTGGTGATTACTCTTAAAAATAAGAAAAAGAAGATAAATAACTTAGAGAAAGAACTGAAGAAGATTGATTCTAATCATTCTCGAGTATCAATGGATATTTCGGAGATTCAACGACAGCTTGATTTCTATGAAACAACAAACCGTGGTGTATCAAACTCATGTAATTTGTCCAAGAATCCAGCTCCTAATGTCAAATTGGCATCTGAAAAACAATATAGTATTAATACAGATTCCACATTTATTCATATTTCTAATAAAATATCGCAGCTAATGGAAGAAAATAGAAATCTACGGCAAACGTATCATGACACAATAACCAATAGTGTTAACTTTGTTCCAAAAATATCATCTCTGAAGCAAGATATAGAGTCTCTTGAAAAGAAAAAACTATCATTGACTGAACAGATGGATAATACAATTAGATACCTTAAAGAACCATTTGATAATGGACTTGAATTGATCGATGAAAAGATTTTTTCGTCATTTGATCCAATTCGAAAACAAATAGCGATGTCAACGGAAATCACCCCTGAATTGGTTGAAATTTTTGAAAATGCTGCGTTTAATGTATTCCGCGCAATCAATATTCACCATGAGCATCTTGAAATTGCTCGAAGGCTCCTTATAGAGACAAAAAGGAAAAAGTCAATATTGTAAACATTGTAAATGGACAGTTTACGAAATGTGTTTTTTGTTTCTTCAATTCACACTATCAAGCGCGAATTCGGATACTGAAAATGTACGATTTGGTGTATCTAACGGTGTTGATTTTGGTTTCCCGATGGTTTTAATGTTGGTTTCTCTTATTGGTTTATGTTTTTTCTATTTCATGAATATGAAAAGAATAATGAAAGAGATTACCAATGTTTCTCCGATTTTTGAAGTGGTAGAAAATGAAACAAAAATGGAATTTACAATCGCAGAGAGACAAACTTCACAATAAATTATGTTCAATAAATATACATTTCGATGAAATGAATTGGTTGATCATCTGATGCGATGATTGTGCAGTTTTTGCCTGTCTCTAATAAAAAATCAGCGTGGTTATCAAATTTGAACATGGAATTCTCCAAATCAACAATACCTTGTCCATACAGATGCAAAAACCGTATTGAAGTACTGTCTGCAAAAAAAAATTGGGAATTCTTAGCAGCTAATCTGTGTTCTTTCTGGTAAAATGGAGTTGGGATTAAATCTGGTGATTTTTCGCTTGAAGGCCATTCTTCTAACCTCATTTCATTTCTTTTATTGCTATTTACTTCATTCATGGTGCTTTGGAGATAATCATCTATTTCTTTGGCCCTAACTTTTCTATTCTTGGAATTCAAACCTTTTTTCTCTGTTTTTAATTCTTTTTTCCTTTCTGAAGAATCAATTTCTTCAATATTGGTGCCTTCTCCAATTTTTATCGTATCATTTTCAACAATATCATTTATCTCACTCTTTTTTAACATATCATCATTTTTTTGCTGGAAAGCATTCCAAAAATCTCCAATATCATCAAATCCACCAACTTTTTTGATAAGCGCGCATTTTCCATTATGCTCTATTTTCGAAAAATTCATTTAGTGTCTTTAATAAAACAGGTTAAATTTCCTCTATAAAGGATAGAGGTTTCATATATGCTCTAGGTGGTGGGCTTTTGATCGCCTTCTTCATGAAAAATATCTGAGAGTTCCTCCTTTTTGATTCCAATAACCCAGTCATACATCTTACAATTGGCACACCCTCAACTAAGAATTTTGGCTTTTGGTTCATGAAGAAGAACGACACGTCATCTCTTGCAATTCTTGGGATAGGATCGAACCGCTTAATTATTGTTTCTCCTTTAGTGTTAATTAGGGCAACAGCAGAAATATTCTCTTCCAAAGGATTATAATTGCTTGCTGAAAATACGGTCAGTATTGAACCATTCCCCATGAATTCTACTCCCTTTTTAATACACTGATGACCTCTAATAATACACTTAAGTTTGTTCTTTTCCAGAAAGTGCTTGGATGCTGCAAGACCAAAATTTGTTCCAAGACCTCTTTGAGAATCTGTGAAATAGACCATATCATTAATAGGATCGGCCCATAAAAGATCATTGATAATGGGTTTTTTGGTGTCGAAAATCGGCCGCTTGATTTGCTCGATTTGTTCTACATAGTTTAGGTTTTGTGAAATTCCTCCATGAACACAAAAGAATGCTTTGTTTGCAACAGCGGCAAGAGGCAAGTAGCCAAACACCGTTATGAACTTCATATATAACTCTTCATTCTTGTATTCTTTGATTACCTCATCTTTGAAACCATAGAATGTTGTTGTATCTTCAAACTCATGGTTTCCCCTTAGAACAACAACATCTTTCGGATAAAGACAATGTAAAGCGAGAATTAAGGTAATAACTTCGATTGAAAAAGAACCGCGGTCAACATAATCACCTAAAAACATGTATTTTGTTGCTGGTGGGAGCCTGCAAATATTCAATATCCTGAGAAGATCGAAGATGTTTCCATGTAAATCTCCGACAGTAACATAGTCCCCTTCGCATTTTACTAGGGTTGATCCCTTTGAAAGAACATTTATTGACTCATCACACAAGTTTGTCAGAACATCTTTATCAAATTTTGGAATCATCTTCTTCATTATATCATTCTTGTTGTTAACAAAACCTTCATCTATAAGGTTCTGATATGAAGACAGCACCAGATCAGCAGAAATCATATAAAAATCTGATTTTTTGTAAAGATTATTTCATGATTTCTTCACAAAATTCCTTTGATTTGATGACTATCGAAACTCAATTTTGCGAAATGATACAAAAAGTCTGAGTATTGATATAAAATTTATTTTTTATTGGATAAATGTCTTTGAAATCTATTTTTATATAACACTTTTTAAATCAATCAAAACTAATGTGAGAGTCTTGTTAAAATTCAGAGACGATGCAATATTTCTGAGAGATGAAAGAAGAGAGTGGAGGGGACGGTCTTTGGAACATTCTCTTAATAGAAGATCTTTGGATAATACATTGATAATAGGTTTTGAAGCCAATAAAGCATATCTATCCGAATTATTCAATGCTTTTCTGTGTATATCGAAACATTGTTTCTTATTGAAAACAATATGGTCTGCAATTTGAGTGTGAGCACATTCATTTTCAATTATGATTGGATAATTTCTCGAGTGGCTTGGAATATTGTTTTCATTTGTTTGTGAAAGCATTGTAACTTCATTGTTATCTGACACAATTATTGTCGAGCAGTTGCCCATATTAGCAGATATAAGTTCATGACCATCAATCATAAGTAAAGATATCATTGGACACTCAAATATTGAATGCTTATTAAGAGATTTTCTTACAGAATCAAGGCATGAATTAATTAACAGATTACTAAAATTAAAAGATCTTTTTTGGAAATGGCTAATGATTTTCAATGTTACAAAGTCAGATACAAAATGGCTTGAGGCGTTATTAGTAATCCCAAAGAAATGTTTGTTATGGGAAACATATGGATTAAAAATAAGGGAATCTTCAAGAATTAAATTATAACCGATAAACTGGCTAAATGTAAAAGATTCCTTAATGGTAATATTTGACTCAACAATAAGTGTTTGTTCTCCACCATTTGGTATATCAATCACAACATCAGGGTTTGTAAATGATACACGCCTGATATTGGGAAAATATGGTAATTCTAATGTTCCTCGGCATGGATTTCCATGAAGGAAAAGTGAACGGAGTCTTCCTGCCAAAAAATTGGTGGGCAAATCCATTATAAAATTGTATGCGAAACTAGCCCATGTTAAATTGGATAATACTAAATGCGCTGGTATTGATATTATGTTATTACTTGTCAAATCAAACGACTGTATAGTTTCTGGTATAATCGGAAACTCATCTAGTTGATTGTTAGACAAAGAAAGATTAATCAAATTGGGAAATAATGGTATTCTCTTGAGTTGATTGTTTGATAAATCAAGGTGAGATACTTCATTAATTGGAAATAATGAAATGTCTATGGTTTTCAAATTACAATCAGAAAGAATAAGTACTTCTAAATGGGTCGGCATTTCAGGCAAAGTATCAAAAGAATTCCCTGATCCATTGAAAAATATTATTTTTGAAGAAGAAAAAGTCTTCGGTAAAAACTTCAGATTGTTATAAGCAAGATTAACACTAATTAAGCATGGCAAAGAAAAAAAAGAGTCTGGAATAGTTTCGATCTTATTAAAAGAAAAATCTATATAAGTAACATTTTGAGGTATATAACTAACTTTCACATTTTTAATCATATTATATGAAAGTTTCAGATTTGTAGGAAGAGAGAACAACAATTTCGGGAACTCTGTTAGCATATTACAATGAACAGATAGTGTTGATAATTCAGAGACACTTGATCCCTCAATGGTTTCTATAATGTTGTTGTTCATTATTAGTGTATGGAGAGATGGTGGTAATGTCGGTACATTTGTAATTAGGTTATTAGATATATCTAAATATGCAAGGCATGTATTTTTCTTAATATCTGAAGGAACTCTCGATATGAGATTGTTATTTAAAGATAAAAATGAAAGTTGTCTTGGTAAAACGGGAAAAACTGATAAAAGATTATATGACAAATCAATCTTTTTGGCTCTTGGAAAAACATGCCTCAAATTTGGCAAATCGCTTAACCTGTTTCTGGATAAATCAATAATCTGAAGACTAGAAAACTTCATATTTCCATTTAGATAATTCACTAAATTTCTACATATGCATAACTTTGTGAGGGTTCCATACCCATTCTGAACAGCAACAATTTGATTCTCATCAATATTTAACACAGAAATAGAATTAGATAAAATAGGAATTACTTCAAGTTGATTATTTCCCAGATCAAGCTGAGTGATTTGATTGTTTGAAGCAGGATACATTACAATTTTATTTGAGAAAGCATATAAAACTCTAATCGAAGGGTGTTCAAGCAGTCTTTTCGGAATTTTGGTCAATTCATTATTAGATAGATCCAAAAATGTGAGACATTGGCAAGTCAGCAAAGAATTGATCATCTTTGACGAAATTTTAGATAAACAATTATCTTGAAGAACTAGATATTTCAATTGAGAGAAATCCAATGACAACTCATTGACCCTATTTCTTGATAAATCTAAACTCGATACCATTGCATTAATAGGTAAATGTGGAAGCGATTTCAATCCCTTGTTCGATAAATCTAAATACCCATCTTCGATATTCATTTCTACGAGGGATTGATCATGACCCATACAACACTAATTATTTATGGATATATTTGTTAGATTTATTTTGAATTTGAATGATGTTATAAAAAAATAATCGAAAAATTCAGAAATATTTTGAATTGAAAGTCCCTTTACTCAAAATCTGAATGTTTCAGGTTATATTTCTCCCTTTGAAGAAGGTCATCTTGAACAGCCTTCACAACAGCATCAAGATCATTTTGTGCCTTAGCTTGATCCTCAGCTGAAATTTCGATGTACCACTTAATCTTTGGTTCGGTACCAGAAGTACGGATTGTTGCAACACATCCGTTTTCGAGGTAGAATGTGATCATTTGTCCGCTTTGTCTTGGAAGAACGGTCTTGTTGTCTGGGGTTCTTGAATCAAATCCAAGAGTCATATCACGAATTCCAGCAACCTTGAATTGTCCGATCATATTTACATGCTTTCCGCCAGGGCCTGATGTTCTCATTCTTTCGAATAAAGCCTTGATAACTTCTGGCTGATGGCACATGAAGTAGCTGTTATTGAATAAGCAAAATCCATATTGAGCATAGATTTCTTGGAGCTTGTCTGTGAGTGACTTTCCTTCATGTCTCATAAGATAATGAGCCATTTCGATAATTACTGCTGTGCATGAGATAGCATCCTTATCTGGTGTGATAGATGGGAGGAGACCGAAACCAATGGCTTCTTCGAAAGCAAGCAATGATTTAATTCCTTTTTGGCTGGCTAAAAGTGCAGCATTACCAAGCCATTTGAAGCCTGTAAGAGTTTCTTCGTGTTGGAATCCTTCCTTTTCGGCAATGATCTTTTGCATTTGAGTGGAAACTGTTGAGGAGTAGAATCTAGCGTTTGACTTATCACCCTTGAAATGTTGAATTTGCCACCATGTTAAGAGAACACCAGTGTGGTTACCATGAAGAATCTTGAATTCACCATTTGATTGGCGAACAGCGATACCAACTCTATCAGCATCAGGATCTTGGCAAATGATGAGATCTGATTTGTGTGCATTAGCGACTCTGAAGGAGTGCCTGAAAACTGGTTCACCTTCTTCTGGGTTGGGGAAGTCACTGGTTGGGAAGTCACCGTTTCCTTCAACTTGTTCTGGAACAGGAATTGGGAGTGGCAATCCAAACTTTGTGAGAGCCCAAAGTGTTGGCTTGTGGCCAACACCGTGCATAGCTGAGTATGTAACACGAAGAGGGGATGGCTTAGAATTCTCATCATGATGGAAACAGAGATTCTCAAAAATGGTATTGTTATAAGCAGCACGCACTTCTTCAGTTGGATCAACACAAAGAGGTGATGATGCAAAAACTGATGAATCGAAACCTTCCCATTTATGGAGGTTCTTTTGGATGGATTCAGCAATTCCTTTATCATGTGGTTCAATAATTTGAGCACCATTATCCCAGTAAACCTTATAACCGTTATCAGTTGCTGGATTATGTGAAGCTGTAACCATTGCACCTCCTGCAGCATTAAGATGGCGGATTGCAAATGCAACATATGGTGTAGGAATAATATGTGAAAACATATAAACCTTAACTCCCTTCATTATGAAAACAGAAGCAGTAATTTCAGCATACTCACGAGAATACTTTCTAGCATCATACCCAATCACAACACCCTTTTCTTGAACAGTTTTCTCACCCAATACTTGCAAAATATATGCGCAATATCCTTGAGCTGTTTGAAGAATAATACCTGGGTTGATCTTGGTATAGCCTGGTCCTGTATTACCGCGAATACCAGCTGTGCCAAAAGACAATCTGGAACCGAAATATTTCTTAAGTTCAACTTCATCGTCCAAACATGACTTAATTTTCTCGACAAATTCGGGAATGCATTCTACTTCAATGTAAGCCTCAGCATCTTTCCTGTAGGAAGACATTAGAAAAATGGTTGACCAAATACGATGATTATCGTTTCTCTTTGTTTCAAAATTACCAGTTTTTCTGAATATTTGTGTGTGAGGTGATGTGAAAATTAAATTCAACCGATAAGTTTGTTTAATAGGGTTTCTACCGACTCAGATTAGTAAGAATTGAGCGAGGAGGGAATTTGTGATAGCGATAAAGCTTTGGATGATTGGGTTATCAGAGTTTTGGAAGCATTCTGTGGGAGGTGGTGGGAGGGTTTGAGCAGGAGTGGCTGGGGCACACATTTCAGATATGGTTTCGAGATCTGCTGGGATTAAGGCTGGGCAATATGCTGTGTTGTAATGAGAAAGACCAAGGGTGACTGTAATTATTGTGTTTGTTATTGTATATGCATTGACTATAATCCTTGATCCATAGGCTACATACCCACTATGAGGATGAGCAATTGAACATGTCTGAACAACAAAGTTACCATTTGCTGATACAGCAGAGTAGAAAAGATATCCTCCATTTAAGCCAAAAACTGAATTAGTGAAAGAAGTGATACTATCTCCTGATACATAAATATTGCTATATGAATAATGTCCAACACTGTTATTGATATAATTGATATGAGATATATCATTTTGGAAGAAATGATTTGACTCTATACAAAAACCATAATAATATGTGCATCTATTTGATTCTATTGTACTAAACTTTAAATATGAATTAAATGTTAGAGACATATAAATTGAATGATAACAATAAGCACCAGATCCTTTAGAAATATTTAAACCGGTTAATTTTTGGGATCCATACTGAAAATTAATATTGTGCTCTCTTGAGCTATCAGGAGTAAAATATTGACAAGAAAAGTAGTCAACAGTCAAATTGTTCTGCTTTCCCGCAAATATTGACCCAAATTGGAATTTTCCATTCGATAATTGAGAATAACAATTACTTGAACAAACAAATCTCATTGTTGATGCTCCAGTGTGGTAGTAATAAATCGCCCCATTACTCTCTGGAGACGTAACATTAGTAAATGTAGAAAATTCCAAAACAAGATTCTTTGGTCTATCCATATTCACAGAAATAGCCCTAGATGTAGAGTCAAAAAAGAAAGAATTGGTTATATACAAATTATCTGGAATTGGTGGGTAGTATAACTGATAAATACTAATGGGATTAGTATCATTATTGAAGCAACTACTGTCAAAGGACCTTAATTCTAGCTTAGCAAACACAGTCACTAAGGTGAGTATCATTGTCAAAATTGAATAGAAAAAGTCGTTAAAACTGTAGGTTTTTTTTAACAATTTTATCAGTTTGTTTCAAAAACAATATAAACAAATTGAAAAGGGAAATAAAATATTTACGAAATCGGAAGATATAAATGTATGATGTAAATGGAGGAGTATTCTGGAATCGACTATCGTTGGAAGACCAACGAGATTATACCAAATTGAAGGAATATTTTTTGCGTTCAGCAAATTTGTCGGGAAAAGATCGTCGGACAGTGACTTTTTCGAAAGAATTAGCGTCAATACTCAGATTTATTGAAAAAGATTCTGTAAAACGAGAATTGAGGAGCATAATTGCTGGTGTATGCTTTGCAGGACCGTTTATATGCGTTAATACTCGACAGTTAAAGTCTTTTTTGGGAAGATGCAAGAGCTCGATTAACGGCTCATTTCAACAGATTGGATATGTAGCAATAAGGACAAAAATGAAGAGTAGAAACTGTGTGTTATCTCTTTTGTCAAGCTTGAACAGCGATCCATCAAGCCTAAGGCAATGGACTGTGCGCTACGCTTCATCATCGGCAGAAGTATGTTTTCTCTCTCCATATCCTGTTTCCTCGCTCCCAACTATATCAGATGAAGATTTATTCGATGACAAGCCAACTATCCCCCACTCTACAAGTTTGATAATCAACCCTCCTCCAATTAGAATCCCCTCATTTCCTGTATCAAAATCTCAAAATAAACTCACAGACTATGAGAGCATATGGGAAATAAGGTACTTCCACGATGATATAATCTCTGAACAACCTATGATACCAAGGTCTCTATCGGCCAGTTTGGATTGCATAACTGACCTAAAAGCAGATTGTCAAACTTCCAATCGTTTTGTGATAAATACTATTTAATGCTTATTAGTCATTCAATTTTTCAATGATTGTCAAAAAGTGACAATCATAACTCTTTCAATTTAGAGAAAAAAACCTGGTTTAAGAAAAAATTGAAAATATAACTAATTGAAACATTGAATTCGGTGTCATCTGCTTTCAAAAGTATATTCCATTTCAGAGAAACCGTAAAATTGTGAAAATTCAAATTGAACGGAGTCATTAAACATTATGACATCTCCAAACGACATTATTGGAAACTATGTTATAGAAAGAAACCTTGGCAAAGGCTCTTTTGCTAATGTTTGGCTTGCTAGGCACATTAGTATGGGTTTCTATGTAGCAGTGAAAGACATTTCGAAATCTTCTTTAGACACGACGGATTCGATAACCCGATTCAATCGAGAAATATCTTTGCTTAAGAAAATAGATCATCCCTTTATTGCACAACTATTTGAAGTTATTGAAACAGAAAGGGCTTATTATTTAATCATGGAATACGCAAGTAATGGTAACATGTTGGAATTTGTGAATAGAAATGGAAGAATTAATGAGAATATTGCGAGAAGATATTTTGCACAACTTCTTTCTTCATTAGATTATTTGCATAATCAACAATACGTTGCGCACCGTGATTTGAAAGCAGAGAACGTTATGCTTGATAAGTATAATAATATTAGGCTAATAGATTTTGGTTTGAGCAATGTTTTTTCGAGATCAGAGCCAGCTCTCAACACTTCCTGTGGATCTCCAGCCTACGCTGCTCCTGAAATGATAAGAGGTTTACAATATACGAAAGCTGCAGATATTTGGAGTCTTGGAGTTTTATTGTATGCAATGATTGTTGGGAAATTACCATATGACGATCCAAACGTTCAAGTTCTACTAGGGAAAATTTTAAATACTGAAGTAACATATCCCCCTACTCTCTCTAGATCATTGATTGATTTACTTAAGCAATTAATGTGCAAAAATCCTGAGCAAAGGATATCAATGGCAAAGATTAAACTACACCCATGGTTCTCCCAAGGAGAGTATAACACAATGATGGGGATTATATCATCAGATTACCCCGGTTTTACTGATTTAAATAACAATAGGAAGGTTGATCGCGATATTGTTAATCAAATTAGCATTTTTGGCTATGATGCTAAGAACATTGTGCTTTCTCTCATTAATAATGAGTTTAATGAATTAACAGCAGTTTATAAGTGCATGAAAAAAAACTCTTTTACTGAGAAAATGAAAGACATTCATATTCAAGTCCAAAGGCAGTCCTCAACAAATAACAATCAGTTTCCATCACACCAGAGCACAGGTTTTTATCAAAATGTTAACACAGCTTTTCAGCCCATTAATCCAATGGTAAATCATCTCCCTGTACCTAATATGATTGTGAATCATCTCCCTACACCAAACACTCAAGGAACAGTTACCAGGAGGCTTTCGAGACCGGTTGTTTTTCAAAAATTTCCTTTCAATCCCACAGCTATGTTTGGTAATATTCAACCATCACTAGAAGTACCATGAATCTTTTGTCTCTTTCTTGTAAATTTTTTTATAAATGATAAATTTTCTTCGATTTTTTTGTTTGAGATTAGGTCCTCAAACATAAGAAGGTTGTTTTCTTGTCTTTCTTCGTTGGCAGTTTTCTCTTGACAATACTTTAATGCAATCGATTCTCCTTCATCATCAACCGCAAAGAACCTATCAATATCCTCAATGAGCGAAAAATAGTTTTGAAATGTGAATTCAGGAATTGTCAAAGGCTTATATGTTTCTGTGGTAAGCTCTTCACTAATACTTTCTTCATTACTCTCCTCAACATCAAAGGTTTGGGGTATTTCGGAATCTGTTATAATTATTTGAGGCAATGTGAGTGGATTTAGTTTAACCCATGATTCTTTATTATGAATACTCCATTTGGTGTTTTTCCCAATTTCACCAATGAATATTCCTCCATCTAAAGACCAAACCCGGATAATCTCATCTAAACCTGATGTTAAAATTGTTCTTGTTGATATGGATCCCCAAATATTTTGAATTGATAATGAGTGGGCTCTAAATATTGTTAGAATACTTAAACTATGATTGAAAATTCGCATTAATGATATATTGCCTTCACTATTTCCAACAACAATGTTAGGCCCAATTACACTTATGGCTGATATTGGGTGGAATTCGCTATTCGAAAATGGATTGACACTGTGGATAGGAGTTTTTTGATTAATTGATAATAAATGCAATATTCCATTTGAATCCCCATAAATAAATAAATCATTTGACTCTGCAATATCAGCACCACAAATTGGCTCTTTTTCGATGATAAATCGGATTTGTGGAACAACAGATTTAGGTGTCCATAAAAACATTTCTTTTTCATTTCCTGCTGTCAATATTAGAGATTTCTTTAAAACAACAACAAAAACAATGTTCTCGTTATGACCAATAAAACTCCTTGAAAATTGAACTCTGCTCCCAGGTAGATCTTCAAATAGACATACTTGTTTCCTTCCTGTTATGGATATGATATATTTCATTTGATTTAATGTACCACAAACAACTTGGATACATCCTCCTTCAACATTTTTTTTGGGAATCTCATTAAGTAATGTCCCACTACTGTTAGATATTATTTTTATACTCCCACTACTAAAACCAATTACTATCCTCCTTTTTGCCTCATCAGTGGCTATTGACATAACAGATTGGTTCTTTTCGCCAACTTGAAAAAGATAAACTTTCATCCCTGTCTTCAAATCCCATACAATAATTTCACCTTTTTGATCGCAAGTAATCATATGATCGAGAGCTTCATTCGCAACTAATCCAACAATTTTTGTTTGATGAGCTTTAAAACCCTCAGAATCACTTGTTTCACAATTCCACATGGACAAATAAGATCCAACAAAAATTAGCCTATTGATAAAAAATCCAGATGCTGTTGGAATACATGATTTGTGCTGGTCTTCAAAAAACATTGTATTTATAAAAACTAGATCAGGAATTGAATATAGGAGAATAAACCCATTTTCTCCGACAATCAACAAAAATGATGACAATTCGCTTATAGGTATAATAGAAAAACATGATACTTTTGAAGAAATAGGTATTATCTGACAAGATGTTGAAAAAACTCGAACAGACAATATATAATGTGATGATGTTGAACATATTAAAAGCTTTGTTCTTTCGTCAAAAGCAAATCTTTTAATAGGATCATTATTCGGATTTACAATTCTATGTGTAACTGAGAGCAATACAGTGTCTGGGTCATAAAACCATAAACAGACTGATCCATCATCAGATGAGCTTGCATAAATGTTCTCTGATGGAACACTACGAATTTGATTAATCCTATCATCATGTATTCTTCTTTTTTTCAGTATTTGGAAATCTAATTTCTCTTTAAAACCTGGAGATGATACTATTCTTAAAACTTCAACATACCCCTCTTCATCTCCAACAAAGATGATTGGTAGAGTTGGATGTGATTCAATTGAGCTCGGTGAATGAAATAAAGGAGATTGTTTCTTGGATATTCGTTCAAGCAGATCACGTGAATCATATTCGGAAAGATCATGTATCATTCCAGTATCAAATGTTGCAGATATACAAAATCTAAGCTTTTGAAAAGTCTTTGGATCAAAAAAAACAAGTTGCCGAGTACTTTTCGCAATGCATATCAAATTATTTGCATTTAAATACGTGAAATCAACCAAATCTCCTGTGACATTAAGAGTTTTAACTAATTTTGCATCAGAAAAACGCCAAATACCCAAATATTCTTTTGATAAAACTCCTATTTGATCATCATAAGGAATATATTTAATACAAATTGGATCGATTGATTGAATAAGTTTATGAGTTTGCTTTGGATCTGGCATCAAACAAGAAATCTTAAGATTTTTATCGATTTCAGATATGTGGTATGCCTTTTGTTGGCAAATAACGTAATTTAATAGTTCTTTCCAACTAATTAGCCCATCACAATCGGAATCAATTTGATGAAAGCATTCTATTAATTGTAAATTTCCGATTTTTTCGTTGTATAGTAAATATTTCAGCCTAGAATTTTTCCAGTGTTCTAAATCCATCTGATTGGAAACATTTTCAGTTGCTTCCTCATAACATTCTTTTAACTTTGTGATCCAGTCTTCTCCAGATAAGCTATTATATTCTTTCAAGAGGATGCTGGAACTGGATAATGATGAACTTGATGTGTTAAGTCGAGAAAATGATATAGACCCATTTATTTTCATATATATTTAACATTTACTCAGTCACCATAACTTGATTTGAGTCGCATGTGATATGTTTTCAACTCAGTTTCAACATAATTGGAAAACCCTGGTATGTGTAATAATAAAGACATGAATGAACTATCATTATTTCCGGCATCTAAAGCCCCATCAACAATTAAATGAGTTGCGGCTGACAAAGTTGGTAATTCCTTTTTTGCTCCATCAAAAAGAAGAGGTAAAAGAATCGTCTTTGCCATTTGCTCCCTGATACCAGGATTGGAAAAGGCCTCAACTACAAAAAAAATGATGGTATTGATTAAGATTGAATGATCTGAGAACTGATACAGAAGCTGTAAAACAATACACTCTATATGAGAATCAGAGAGAAAAGGAATTAAATCTTTGTCAACTTTCATCATTTTTGTTAAGAGTGCTATTGAATATACTCTTGATTGTCTCATTATTTGTGTGGGATTCTGCATTAATGATAGCGCTTGTTCAAAAAAAACTCTCATAACATCATAAGAATCATTATCATACAATGATACGTATGTTTTCCATTGCTCATCAACCACGGTTTCAGGTAAACTATCAAAAGGTCTGCTAATTGCAGAAATGATGGGGAAGCTCTTAAAATCTAGTGATAAAATAGGGTTTTGATGAGAATATTGCACAATTTTGAACAAATTAATGAGAGAATAGGTAAATTCATGATATTCATTATAGAGTCCCACATCAATACAAGATATTTCATTACTAATGACTTGAGAAAACCCCATGTTCTTTAACCATTCATGTACTGTTCTTAATTCGTCGGAATATGTGAGAATTCTCTCAAAAAATGCAAGAACAGAAAGATCACTTATTAATGGTATGAGCTGAAATAAAAATCCGCATGATGATTGGCTATGAAGACTAGGATTTGTTAACAGTATTGTCGATATTGATAAAATTCTATGAAGAAAAATTCTGTTTGGTTCCTTTTGTGTAAGTACTCTGGAAGATCTGGTAAAAAAATAATTATTTGAGTGAAAAAGTCCAAATATTTCCTTGTTATAATTAATAATGGCAGCAAAAGCCATTTTCCCAAAAATCCCACAATCGTCAGTCAATGAATAGTATATTAATCCATGAATATTCAAACTTAAATATGATAACAAGAGCTGATCATTATCCTTTAAGAATTTTAAATATTCATTGTGAACCAAAACCCCTTTAAGATTATTCATTCTTATGTTTAATAAGTCTCTAAAACTCATTCATCAACTATTTTACACAACATAAACAGAATGAAACATGATGCTGAATAATGGGGATATATACAAACTTATGTTGGAAATTATTGCCAATGTTATTCTCTTTTTGTGATTTACAAGAGTTTTCGAAGGAAATTTCGTCATTCAATACTCATCATAAGATTTTTAATTGAATCATAATTTTTGTTCTTCAGTATCTCAATGATATCAAGTTGAGAATCAACTTGATATGTGTTTTTTTTTGGGGAAAAGTGCAATATTTGGGGTTGAATTAGGTTTATTCTGGCATAGGAATTCCAAAGTTTTCAAAAACTCAAGAAATTTGTATTTATTAATAAAAACCAAAAAACCTACGTTTTTTTTTCATGGTATTGACTTGAATTTTAGAAAAATGGTAATTATTCCTAATTACAAAATAAAAATTAAAACTGGTATTTTTATTATCTAAATAGGCTCACCCCCGGTATTTAATCAAAAAATAAGCAAAGCCAAATAACATTCGAAGAACATTTGAGGAAACTTAAGAATGAAAAAAGATTTACATAAATTAAGATTATACATAATGTTAGGTGTTTTCTTTTAACTCAGAAATTGGTTTATTCTCGGAAATGTGTCGAACAAGTTAGCTAACCTGGTAATGTTTATCATAATAAACTCATTAGTCACTTTTTTCCCCCCAATTTTGGAAATAAATCACCCCAACATGTTTGATCCACTCAATCAATTTTTTATAAACATTTGAATTTAAGTGTTAACCACCAAAGGTTCTCAAATTTCTGAATGAACTCCTTCTCAAAAAGGCTTTACATCTATTAAAAAATGCTGAAGGTTTTAACCTGCCCACAAAAGTGCTAACAACCATTCATTTTGTAATCACGAGGAAATGACAGGTGCTCTAGGGATTATAGATCCAAAGTTTAATATTGTTTTTTATATGATTACTCATATAATCATTGTTCAGATACAAAGCAACCTGTTTCAATTGATGTCAATTGGAAAATACTCGTATTCGAAGCGGTTTTATAAACAATGGACTGAAACATATATTGGGATTCCTTTATTATTGATTGGATTTTTCATTAATATATATATTCAAAGAAAGGATAAAGATATCGCAGAACCATTCAAAAACGTTAAACTTCATATTGCCTCAGCATTATTAGCCTTTACAATTATGGAATTTCAGGTTTTACTTTTTTATGGTAGCAGAAATGCCTTTGTTACTGTCTATAATGTCTTGTGTGGTTTAAGAACAATTACATATTTGGTTTACAGCTATTTTTCTCCAAACAATAAGCCAAATAAACGAGAGTTCGTTGGGATTGTTCTATCTTTGTTTTCAATTATTTCGATAGGTGTTGTTGCAGGGACTGTAAATGGGTTTAACAAAAAAGCGAATGATGGAAATCTTCTTAAAGGTTTTATTTATTTTGGTTTTTCACACATTGCAAACGCATTGACAATAGTGTTGATTGATTATATCATCCACAATATTCCAGTTTCAGGTGGTGTTCAAATGGGATTCCAGTCAATATATTCAATTTTGTTGTCTGTATTGATTTTTATTCCAATGAATTATCATGGTTTGACCAGTTCCAATGATGGTGATGGAATTCATGAAGATCTTTATGACTCATTTTTGATGGCGAAGAACAATCCAACTATCATTTTTTACCTCATTCTGTTAGTCATTATGGTCTTTTTCTCATCCCTGTTTCAATCAATCACAATACAATGTTTCAATGGATTCTATATCATCATGTGTCAAGGTCTTGTCACAATTTTTGTTTCTTATTATAGGATATTCTTCCCATTCAAATGGAATCTCAACTTTTATGAAGTCTTAATAGTTATTTTCTCAATTGGATACATAATTGGATGCCTCATCTATGCAAACATTATTCCTATATTCAATGATGAAACAAGAGAGATTGAAGACACGCCTCTAATCAAAGATTAAAAACTCACACTTAATTTTTTATTTGAATTCTTAAGTTAGAATTCGAACAATATGTATGAATCAGGTAGTTTTATTCATGAGTAGGCAGTCTATTTTTTACTCGAACATGCTGGATGAGGAGCCTTATTCATTAGTATGACAATTATATTTGATTTATTATTGGATAATGTGATGATAAAGTTTTTCGAGTAATCATCCAATGAATACACAATCATGCGAAAAATGAACTTCATTGTAAAGAAATATTGGTGAAATCTCTTACATAACAGATGATTTTGAAAGAAAAAATTCACCTAGACCGGATTGACCATATAGTCCTTTTGAAAACACCCTTCACATTGTTTTTCTAATAATAGTTTTCTCAAAAAAAAGTTTTCAAAGAACTGTTAACCTTGAATCATTATTATGGATGGGATATTGAGGAGTATTAACACCAAGTATTTTTTATTGTTCTTTATAATCATTCAAGTAGTGATGCCAAAGATTTACACAATTCTGTTCCAGGAAAAATCAATTGGAAAATATTCTTATCAACATAGTTTTTTAAAACAATGGACAATGATTTACCTCTGTATTCCATTTTTGTCAATTGGTTTCTTCATAAATAAATTTATTAAAAGAAAAGACAATGATGTGAAAGAACCATGGAAAAATGTAAAACTACATGGAACATCATTACTATTGGCCTTTGTATTCTTAATATCATATGTTCTTGATTTTTATGGAAAAAAGAATCAGGGTCATACAATAAATCTCTTTGGTTGTGGACTCAAAAACCTAACCTATATGGTTTATTATTTGATTTCAAAGAAAAATAGGTCGAACAATGGAGAAATGATTGGTATTATTATTGCATTGTTAACTCAAATTGTGATGGGGGTTCTTTTGGGAATAAATTTTGGTTTTCAATACCCAATATATACCGAGGTTTCTGTATATATTAAAGGAATGGTATATTTGAGTTTTTCACACATTGCAAACGCATTGACAATAGTGTTGATTGATTATATCATCCACAATATTCCAGTTTCAGGTGGTGTTCAAATGGGATTCCAGTCAATATATTCAATTTTGTTGTCTGTATTGATTTTTATTCCAATGAATTATCATGGTTTGACCAGTTCCAATGATGGTGATGGAATTCATGAAGATCTTTATGACTCATTTTTGATGGCGAAGAACAATCCAACTATCATTTTTTACCTCATTCTGTTAGTCATTATGGTCTTTTTCTCATCCCTGTTTCAATCAATCACAATACAATGTTTCAATGGATTCTATATCATCATGTGTCAAGGTCTTGTCACAATTTTTGTTTCTTATTATAGGATATTCTTCCCATTCAAATGGAATCTCAACTTTTATGAAGTCTTAATAGTTATTTTCTCAATTGGATACATAATTGGATGCCTCATCTATGCAAACATTATTCCTATATTCAATGATGAAACAAGAGAGATTGAAGACACGCCTCTAATCAAAGATTAAAAACTCACACTTAATTTTTTATTGAATTCTTAAGTTAGAATTCGAACAATATGAATGAATCTAGTGAATTTTGAATAATCGTATTGTTCGAAGCCTTAATGAATCTGAAAAACATTTGTTGGTTTCTTGTCCCTAATTTAAAAATGAGGAGTAAATCGGAAATACCAAATGTGGGTCTTCTTTATATTGTCTCCTCAATACTTTGTATTCCGATAAAAAGTGGTTAGATAATCGCATTTTATTGCAATATTGATAAAGAGAATAAATCCAAATCAAAGAATTCTTTGAAATGGTTTTAGCCAACGGCAAGCTGAACAGTTAACAAGGATCATTTAATATATGGAAGGTGCTCTAGGGATTATTGATCCTAAATTTAATATATTGTTCTTTATCATTTTTCATGTAATTGTTAGTGTGATAAGGTATGAATTGTACTGGATAGAAATAAAAACTGAAACCATGTATTCAAGAGGTTTTAAAAAAGATTGGATTAAAGTATATATTGGAATTCCATTATTATTGTTTGGATTTTTATTAAATAAAAGTATAAAAAGAGGAGATAATGATATCAAAAAACCCTTTACTAGCATCAAACTTCATATTTCCTCAGCTTTGTTGGCCTTTACAATATTGGGATCTCCGGTTATTTCACTATTTGGCTTCAAAGATCCATATTATCTTGTCTCAGAAGTCCTTTCTAGTCTTTACATAATAATATACTTGGTTTATAGTTATTTTTCTCCAAAGAATAAGCCCAAAAAAAGGGAGTTAATAGGTATAATGATTTCATTGTTTTCATTTGTTCTGAGAGGTATGACTATTCTTGTTATATCTGGATTCAAATTTGATATGAAACAAAGACAAATGGTCAAAAGTTGTATATATATTGGTTTGTATTTCACTATGAATTCATTTAAAATAATTTTGATTGATTATATCATCCACAATATTCCAGTTTCAGGTGGTGTTCAAATGGGATTCCAGTCAATATATTCTATTTTGTTGTCTGCTTTGATTTTTATTCCAATGAATTATCATGGTTTGACCAGTTCCAATGATGGTGATGGAATTCATGAAGATCTTTATAACTCATTTTTGATGGCGAAGAACAATACAACTATCATTTTTTATTTGATTATGTTAGTCATTATGGTCTTTTTCTCATCCCTGTTTCAATCAACCACAATACAATGTTTCAATGGATTCTATATCATCTTATCTCGAGGGCTGTGCGATATCATTTATTTTCACTACAGGATTTACCCCAATTACAAATTTTTCCTCAGCTTAAGTGGAGTTATTAATTCTGTTTTCTCAATAGGATACATAATTGGATGCCTCATCTATGCAAACATTATTCCTATATTCAATGATGAAATAGAAGATATATTAGACACATCTCTAATCAAGGTTTAAACACTCACACTTAATTTTTTATTTGAATTAGTTTGTTAGAATTCGAACAATATGAATGAATCTAGTGAATTTTGAATAATCGTATTGTTCGAAGCCTTAATGAATCTGAAAAACATTTGTTGGTTTCTTGTCCCTAATTTAAAAATGAGGAGTAAATCGGAAATACCAAATGTGGGTCTTCTTTATATTGTCTCCTCAATACTTTGTATTCCGATAAAAAGTGGTTAGATAATCGCATTTTATTGCAATATTGATAAAGAGAATAAATCCAAATCAAAGAATTCTTTGAAATGGTTTTAGCCAACGGCAAGCTGAACAGTTAACAAGGATCATTTAATATATGGAAGGTGCTCTAGGGATTATTGATCCTAAATTTAATATATTGTTCTTTATCATTTTTCATGTAATTGTTAGTGTGATAATGTTCAAGTTGAACCGTATTGAAATAACAACTGAAACCATGCATTTAAGAGGCTTTGAAAAAGATTGGATTAAAGTATATATTGGAATTCCATTATTATTGTTTGGATTTTTATTAAATAAAAGTATTAAAAGAGGAGATAAAGATATCAAAAAACCCTTTACTAGCATCAAACTTCATATTTCCTCAGCTTTGTTGGCCTTTACAATATTGGAATCTCTGATTATTTCACATTTTGGCTTCAAGAATCATTCTAATGATGTCTCAGGTGTCCTTTCTAGTCTTTACATAATAATATACTTGGTTTATAGTTATTTCTCTCCAAAGAATAAGCCCCAAAAAAGGGAGTTAATAGGGATAATGATTTCTTTGTTTTCAAAGGTTCTGAGCGGTATTGCTTTGCTTGTTGAAACCCGATTCAATTTTGATATTAAACAAAAACAAATGGTAAAAAGTTGTATCTATATTGGCTTATATCACATTATGAGGGCATTGAAAATAATTTTGATTGATTATATCATCCACAATATACCAGTTTCAGGTGGTGTTCAAATGGGATTCCAGTCAATATATTCAATTTTGTTGTCTGTATTGATTTATATTCCAATGAATTATCGTGGTTTAACCAGTTCCAATGAAGGTGATGGATATCATGAAGATCTTTATGACTCATTTTTGATGGCAAAAAGTAATCCAACTATCATTTTTTACTTGATTATGTTAGTCATTATGGTCTTTTTCTCATCCCTGTTTCAATCAACCACAATACAATGTTTCAATGGATTCTATATCATCCTATCTCTAGGTCTTTGCGAAATCATTTATATATACTTCTGGATTTACACCAATTACAAATTGATTCTCAACTTTTGTGAAGTATTAAGAGCTGTTTTCTCAATAGGATACATAATTGGATGCCTCATCTATGCAAACATTATTCCTATATTCAATGATGAAATAGAAGATATATTAGACACATCTCTAATCAAGGTTTAAACACTCACACTTAGTTTTTTATTTGAATTAGTTTGTTAGAATTCGAACAATATGAATGAATCCAGTGACGAAAAACCTGAGTATGATGAGAGTGAAAACAGCGATAATGAACACATTCTATTTGGATATGAATCTATGAGGAACTATTCAGGATCAAAAATGGAAAAACTTGACGAGTGCTTTTCTAATGATCAGGATGAGGGCCATATGATATTTATACCCGAAATGCTCCTTTCTCATAGATACCAGGTAAAAACAATGATTGGAAGAGGGACATTTTGTCTTGTTTGGATGGCATATGATCATCTACGAAGAGAAATGGTTGCAATTAAAGTATTAAAGGACTCAGAAAACGAAGGATTCGACGATGAATTTGTTATCAACGCTTATTTATCGAGAAGAGCATCACACGGAGAAAACGTTGTTCTTTTTTATGATGTGTTTTATTATGGAAACCATTGCTGCCTTGTATTTGAGTTATGTGCCCAAAATATATTGACTTTTGTGAACTATTTTAGTGATTTTCATGTCCGACCTCCTTTGGCACTTATCAAAAAGATTGCATTCTGCACCCTGAAAGGTCTTGATTTTATGCACAGATGCGGTGTGATTCACACGGATTTAAAGCCAGAAAATGTACTTGGCACCAGACCTTTATTTCCATATGAACCTTATTCATGCGATGACCATCGAACAGTTTTTCATTGTTTAGAAGACGATCCTATATCCATCGAATTTAAACTTGCCGATCTTGGAAATAGTTGCTTTATCAATAGTCCAACCAATGATTTGATTCAGACAAGACAATATCGATCACCAGAAGTTATGCTTGGGATCCCATATGACACATCAGCTGATATATGGTCTTTAGGATGCATGGTATTTGAATTGGTTACCAGAAACCACCTTTTCGATCCTAATAGCGAGCTTGATTTAGATGATAACCAAGAGAATCGTCCAATTTTTGATTCCATTCAGCTTTCAATGATTCAAGATGTTATCGGGATGATTCCAGATGAATGGGCCAAGAATGGAATGTTTTACCAAGATTTGTACAATGAATGTGGTGCCTTATTTAGATCTCATGAGAAGGAAATGCTTCCTATTATTGAACTATTAATGAACTATGGTATACAAGAAGATGATGCAGAGGATGTGGCATCATTTATTCAGCCAATGTTAACAATTGTACCAAGTCAAAGGCCAACTGCTTCGGAGCTTTTAGAGTCTCCTTGGCTTCACTTAATTTAAATAATATGTGTGGGGTTCATGTTCTTCGCTTTATTAAAAAGGACTTTAAGCAAAGCAATATTCTACTCATCAGCAACATAAACTCGTTTAAAATTTGAACATGGAAAACACAATTGATCATATAGATAGTAACACAAAATCTACTATTAGAACCAACAAATATGATAAAGATATAAATAGCAGGAGCAATATAAATAATAGGGAGTATACGTGCAATAACGAATTTGATGATCTCAAAAACAGAGAAGAATGCCTAGAAGAGCATATAAGGATTGTTAATGCCAAATCAGAATTGTTGAAGGGACAAAATGAAGATTTGAAAAATCAAATTGCCGAAGTTAATAGTATTAACGAGCAAAATCAGTTAATTATTACAAATCTTAGACAAAAATTACTGAAAAAAGAACAAAAATTTAAAAAAGTGTATGTTGAACTTCAGAAAAAGGAAGCAATACAGAATTTTCAAAATGATCAATATCAAAAAGAGATCTCCGGTGTTTTTGATGTTCTTCAAGAAAAAGTCATTATTTATAAACAGAAGAGCAAAAAATACAAGCAATTATATCGGAAACTTAGCCAGGAATGTTCAGAAATATTGATACTAAAGAATGATAGTGTCGCTCTAAAGGCCCAATTAGGAGAATCAGAGACTCAAAACCAATACTATTCATCAATATTGGCTAAAATTAAAACAGAAATACAGTTGCCTGAAAGCGAAAACAACCAAATAATTGAGAGAATAGCATCAATGAATCAACAAGTGCGAAAATTATCTATTATTGAAAAAGAGAACTCAAATATGAAAGAACAAATCACCCAACTTGAAAATTATAAAGAAAGGAATATCGGAAATGAGGCTAGTATAAATCTATTGAATATGAAATTAAGCAAATTTAACTTACTGAATGAGAAAAACGCCAAGTTAGAAGAGCAAATCAATGATTTGTTTGCGATTGTGAACAGAGTTAAAGATTTGGAGCTTGAGAACCAAGCATTACAATCCACAAATAATTCTTTAAAAGCAAATTCAGAAGCATATGATATTGTAATTAATGAAAGAAATAGCCTTATTAAAACAAACAAAGAATATGAGCGGACAATTTATGAGCTTAACGAATATAGATCGAAGTATTTATCAAAGAAAGAGAAAAACCAAAATATGAAGAAGGTATTATCCGAAAAAATTGTTGAAATTAATACCTGGGCTTCTCAAAAGCATGAGTATTCTCAACTTGTGCAGATGAATCAAGAGTATCTGTCCAAAATATCTGATTTAGAAATGGAACTAAAGAAAACATCGGCACAATCATCATATTACGAGAAAAAAGCCAAAGAATTGCAGCAAAGGATACAATCATTAGAATCTAGTTGTCAACAATTAGAATTTGAAAATGAAAGTATGAGAGAGACAAACAATAGAAAAGATGCAGCCGCAAAAAGAGTTAGCAGAAATGAAGCAAAATGGGCAAACGAAAGACAAGAATTAATTTCAAAAATGGATTTATTGAAAGAAGAAATCTTAAGGAAAGATATTCATTTAAATGAATGCAAAAAGAAACTCTACACAGAGAAAATTAAATAAAACAGTTTTAATGTGTAACATTGGGTGGTGCGGATCTGGCCGCATGATGTGCTTGAGCAAGTTGAAGAAGAGAAGGGATGGGATGACTGTTAAACAGTTTGGTTAATTCACCCAGTTTATCTCCTAATTGGAGATTTTCATCATTCTTTGCTGCTGTCCTGGCAATAAAAGCCCAGTGTTTCAATTTATCTTTAGTCTCTATAACCCGAAAATCGGCAATTCCTGATCTTAAATTTAATATAAATCTGGGATCAAGTCGTGCCATGTTTTGTAATGAACCTTTTGCAGAATCTTTTAATGAAGTTATTGCACTATTACAGGCCTGATATAACCCTGGTAATACAATCTGAAGAATTTGTTTTGCTTCAAACATAATTATTGAATGAATTGAAGGATCCTGAAGTATCTTACATGATATTTCTGCAACTCTGAGGCTCTGTGATCTTAAGCAATTTGATATAATGCCAAAACTTCGAAATATCATAGTGATTTGCCCATACTCCATATTAGGCAAACAAAACAACATAATTTTTAAATATGCTTCTTGCTTTGATATTTTGGTAATTGGCCAATATTGAACAACTGAACTTAATACGCATACTGATTCTTCTGGATAATAGGATAAATAGGCGCTTAAGAATGAAAGAAATGGTGTTTGAAAAACAGAAAACAATCTATCTCTAGTTAAATATAGAACATGAGACTGAAAAAAATTCTTAATCACTATTCTTTCCTGCTCGAATAGTCGAAACGCATTGTTCAAAATCAATAGGGCAGTATGAATAGAAAAGGGATTTTGAATCTCTTGATAGCATCTACACACATCTAATAATTTTTTAATTAACCCAATTCTTCTGTTATAGGAAACTCCCATGTAAACTTCAAATACTTTAGCAATCTGTTCCCGCTCTCTGTGATCTGGTGTTCCAATTAATAAAAACAGGCTCTCGAAAAATTTGTCCGAAAACCCATAAAAGTTTTGATCTCTTTGAAATAAATAAATTATCAATCGATATATTTGCTGAGTTAATGGCCAATATACTTGCGTTGTGGGATAAAAATCCGAACCAGCAAAATATCGAATATCTATACGAGTTTCTTTCCGCTTCATCATAATTTGCATAATTGATATAATTCCTTCCTTCATAGCGCATGTTAATTGATCGAAGTTATTAAGCTCAACAATAGATATCACCATATCTCTAATTATTAGTGAACAATGTGTATAGATGGAATTAGTATCATCATTTTTGTTGTCATTAAGCATTGATATGCATTTTTGGCAGTTTCTTACAAAAGATGGTACAAATTCTGAATCACTTGGCATCGGAAGCGCAGAAAACCTAAAACCATCATTTTTAATTTCCTTTATAGTGCTTGAAAGTTCAATATCACATATCGGTGCATCATCATCAAGGAAAATGTCGCTTTTTGCTTTTTTATCCTCAACATGTGATGATGAAGGCACAGGAAGTGTGCTACAGCTCAGCTTTTTAATTATCTTATGCGGTTTTTGCGTCGGAATAAATAGAGTCAAAGATGATTGCCTTTTTCTGTAATGATTCGATATCATTAACACTTTTGAAGAAAGACGAAACACAATGTAACAATTTTCACTACTCATATTATTTCTTTATCAATTTTCAAATTAACGGTCTGAAATATGTCACTTTTCCTATAAATATATCGCAATTTTGGAGGAGATCTTTTAATCCGAACAGAGTAGTTCAATTGAGTTAATGAATTCTGGCAATATAATAAGGATATCGATTCTCATAGCCCTTATTCTTTTGGCACAGGTTCAGCTTACCTTCGGACAAAAAAGGGCCATAAATGGTTCTAAAATAACGGAAATTCCTAATGGGCCTGTATCCATGGGGAATATTGGATTTGATCTAGAAATGCCCATTTTTAGTGGAAGTGCTTCAAAAAAAGAAGTTGAAGCAGCAACTAAATTAATGCGCCTACCAACCTGGTCCGCTGGTTACGCCAGCTGTGATAGCCAACAATCAGAGGTGTCTTGTTTAGAATTACACAAAGCCGCAAAGACAATACTCAATTACGAAAAATCTGTTAAAGATGGTACAGCTAAGGGACATGTGCTTGTAAAAATCTCGAACCATGGTCTTCCAGACAGAATGTCGATGCTGTACCATGGTTTATCGATTGCTATGGCTACAAACAGAATATTGTACACAAATACTTCAATGTTTCCGTTTAAATTACCATCAATTGTCAAGTCTGCTGATGATTCAACAGATGGAATTGAATTGCCCACTGATTATCAGTTTGGTTGTGCCAATGTTTCACCTAAATACCAAAAGTTGATGATATCCAATTCAACATGGCCCCAAGCACTTTACACACACCATGTTATTGCTCCATTTCTCAGAGAGTCTTTCAGTTTTCATGCAGCATATTTCCTCGGTAATTATTTATTTGGTACTGATGAAAACAATGATTGCGTTCTGAAATCTAAGAAAAACATTGTCGAAGCTTGGAAATTTGCAGGAGATAGAGATATGATGTCTGTAGGAGAGTATTCTAACCACATCGGGAGGTGCGGACTGACAGGAAATGATAATGACTTGATCACCAATGATAGAAATTCTCAATTTGATAAAAATAAGTATCAGGAAATCTTGAATATTGAAGATGATGAAGATTCTATATCTTGCTCCTTATATAAGATGATGAGCTATGAGAAGATCATCCATACATTTGGATCAAGGCTGGGATTCTGGGCAAGTGCCATGCAGGGAAGAAAAGGTGGGTTCATGAATGGTATTGATCGAATATGCATCAATGTAACCAATTCCCAATGTGGCAGTTTGTGGCATACATACTGTCCTGCCGATAAGCATTGGCTCTACAGAACTAATAACAGAATGTTCGTTTGCGGACCTAATGTTAATGATGTGCGTCTCTATATAGAGTACCTCCTTTGGTAGAGTTGTAAAAAATAAATCACCATTTTACATAAAAAAAATGGAAAGCATCGATTATGATACACTTTATCCTTTTTTGGTGAACATTAAACGATCTTTGATTGACATATATTCTATTGGTATATTTGATGAAGAACCATTTCGAAAAGTTTCAGATATTATTGACAATGTACTATATGAGTTTTTTCACCGATCAGAGAATTTCGAAAACTATGCAAATTCTTTTTTATTGATGGAAGTCTTTGTCATAGAGCAGTTCTGGGATAAAAACTTGAAACAAAAAGAAGCAGAAATTAATAACTTTCCTGACAGATTTGATGCATACATGAAACAAAATGTTGAATTTGATAAGCTTACATCGATTTATCTTCGTCAATACAACCAAAACATGAATAGCCTGAGAGAGGATATTTCATCTTTAAAAATTGGAGGTAATAACAGCGATATCTCGGATAGGATATTTAGTATGATCAAAAGGATATTTCCCAATCTAATTAATATTAAGTCTTTCGGTGAAATTAGGACTGAAATATGTTTTGTCCAATCAATGCTGCTATTCAAGAAGTCACTTTCTTATTTAGTCAGCCTAAGAGCACTATTACCAGCACCTATCGAAAAAGAAGAATTCCAACATATTGTTGAGGAAAATATTCCGCAAAAAAATGATGATCCATTTGCTGCAATGCCTATTCAAGAGATTTCTGTTTTGCGTGCCCAAATCCATAATCTTGAGAATGAAAACCAAAAATTACTATCACAAATAAATAATCATAAGATATCAATTCAACAAAGAGACACATGCATCAATGAATATTTAAGAACCATTGAAGAAACAAGAAGAAAGAATATATCCAACAGTGACACAATAAGAGAATTAAGTAATCAAATTGCACAATATGAATCAATGTTAGAAGAATCCAAAACGAAAATGGAAAACCTTGAAAATAGGTTCTTTCTTGATACTTTAAAGGAACTGGATATGAGGGTTACGGGAGTCAAATTTAGTTAATCGTAAAATTGCATTTTTATGATATTTTCGTCAAAAGAATATGAGAAGGATGTAGATACAATAGAAAATCATCAACACCCTGATCTTTTTTTCGCAGGAATATCATGGAAATGTCGTCCAAGATCAAAATCAGTAAATTATAAGATTCCAGTAATAAGGAAGAAAGGAGCCAGCATTCCAAATTTCACAGTTATACTGGATATTGATAATACTCTCATATCTGGTTCATTTTTAATCGGAGGTGGATATGATTTCCCTATTTTCCTTAAATATCCTGGATATGTTACCACTGTGTATATCAAAAAAAGGAATCACTTGGATGATTTTTTGAGGAACTTAACCAAATTCGCAAGAGTTTGCATATATACTTCATCAGAATCTGTGTATGCAGATCAGATAATTGATCAACTTGATCCAGAAGGAGTTATTTTTGAGCAAATCAAGTACAGAACGTCATGCATTCCCGCTAAATATGGTTTATACATCAAAGATATATCTATATTCAAAACAGAACTTGCTCACACTGTACTGGTTGACGATGCCCCCTATTTTGCATATAAGTATCCAAGCAGAACATTAAAAATACCCAAGTTTATGGGAGAAAATGATGATTTTCTCGTTACTGCTCTTTTTTACTTGAAGAAACTGTCTCAAACACCAGATGTTGCAAAAGAATTAAGCAATAGAAATAAATATACATTTTATTACTTACTCACCTCCTGATTGTGGCTTGCGTCATTATTATCAACTTCTTCAAGAATAACAAGATCAAGAAATGGCGAAATCGCTTTCCAATTCTCTTCAAACCATTTCAAAAGAACAATTTTTCGTCTTTTTGCATCTCTATCAAGTTTTATCCCAGCCCCTTCTGCAAGAGCCTGTGCAATACTCTGAAGTTCTCCCTGTTTTAGATTTGATCCAAATCTTCTGCTTAGCTCAAGCCATGCTACATTATCCCTTTGATCGAATCCTTGCAATCTTCGTGCAATTCTTGATCTTTCAGAGCTATCTTCACTCGTATTGTCATTTCCATACTCATTATCAGATGTAGATCTTTCATTTACTTCGGATTCTTGTCCCATTAATGTTGGCAGATGATTTGAGATCTGAACCAATTCCGCCATCAAATAGCCCATTTTTTCTTCATTGCATCCAACAATTTGAACAAGAGCTGAAGCAGTATCACGAAGTTTTTTTTGCGCTGGCGTATCCGTGGGGCGGTAAAAACCAGGTAGCATCTTTGAATTATTTGTGGCGAATCTCCGGTTTGACCATTTTTCACAATCGAATAATCGGAAATGTAACAAACCTTTTTCATTTACAACGATCGGACACATGTTTTGAGCACAATTTATGTTTATTTTTGAAGGTAGTTATGAGATACAAAGTATCTGAAGCACTGTAGGATTTTGCTTTTCTCCTTCCTCAACTCATCTGCCACTAAGACATCAAGAAAAGACTGTATTCTGTGGGGAGATTTTGCTGACAATTCTCTTGGTGTCGTTTCAACATCAATTTGTGTCTCTTCTTCCAGGTTGAGAGCACCCATTTCCAACCTCTCTTTGGCAGATTGTTCCTTTTCGGCTATTCTGAGTTTTGTTGGGTATTTTTTCCTCCTTTCAGCAATCCATGCATCAATTTCTTCCTGTGTTTCTGGTTTATTTACCTTAATTGGCTTAACCCATTTTTCTTTCTTTTTCTTCTGCTTTTTTTTCGAGGATACGGGTTTAATATCATTATAATTAGGTGTTACAGCAGCTATTTTAACTATATCTGTTGATAAAACTGGAGAAAAAAAATCAAAACTTTTGATTTTTTCGGACATTTATTTAATCGTACAATCAGGTTAAAACCCTGTTCAGTTCTTGTTCAATCAGAAGAATCTCTTGAAATATGTCTCCATTTGTGGCATTTGACTTGTTTTTTGCGAATTTTTGCTTCTTATAAGCTTCAAGCAGGTTCGAACTCTTATTACTCAGCTCACCAAGTTCTAGAGATAGGTGAGTGTTTTCATTCTGAAGATCATTTATTAGCTTTTTAAGTTTAATTTCGTTTGATTCCGCTATTTCGAGTTTATTTTTAAGATTATTTATCTCTTTTTCAGCTTTTCCAAGCTTTTCTTTTAGATTGCTGTTCATTTTCAATGTTTGCATAACTATTTTTTTGGATATCGTTCTTTGGTCAATATTTTGATCTAAAATTGATCCAATAAACACATTTTCATCAAAACTCTCAATTTCCTTCCTATAATCAATTCCGTTAATTAGGTTTTTTTCTTCATAACTTTCATTATCAAAGAATTTATCGACAAATTTTATATAATAACATAAATATTGCATCATTGCTGAATCTTTTTTCGTATTTTGGGATTCATTTATCATGATCAGCATTAATTGATACAATATTTTCATCTGTTCTTCAATTCTGGTTTCTGATATTAGATCTGTATATTTTTGGACTTGTTTGACGTTTCCTAAATCGATTCTCTTCTCTAAATCAAGAAAAATCTCTCTATTTTTCATTCGAACAATTTTTACTTCAGATTTTTTTGAGACATCTTCATAATTGCCTCATGTTGTGACTTAACAACACTGGTTAGATTCTGATGTGATTGACTGAGGCTTTTATATGAGTCATGTATTATGTTAATTATTGTGTTGATGGTTTTGAGCTTATTTAATAATGGCATTGAAGAATTCCATGTTTCTAAGGTTTCGATTGGGAAAGACTTAAGGTTTTCGAATACTAAATTAAGAACGGATTCGTGACTCTTGTTAAATATGTCCAATCCGTTTTCGTTTGAACTCAGGGACCATATTACCGATGTATATAATTGTCTGGTAGTATTAGTATTAATCGACGAATTAAGTTGAATTGAACTAAATATTGGTTTCAATAATCCAATAATATACGAAAGTGTTAAACTCTTTCTTTCAATTGATTGTGTGATGGTTTTATGCAGTGTTGTTACCATTGTTACAAGAGTATTGTATTGTTGTGAAATGTTATTTTTCTCTCTTTGAAGTTCATCATATTGATTACGAGCTTTTTGGATCACTTCCATTTTCTGTTGAACCGTAGATAATTCGGATTTTGTGGTCGATAAATCTGTTGATAATTTTTGAATGCTTGATTCTTTCTCTTGCAATAGTATAAAAGATTTGGTTAATTCTGTTTTGTTGCATGATTCTGATTTTACTTTATCAATTGTTTGCTCTAATTGTTTAATGGTACCATAAAATTCTTTTTGCTCTTTATCGGTATTTTGTTTATATGTGTTAAACTCATTGAGAGTTTGGTTTAACATTTTTTTAATATTGTTTCTCTTTTGTCTCATCAAAGAAAATGCTTCATTAATCTCACTAATGGTGTTTTCATATTTTTGTAATTCTTGGAAATGCATTGTCTGAAAATTCTCATATTCAATTCTTGTTTGGAGAAGTTTCTCATTTTCCTGTTTGAGATCATTTAATTCTATTTCGGAAATATTGAGCTCTTTCTTACAATCTTTAAATTTCTTTCTCAATAGAGAAAACTTTCTTGATAAATCCCCTTTTTCGTTATCAATTGAGGAAATTTCTTGGTTTTTTTTCAATAAATCTTGATTCAATTGTATTACCTTAGATTCAATCAATTGGTAGTTTTCATTAACTTCTTGGAGCTCTTTTGTTTGAGACTCAATGATTTCGCGCATATTTTTATTTTCTGCTTTTTCATTGTCTAATTCAATCTTCATTTGTTCAATAATTGACTTGAAATACTTATTTTCTTTCAGGATAATTTTGTATTGATTGGTAATATCTTTCAAATTGGATTCAAATTTTCCTTTTTCAACAAGAGCGTTATTTAATTGTGATGTCAAATTTGCTATTAAGTTCTGATTCTTATTATCTTTTTCGGATAAATCATTAATCATTTGCTCGTTGGCCCTATTTTCAGACATCAAACCTTGGATTCTTTGTTTGGCTATGATATTTTCCTGGTTCAATTTATTGAGAGCGTTTGTGGATTCCCTCATCTCAGATGTTACATTTCCAAAATCTTTGTGCAATTGTTCGTTTTCAGAAATAACTTGGTCATAAACCTGTTGAATTCGGCTCTTTGAGGCTTTGAGATCGTTAACTTGTGATTGAAGAGAGGATAATTCTAATGAAATCTCCTCATTATTGGCTGATATTGATTTGATTTTCGAATCCCTCTCCTCAATTTTCATTTTCATTTCAGAATTCAAATCAGTGATGGATTGGATGCTTTGCTTAAGGTTTTCAATAATATTTTCTTTCAACAAAACCTCTTTTTTCATGGAATTAAGTTTAAATCCCAAATCAGATATGCTTGTTTTAGCTGATTCATAATCTTTCAACAATTCATCATATTTATAGCAAGTTGTATTTGCCTTGTCTAATTTTTCATTGAGTTCATCATTTTGTTTCATTGAATTCTGAAGTTCATTGTACATTTCAGTATTGCCTTGAATATAATAATTAAGCCTATCTTCAATCTGTTTAGAAGACTCACATATCATTTGATATTTTTCTTTGTACTTCCTTCTCTTATTTTTCTCTATTACTAGCTTGTTATTTTCTTCATCCAATTGTTTTTGGTATTCTAATATTTCTTTTTCAAAAGATGATTGAATCTCAAGAATTTTGCTTCTGAGTTGTTTTATAACATTAGAATCTGATTCTTTTTCGGCCTTAAGGTCATTAATAATCTTCATCGATTCACCTAATTTTGATTCCAGTCCATTTTTGGAATTTTCGGATATTTCTAATGATTTCTTTATTTCCTCTGATTTTTGCTGAATCTCTAATAAAGTTTCAGCCATCCTATCTCTCATAGTTAAAAGTTGTGAATTTTTAACCATTTGTTCATTGAGTTTGGATTTGATACTGGAAAAAACATTGACATTTTCATTTGGATTGATGGACAGTATTTCACAAATTGTATTTCTTAGATTTTCATTTTCTTGGCAATGATTGACTATTCTATCCAATGAATTCTTCAATGATACCGATAAAGAATCCTTCGGGAGAACATTTTTGTTGTGGTATATGAAAGAATTAATTAATGCTTTTGCTGATTCATAATCTTGAATACTAAATTGAACATGATCAAAGTACTGTTGAATTTTCCTAAGCTCATCTTCGATAAAAGATGAAGAACCAAGTACCCTTGATGACACTGATGAAGACACTTGTCTTAATTGTGAAGAAAACTCAGAAATTTGCAAATGTTCTTTATGCAATTGATCTTTCAGCATTCGATAGGATGACATTATTTCGGTATATTTCTCAGATAATTCTTTGTTCTCGATCTTGAGTTTGAGATATTCGGTATTTTTGTCTTCTATCTTTTTTATTGTTGATTGATTGCTTCTTTGGTCCCCTTTTTCATTTTGATTCGCTAATTGTATGTTATTCATCACAAGAGTGTCAATAAAAGATCTAACGGATTCCAAAAAGTCCTTTTTTGTGGATTCATTAGTAAGAAGTGCTTGAAATTTACTAAGAACCACTTGATAATCATTAAACATATCTCCTCTAGCCCCGTTTTTGGTAATTCTATCATCATCAATTATTTTCCGAAGTGACCCACTTGCATAGTGTATAAACATAACAAAATCGGAATCAAGGTAGTTTTGGCCCGTTTTCTCTTTATCTCTACTCATCCTATTCGTCTTTTCTTTCATTCTAATAACCCGCCAATTTTTTTACCTCTCTTAAATCCATCATTGTATCCATAATAGGGTTAAGAATGGACTAATGGCTGCTTATTCAGAGAGATCAATGACAGCGGTTTTGACAATCATAGCCATAATGTCCAGTGAGCAAATTGCCCCTGCTTCTGTTGATATTGAGTCAATAACCCCTAAATATGATTCTATTGGTGCCAAAGAAATTACGAACGAACTTATTGCTGAATTTGCTGACAAGTTTGGGATTGAGCCACACGTTTTATTGAGGCGTAAGATTTTTAACTCTCATTTTGGTTTTGATGAAGCAATTCAGCATTCAAAATCTGGAAAGCCAGTTTATGTGTACATTCCATTATCACCAACTGATAGATTGACAACTTTAAGGCATGTTGTTTTCTTTCAGTTTGCACAGTTTCTACAGCAATCACTTAATTGTTATGTGTTTTTCCATTTAATTGATACAAAAGCTTTTAACCGAGATGAAAACAGTGTTAAATGGAACATTGTTGAAAAATGGGTTGATGAAACTATTAAAGATATACTATCTATAGGTTTCGATCCCGCTAAAACCATTATTTTACCCAATTCTAAATCCACAGAGCTTAACTATGTGATGCTGTGTGATATGCAAAGGAAAGTTAGTTTGGGGAGATTCTTTAACGCATTTTTCAAAGATGATGGTGTTAATGTGGGATTGCTTGATAATGTTTTCCAAGCAGCAGCAGCAGCTATTCCGTCCTATTGTGAGAAATTATTCCCTGATGTTCCCAATACCAGATGTCTTTGTTTGTTGAGGCATAGCCAAAAGCCATTATTTGATTTAGCTAATGAGCTTGCAGATATTGTTAGTCAACCAAAGCCTTATGCAATTTTTGGAGGGTTTGTTCCTCCACTACAAATTGGGCAAAAAAATTCCTTTGGAGGTCTAACTGATTCTGAACATATATTCTCTTATGAAATTCTAAAAGAATGTCTAAAACATAAAAGTGGCCCAAAATATGGTAGTGAGTCATTGAAATCGTTACAAAGGATTTTAAATCATGAAAAAAATTTGCAAATTAAATCATCAAACAGTAATCGCGATCTTGATGGAAAAATTATCGATGCAATTAGCAACCCAGGAAGTAGATTGGTAAATCAAGCGGTAGTTGAAAGACTTATCCGCGTTTGGGAATCAGTACAATGGTTAGGATTACCAGAGAACCTCAAAAAAACGATTTGCAATTGTTTCTCAAGAATTCTTGATCAAGACGGTAATGAGATCATTCCTTCAGATTCATCTCTTGGTAATTGTAAAGAACTTTGTTCAAATAGTGGTCTTACAATTTATTTAAAGAATACTCCCAAAGAGATTCAAAGCAAATTGAACAAATCTGCATTTTCTGGAGGAAAAGATAATCTTCATGAACAAAGAGAGTTTGGAGCAAATCTAAGTGTTGATATTCCGATGTATTATTTTCGTGTTTTTCTCAAAGATGATCAAGAGTATTCTCACTTGATTAAGTATTATGGTCCTGGGGATCTTCCTGAAGGAAACGACCATCGTTTAGCCTCAGGTGATATCAAAAAGAAATGTGGTGAACTTATTGGTTCTATTGTTTCAGATTATCAAAAGAAACGACAAACTATCCTTCCTCAGCATATTGAAATGACAAAACAACTTAGATCATTATTCTAAAAACAACACATCATAGATTTTTATTATATTTTTCATTTC
>Ga0074193_1000392_pt1 | contig 76650 bp, 72 predicted proteins | sample EPASupsiteHSE605_FD_64523 | JGI IMG/M metagenome (GOLD analysis project Ga0074193, IMG submission 64523) | Bioremediated contaminated groundwater from EPA Superfund site, New Mexico - Sample HSE6-05 | ecosystem: Environmental > Aquatic > Deep subsurface > Groundwater > Contaminated ... | reverse complement strand
CATTGAAAAATATGATATTCCAGGTCGCCAAAGCCGCATAAGTGAGCTTACTGGCAAGCAAAAAGAAATTTACAAATGGTTAGGGGTCGAGTTCCCTACCTAGTTACACATTGGTCGGGAATGCAGGTTCCTATCGCTTTAGAGAATATTTATTATTTTGATTCAGTTGACAACAAAACGTTTCTATACGTTGAAAGGGATGTTTATCGCTGTGACAGAAAACTATATGAACTTGAAGCGCAGCTTGTGGATACTCCATTTATAAGGATTAGCAAAAGCTGTATTTTAAACATTGCCGTTGTTACTTCTGTGCGGGCGCAATTAAGCGGAAGATTGGAAGCGACGCTAAAGAACGATGAAAAGGTGATTATTTCTAAACACTACATAAAAGGCTTCCGCGATAAATTTGAGCAATAGGGAGGTAGCATGATGAAAAAGATTGTGATTATAACTTGCTCCAGCTTCACCGCAATCGTGTTGTTGTTTGCTCTATTCTCAACCTTCGATATGGTGCCGGAGCTGTCAAAAAGCATAGTTTTGCAACTATTTACCATGGCTTTGTCGATTGCTGTACTGATGTTCATCAGCGAAAGAATAGAGGATAAATTAGATGTAAGTTCGATTGCTGTGGATGCACTGATACGGGTGCTTATCTGCTATATCGTGGTATTTGTCGAAGGCTATTTGTTTCGAATGTTCCCTTTTGGTTGGAAAGCCATTGCCTCTATTAGCCCAGTTTTAATCCCAACTATTTTAATTACTTATGCGATTGGATACTTTACTATCGTTGACTATGCGAATGCGATTAACAAAAACATAAACCGAAAAAAGTAAATAACAAGTATTTTCAAGCCGACGAAAATTCGTCGGCTTTTTACTTTGCCTTTTTGTCATCTTACTCTTTGGTAAAGTCACATCACTTCTGTAGCTATTGTAACTAAAAAGTAGATTGATATGATAATACCAGAAAAAAGAAAGGAGCATTTAGAATGTCCAATATTATTACAGTCAAAAATCTAAAAAAGACCTACGGTGAAATAAAAGCGGTCAAAGGAATCGATTTTTATGTCGAAAGTGGAAAGCTGTTTGCGTTCTTGGGTCCGAACGGGGCAGGTAAATCAACAACAATTGATATACTATGCACCCTACATGAACCGAGCAGCGGACAGATAACAATTGACGGTCATGTCCTAGGTAAAGAGGATGACGCCATTAGAAATAAAATAGGTGTTGTCTTTCAAGACAGTGTGCTTGATCCACTTTTAACAGTCAGAGAAAATCTGACAACAAGGGCACGTTTCTATGGAATGAGCAAACAAAAAATCAAAGAAGCGGTAAGAATGGCTGCACTCACAGCGGACGTTATGGAGTTTATCGATCGCCCGTATGGGAAGCTATCGGGAGGGCAACGGCGGCGAGCGGATATTGCCCGTGCGCTTGTAAACACTCCCAAAATCCTGTTTTTGGACGAGCCGACAACTGGCCTGGACCCAAAAACTAAAGAAGGTGTTTGGCAGACCATATTTGAGTTGCAAAAGAAAACGGGCATGACCGTGTTTCTCACCACGCACTATATGGAGGAAGCGGCAACAGCCGATTACATCATTATTATTGATCACGGGCAGATTGCCGCAAAAGGCACTCCTTACGATTTGCAGAAGAAATACAGTTCCGACAGAATCCATATTATGTCCAAAGATAGGAACGCAATTATAAAAATATTAGACGGTGAGCAAATGACATACACAATAAAAAACGGTTTAATTTCTGCCGACATATCTGACACTGTTGCCATAATTCCGTTATTGGAAAAAGCTAAACCGTATATAGATAGCTTTGAGGTCATTCACGGCTCTATGGAGGATGTTTTCCTTAATATTACTGGAGGTAAAAACTGATGTTGAATTTTGCAGTACGAAACTTAAAGATATTCTTTCGCCAGAAAAGTGCCGTGTTCTTTTCTCTTTTAGGTGTGTTTGTCATTATAGGCTTATATGTTTTGTTTTTGGGTGATGTTTGGATAGATTATATCCCAGAGGGTTTATCGGAAGCCGAAAACCTTATGAATAACTGGATTATCGCTGGCATCGTTTCGGTAGCATCTATTACTACGACAATGGGTGCCTTTGGGATAATGGTTGAGGACAGAGTGCGAAAAAACAGCAAGGACTTTTATTCAGCACCGATAAAACGAAGCAAAATCGTCGGCGGATATATTTTTAGTGCATTTGTTGTGGGTTTCATAATGAGTTTCATCACTTTTGTAATTGGAGAACTATATATCGCTGTCAGCGGAGGAACGTTGTTATCATTCGTTTCTATGTTAAAGTTTTTTGGAGTAATGCTGATTTCTGTAATGGCGTCCAGCTCTATGGTATTTTTTCTTGTCAGCTTTTTCTCAAGCACAAGTGCCTTTACGACAGCAAGCACCATTATCGGAACGCTTATAGGCTTTTTGACAGGGATTTATCTACCAATCGGAACATTACCTGAAGCAGTGCAATGGGTAGTTAAACTATTTCCAGTAACCCATGCTGTCGCTCTTATGCGGCAAGTTATGCTTGAAGAACCCGTTACCATCGGCTTTGCGGGTGTTCCAGAAAGCTACGTTTCCGAATTCAAGGAGATGATGGGTATCGCCTATACCTATGGCGAATATACGGCCACAGCTACAGCACATGTTATAGTTCTTATTGGTGTCGCTTTGGCATTTTTCACCCTTGCATTATGGAATGTTTCAAGGAAAAGAAAAGTGTAAGTTTATTAGGAGTTATAAAAGGGGATAACGGCCAGCCATCGGGTGGGATTAAATGAATATTGGGTGGCGATGCTGAGCAGACTCTCGCCCTCGTATACTGGGCTTTAGGTGATGCTCTAACTGCTACGGATCTTCTGAAAAAGGCTAAAGCGAATACTGATCCGAAGGCTTTCCCGCCTCAACAGCCCTCCCTCCTTTGGTGAAAACAGTGTTTTTCGTTCAGAACGAAGTGTAGGTGCGCACCTATAAAAAATTACGAAGAGAAATAACTGAAGATTATTAAGAATTTGGCTTGACAGTAATCGTTTACAGTTGTAGTATACTATAAACTACATATGTAAACATAGAGCGAAAGGGGATTCTGATTTTGAAAGAAATGCCCAATATATCCGATGCGGAATGGGAAGTTATGAAGATCTGTTGGTTGAAAACGGCCCCATGTACCGCAAATGAGATTGTTAAGGCTTTAGAACAATCGACAGATTGGAAACCAAATACGGTTAAGACTCTAATCGGGAGGCTTGTGAAAAAGGGTGCAATAGGATTTAAAGAAGAAGGAAGAGTTTATATCTACACTCCGTTAGTAACGGAGGAAGAGTGTATCCAAGCAAAGAGTAAGTCCTTTCTTGCTCGTGTTTTTGGCGGAGCACTAAAGCCCATGCTTGTTACCTTTCTTCAAGAAGAAAAACTCTCGCAGGACGACATTGAAGAACTAAAACAGTTCCTTGAAGAGAGGAAGGAGTAAGATGCTAACGCTTTTACAGGCAAATTATTCTAGCTTTTTTAATTGGGTTTTGATTACATCTACCAAAGCAAGCATTTTCATCATCTTTCTGCTAGGAGTGAAATTTGTACTTAGGCATAAAATGGAGGCAAGGTTTCAGTATATGCTGTGGTCAGTTTTGATCATTGGTTTAGTGTTGCCATGGACACCAAATAGTCCTGTAAGTATATATAATTACCTCGACTCTTCCCACATACAGCAAATGATAGCGTCAATCATTGACCGAACCACAGAATCCCCCTCAGCTAACATTGCAGGGCTACAACCCGGTTTGGACTTAACAGCAGTCATAGATGACAATTCTAACATATTTATCATTTTATGGGGGCCATTTGAGGGAACGAAAACTTTGGCGGTCGGTTCTATTCTCACTTCGAGGCATCCACAGGTTGTTAAGGCATTTCTCTCTGATGAAGAAATCAGTGAAATTGTAAACAAGTATGATAGCTCAGCTTCGCCATCTAATAGTCTAATCCGGCGTACTGTATCAGATGCATCTGCTGGTATCACGATTGATCAAAAAGATTGATGAATAGACTTACATATGTAATAATAACTACAAGTGTAATTAAGATGAGGTGAAATCATGTCGGAGACTAAATCGTTTGTCAAGCGGATTTTCGGGGGGGGCAATCAAGCCAATGTTGGTTACCTTCCTGCAGGAGGAAAATCTTTCCCAAGAAGAAATCGAAGAGCTTAAACGTATCCTTGAAGAAAGGAAGCGGTGAAGATGTCCTATATCTATAGTTTACTTTCTGTATTCGATTGGGTTCTTTGGACCTCTGCCAAAGTCAGTATCTTTATTATTATTTTGTTGTTCGTAAAATACCTATTTAGAAACAAGCTGGGAGCAACTTTGAATTATCTGCTCTGGTCCGTTGTCATTGTAGGGTTACTAATACCTTGGACACCGTCAAGTACGTTTAGCGTCTACAATGTAGTTGGACTTTCAACAAAAAACCCATCTGCAGTCACGTTGAGTCCTAAGCTTGATCAAGATTTAGGCAAAAATATTGCTACCCCCTCTATAATCAATGCTACTGATGCCAATAATCATGCTTATGCCGTCGGTGCATCAGAACCACATAACAAAATAAGTCTGCGGTCAATAGCAGCCTCGCCCTTAACACATCAATGTTTGTTCCTTGTATGGATTTCAGGTATGATTGCCTTCATTATTTCGACCATTCTTGTGAATAAAAGCTTTTCTCGCTCTATTAAAGGTCAAACCCTTAATAATTGGTATCTACTTGCTGGACTTGAAGGCGTAAAAGAGAGACTAAACATAAAGCGAGATATTCCCTTAATTTTAACGCAGGCAGTAGGGACTCCCTCTTTATTTGGATTGTTTAAACCTAAATTATTATTGCCGGTATCCCTTCTAAATCATTTTAGCTCGGAACAGCTTAAGCATGTATTAGTTCATGAGTTATTCCACTATAGGCATAGGGATATTGTTGTAAACTGGCTGGGGCAGGTGCTATTAATTCTACACTGGTTTAACCCTATTATTTGGTACGCCTTTACTAAATTACGGGAAGACCAGGAAATTGCTTGTGATGCAATGACTGTGAAATACTTCGGAACAAACAGTTCCAAGGACTATGCCAATACCCTCATAAAATTGCTGGAAAGCTATGTCAGACCCCCCAGAATGGCAAACCTGGCGAACCTTTCCGGTTCAAAATCGCTGATTAAACGGAGACTTACCAGCATCAGCAATTTGCGCCAAAGCTCTTTGGCTTCTACGGTAGTCATCGTAGCAATTGTAATTTTAACCAGCTGGGTGACGTTCGCTAATGCTAAAATACTTCCTGCAACAGAGAACATTCGTGTACCGCTGCCTGCATTGGCCAATCAAACAGCCGAAAGCCATAACAATCTGCCAGCATCAAACAGTCTGCCAGCTACAATACAATCAATTAGCATCAGTGATGATTCATCTGCAGGTAGTTACTGGAGTCCCAATAGTCAAAATGTAGTCTTATCTCAAGTGTCATCTTGGTTAAAGACAGCGAAACAATATACAACGACAATTCCGGCATCAGAAGCTGTTGATGATATTGTTCACCACAATATTGCCCCATCCGCAATGCATATAACCGGTTCAGAGCATTTTGAAACCTTGATTTATCCTGCCTGGTACGTCAAGATCGACGGACAGAAAGTCGATAGTAGTTCCCTAACCTATAATATACATTACATAGAGGATGTAGTTGTCATTATTGAGGCAAGGACCAACTACATAAGCTATTTAGAATCAAGGCCGCTATATAATTGGCTGAAAAACGAGGAATGGAAGACGGAGTTTAGCCAGAACCCTGCCCTCACTCCTCTTTACCAGACCAACGAGAATGGACAGACATATGGTTCTGCTTTGAGTTCCAGTATTATAGGCAACCCACAGCCAGAGCTGATCAGCGCTAAGAGTGGGGAGGGTACTTCGGGTTACGTAAAATATGAAGATCTCATGGGACCACAGCCCAAAACACCTGAGGAAGCGATAGCAATGCAAGAATTGGGTATGTTTGAAAAAAGAGAAATTCCGCTGTATGCTGCAGATGGTAAAACAGTTATTGGTTCATTCTAATCATAACAGGGATATTTCTGAGTGTTTGGATAGAAAGCGCAGCCAAGACCCATTCCGCGGATTAATAACTAGTATTATTGATGCCGGGCATGCTTTTGTGAGTGACGGTTACGAGCTGTTTTACTCAGGCGACTGCATGTCTGCGACTCAGGGACAGGAAACACTAGGAACCTTTCCAATCCAAAGGGAGCCGTGGCAATTGATCCGGCGACATCTCCGGAGGGCAGTAAAATAGCTTTTGCCCAAGACCTAGTAGACGGAGTACGGGTGGCTTCGTCTAACTTCTAGAACAGAGGGTTTGCAACATCGGAGAGAATATGAATGTAGTAACCCACGTCGCAAACCCTTGGGACATTATAAGAAATGGGGGGCAGGAACCTTGCATCCTTGCTCGGGAGTTTTAGAGATGGGCGTTGGAGCAATTGCTAAAAACATATAAGTAAGGGGGGACAGTATTATGAATATCAAATTTGATAGAATGTCAAAGGAAAACAGTAAAGAGGTTATGGACATATTTAATTATTATGTAGAGAACAGTTTCGCTGCCTATCCTGAGACCAAACTTCCATACGAGTTCTATGGCATGTTCTTAGAAATGACAAAAAATTATCCTGCTTATGTATTAAAAAATACGGATTCAGGGAAAGTGTTAGGGTTTTGCTTCTTACGAGCATACAATCCTTTTCCAGTGTTTAGAGAAACAGCAGAAATAAGTTATTTTTTGGAAAAAGATGAGGTAGGAAAAGGCATAGGAAAGGAAGCATTACTTAGGTTAGAAGTAGATGCGAAGAACGCTGGAATAAATAAATTATTAGCAAGTATTTCTTCAGAAAACAGTGAAAGTATTAAGTTCCATAGTAAGAATGGGTTTATCGAATGTGGGAAATTATGCAAGGTGGGTAAGAAGCAAGGGAAATACTTTGATGTAATATGGATGGAGAAAGAATTGAAATAGATAGGATAAATTTTATAGTATTTGCACTAAACAATTGAATATAGTTTGATCAAGTTCTGTTCAGGTGACGCCATCCTTGGCGTCTCGGCTCCACGGGTCCCACCACATCAGTAAATCATCGGAAACCGTTGTAAAAGTATAAGACCTTTCTTTAGAAAGGGTTGGTTCAAGTACCAGAAAATAAAGAAATAAACGAAAGTCCAAAGACTTCTATATCTGGAGCAATCTTCTAAAACCAATAAGCTAACGGGAATGTTTCTTGAATAGTGGAAAGCAGAAATAACAAGTATTCTCGCTCATGGGTTGCCCCAATGAGACTTGGGGACGGTCAAGGAAAATGCAATTGCTTATAAGAATAATAATAAAATAGGGAATAGCCGATAGTGGGGGGAGAACAATATGGGGAGTGTACTACTAAAAACCAAATTGCACATACCTAAACCTACACCGGGGGTAGTTAGGCGTTCGAGGCTGTTGGCAAAGCTTAATGAGGGACTTGGTTTAGACAGACCTTTTTCCCTGATCTCGGCCCCCGCCGGCTACGGAAAAACAATCCTTGTAGCGAACTGGCTTGATAGGGTTAACCATCGGGTTCAGGTCTGGCTTTCCTTAGATGAACATGACAATGACCCGGTTAGATTTATCACGTATCTTATTGATGCGTTGCAAATAGTCGATAAAAGTATTTAATCATCCGCCCTGTATGCACCTTGTGATGATAACGCGAGAGGATCCGCCACTCTCCCTCCCACGCTTACGTGTCCGCAACCAGATGACGGAAATACGGATGGATGACCTACGCTTCGATCTGGCGGAGACGGGGGACTTCTTAGCAACTTCCTTGAGTGTCAAGCTTAAACACGAGGAAGTTTCGGCACTTGAAGCCCGAACGGAAGGCTGGATTGCCGGCTTGCAACTGGCTGCTCTTTCAATCAATGGACGGGCTGCTGAGCAGGTAGGCGAGTTCATTAAGGCATTTAGCGGAAACCATCGCTATATCATCGACTATCTTATGGAAGAGGTAGTTAAGCGCACCGATACAGAGGTGCAAGTATTTCTTACCCGAACTGCTGTTCTGGACCGCTTCAATGCAGAATTGGGCGATGAGCTGACAGGTCAGAGTAACGCTAGAACGATCATTGCTAAGCTGGAACAGGCTAACCTGTTTCTGATTCCTTTGGATGATGAGCGGCAATGGTATCGGTATCACCACCTCTTTGGTGAGTTTCTACGGACAGAATTAGCAAGAACCGAACTTATTGAGCTCCAGCACAGGGCTGCACTTTGGTTTGCCGGTAACGGAATGCCGGAAGAGGGTATCAAATTTGCCCTGGCTGCAGGGGTTTACGATTTGGCGAGCCAATTGCTTAAGTTCCAAGCATCCCGTATATTCCAAAGGGGAGAGGTGGTCACCCTCATCGATTGGCTCAGTTCTCTACCGGTAGAATTGGTCGACATGAGTGGCGAACTGGTTAGTTATAAGGCTTGGTCCTTATTTTTACTGGGTAAAAGCGAAGAGGCCGTACATTGTCTAACCAAGGCGGAGCAAATTTCGCCTGAAAACAGGGACCAACTTTCGGAGGGTAGACTATTGGCACTTCGTGGTTGGATTGCTAATTACCAGGAAGACCCCGGAACCAAGGGAATTGCACAGAAGGCTATTGAGAGGATTGGTGATCAAGACCCCTTTTTTCGGGAAATTGCTCTACTCTCCCTAGGCCATGCCCAAAGAAAAAATGACTCAATGGAGAAGTCTACTGCGACGTTGTATATGGCCTATGACACTGCGCGAGCAGCTGGGCATATGTTCACCAGCTTAGCTGCCTTGCTGGATATCACCATGAATTTTGTGATTCAGGGTCGGCGCAAGGAGTCGATGGGATTGTGTAATAAGGCCCTTCAGGAGTATGTGGACAACCAAGGTAAACCTCTGCCGATGGTTGAACTGTTATATATTCCGTTAGGTATTCTTCATTATGAGGGTAACAACCTTGAACAAGCCCGGGAATACCTTGAAAAGGGGATAACGGCCAGCCAGCGGGTAGGATTAAATCGAATATTGGGTGGCGATGCTGAACAAACTCTTGCCCTCGTATACTGGGCTTTAGTTGATGCTCAAACTGCTATGGATCTTCTGAAAAAGGCTAAAGCGAATACTGATGCTAAGGCTTTCCCACTCATAAAGGATAGGTACGAAGCCTTTGAAGCTTATCTCTTATTGAAACAAGGGAATTTGGCAGAAGCTCTGGCTTGGGCCGAACGGTGCAATTTATGCCCTTAACGTTTTGTGCCTGAGCTCAGAGAAAGGAATGGTTATAATTATGATGAAATTCTTTGCCTTTTCGATGATTAAGAGGATTCTGGCTACCTTGGCCCTAATTGCCCTGGTAATGTCTGCGTACTTGATTTGGGCACGTCCTTACCTACAAACATCCACTGAAAGACAAAATGTTAAATGAAGCGACAAATATATCGATATTATCAGGTGTTATCCGGTATCTAAGCGAAAATAATATGCTGCCTATTAGTGGAGAAGTCGAAAAATACGCGATGAAAACATGGGGTACATCCGGCACAGTAGCTTACTCAGCCAACACTGGTGATTCGCCGGTTAAAAACTGGAAAGGTGTCGGCTATATCGATTTTCCGGGAAGGTTAACTCATGAAATTTCGAACGATTCGGTTACTAAATATGAAACGGATAATTAGGGGGATCGAAAAAAATATTCTTTGCACTTGGTTTGTCCGCATTTCTTGTTGGCCATTTATTTTATACCCTGACTTTTCTACAATCGACACAATATTTCGGAGTTGTTCCAATCTGGTTTTTTATAGTTTTAATCCCGTATATTTTATATGGCAGTGAAATTCTCCGGATACTTAGGCCAAACTTGAAAGAGATGCTAGTTCCAGTGGTTATTTATATGTGTGTCATACTGATGATGAGTTTCACCAGTTCATGCCGCATTTGGAACGGGTTCACGCAACAATTTATATTGTCCTTTATTGGTTCCTTATTTTTCATAGTCTCTGATTCATTATTGGCATATAATAGCTTTAATGTGCCTTTAAGAAATTATGAGACGCTTATCATGGTTACTTACATTTTAGCTCAGGTTTTAATTGTTGCTGGTTTTCTATATTAATAGTCAGAATTAAGAGGGTATCGGAGAAGAAATAAGGGGTTATAGATGACTTTATATTAAAGTATTTTCTTTAATGCTAAAAATCCGTCTTTTAGCTCTTCCATGCTGGACATACTATATACAAGTTTAGTATTAGAAAATATATGGAGGAGTATGGATGAGCCCAATAACATATGATGAAATTTTTAGAAGGCTAGTTAAAGCATCCTACGAAGGTAATCTTGAACAGGAAGTTCAAAAGATTGAAGCTGGCGGAGATGAAACCACAAAAAAATATATTTACTATGCAATGGGGAATGGTGATCAGGACAAGGTTGTTTTTCAAATCAATGATTGTGAAGGGGCTTGCTCAGGTGTAGACCATAACTGTGAAACAGCATGTTTATTTAATGCCATCGTTCGAGATATGGAAGGAAAGGTCGTGATCCAAGACCGAAATTGTGTTCACTGTGGGCATTGTATCGACACGTGTTCACTAAATACCTTAATCGATAAGAAAGAATTTATTCCAATAATTAATCTTCTAAAAGAAAAAGAAGCTGTTTATGCAATTGTAGCTCCTGCGATAATTGGGCAGTTTGGAGATCACGTTACAATGGGTCAACTTCGAGCCGCCTTCAAACATCTTGGTTTTTATGGGATGGTAGAAGTTGCGTTATTTGCGGATATTCTAAGCCTAAAAGAAGCTCTCGAATTTGATCGTAAAGTTCATACTAATGAAGATTTTGTTTTAACAAGTTGCTGCTGTCCAATCTGGGTAGGCATGGTAAAACGAGTTTATCATACATTAATCCCGCACATCTTACCCTCTGTATCACCTATGGCTGCTTGCGGGCGAGGAATTAAACGACTTCATCCTGATGCGAAAGTCGTCTTTATAGGGCCTTGTATAGCCAAGAAGGCTGAGGCCAAAGAGAAAGATATACGGGACGCCGTCGATGCCGTCCTGACTTTTGAGGAAGTTAAGCAAATTTTTGAGGCGACCGGAATTAACCCAGCAGATATGGAGGATATCCCTAGCGGACATTCTTCCTCTGGCGGACGCATTTATGCCCGTACTGGCGGTGTTACGAAAGCTATTTCAGATACTCTAGATCAGCTTAGACCGGAGAAGCCTATTCGGATCAAGGCGGTTCAAGCCAATGGTATTCAAGAGTGTAAAGAACTCCTGCGCTCTATTAGCAGCGGAGACATTAGGGCGAATTTTTATGAGGGAATGGGTTGTGTTGGTGGATGTGTAGGTGGACCTAAAGCGCTCCTGAAATCTGAATTAGGAACCATTCATGTTAATACCTATGGTCTTTCAGCGGAGGCCCATACCCCCTTGAATAACCCTTATATTCTAGAACTTCTTAACCGCCTTAATATAAAGGATGTCGATAGCTTACTTGAAGGAGAGTCTGCTACAATTTTTCAACGAGATTTTAACAGCATCTAGCAATAAATGGGTATATATTCAAAAAGTACGGCTAGATGAAGCCAAGCAGTTATTACGTGAAACAAATTATTCCGTATTAGATTGCACAGCAAGTCGGATACGAACATCAAGCGTCTTTGACTAGGTTACTAGGTTATTTAAGAAGTTGGAAGGAACTACTCCCAGCGTATACAGGAATACGCTAGATCCCAGATTACAAGTATTAACCTTCTCAGGGGAGAGTAGTCATAGTAGAACTACTCTCCTTTTGTTTTTAGAAATATACATCCTAAGTGCAGGTACTACCCCAAATTATTGCGGTGGGATTAGGGTAGAGTTAAAATGAGAATGGTGTAGAATAATGGAATATTATGCTATATAATAAAGAAACAATTAAAAGATTTACATTTTTCACCTTGATGGAAAAATTCTTTTAACATAATCAAGTGTATTGAATTTTTCCAAAGAAGAATTAGTATGAACATTCTATTTGAGCTTTTATATAATCTTAGCATTCTAGTGTCTATAAGTATCAAATCAGGTTTTATTGGGTATCGCGAGAATCCAGCCTGACAGTTGGCATTAAATTTGCAATTAAGTAAATTAACGGCTACAAAAATATCGGGATTTGGGAAAAAAGAAAATGCTTGTGTTTTTTAATAAAAGGACATAAGCATTTGAAGGAGAAAGGAGAGAAATAACCGAAGTCTTTAATTCAAAAGTCGTGTATAATTGGAGAAATAAATTACGGAAAACGGAATGTAGGAGTGAGAGTATGAAAATCATGGTCCGTTATTACGGTTACCTAACCCGGGAAACCAATAAACACTATGAGGAAATTAATGTAGATGATGGGACGACAATACGCACCCTATTCGACAAGCTGGTCATACAGTATGGCACCCGTATTCGGGAGCTTTGTGTTCCAAAGGGGGAGTTGCGCCAGTCTAGTGTTACGGTGAACAGGCAGGACTTGCGCGACAGTAGGTTATTTCCTGAGGGCATTGACACGGTGGTTCAAGAGGGTGAGATTGTTGCATTGATTGGTCCATTAAGCGGTGCGGCTTAACAAGGGGGAATATATTTGAAACCTCAGGACTTAGAAAGGTGGAATCGGCAGGTAGTCATTCCTCAATTCGGTGTAAGAAGCCAAGAGAAACTGGCGACTAGTAAGGTTGCGGTTTTTGGAGTGGGCGGAGTAGGCTGTGCGACTGCACTATACCTTGCTGTTGCCGGGGTACGCAACCTAGTTCTAGTTGACAAAGACATAATTGCCCTGGGCAATCTTAACCGCCAAATTCTTTTTCAGTTATCCGACCTAGATCAAGCTAAGGCAAGTACTGCAGCCCAAAGGTTAGCAGCAATTGATCCAGCCATAAAAATCGAGGTTATTGAAAAGCATGTGGGTCTGCTAGACATAGAAGACATAGTTGCAGACTGCTCTTTTGTGGTGGATGCTTTCGACCGGATAGAGGACCGTCTTAATATTAACCAGGTATGTTTTGATAAGAAATTGGTTTCAGCTCATGGGTTTGCCCAAGAATTCGCAGGAGAGGTAGTGGTGATTGACCCTGGAAAGACTGCGTGTCTTAATTGTGTTTTGGAAAAGGATGCTCAAGAACCTGCAGTAACGCCTATTATGGGCGTTACTGCAGGTATTGTCGGAATCGGTCTTGCAAATGCAGCAATTAAGTATGTGACTGGTTTTGGGTTCTTACAGACCGGCTGCCGAATGTTTTGGGACTTGGGTTTTGAACAGTATTTGTCTCTTCCTCTGCAACGGAGAAATGATTGTATCGTTTGCGGAAACGCGGGAAGCAGAAAAGGTGAAAGGTGAATGGTGGATTGTCAATTCTGCCCTGAACGAAAAAGAAATAATATGCAGCTGGAGATAATAAGTCAAATTAGCAAAAGTATTACCATTGAGATGTCTTTTACGGAAATGATGCAAAATATTACGGAAAAGCTGAAAAGCGTAATTGCCTACGACCTTCTAAGTTTTTGCATGCTAGAAGAGAGCAATAGGTTGGTTATTAAAAGAGGGGTACCTGAGAACTTAGGTTATTTTGCAGAGGGTAAGATTCTTGAGGATAGTAATTCCGCCACCTGGCAAGTCATCAGGGAGCAATGTTTTATGCTGCGAACCGATGTTCTAAAGGATGAATATAGCTTTTCAGAGGATGCGGACCTAATCAAAATGGGTATAAGGTCTACTGTGATTGTGCCGCTTTTTGTCAAGAATAAAGAAATTGGCACACTGAATCTGGGTAGTAACCAAGTAGGAAAATATGATTTGGAAGATGCGAGTTTTCTCCACCAGGTTGCCAACCAGTTGGCTGTTTTCTTAGAAAGCTCACGCTTGTATTCTGAAGAAAAACGATTAAAATTGGAATGGCAGAAAAGCTATAAAACTTCTCTAAATTTGATGGATGAGATGTTAAAGCGGAATACTCAACTGGAAATTATTAATAGAGTTGCCAAGAGCATAACTGTACAAATGTCCTTTGATGAGATGCTGGACAGTATTGCCCAAAAGTTGCAGATCATAGTATCTTATGATTTACTGAGTTTTTGTCTGTTAGAGGATCAGGGTTTAGTCATCAAAAGAGGACTTCCTAAAACCCCAAAAAACTTAGCTGAAGGTACAATACTAGATGCTGTCAATTCTGCCCCGGCACAGGCAATTAAAAATAAGAAATATTTTATTCGGCCAGAAATTAATCACACCATACGGACTTTTAGGGAAGATGAAGACCTTGCTAAGCTAGGAATTAATTCTTCAATAATGGTGCCTTTGTTGGTTAAAAACCGGGTTATAGGCACACTCAATTTAGGCAGCAGGAGTCCATTTGCCTATTCCCAGGAACACGGCGATTTTTTACAGCACGTGGCTGACCATCTGGCGATCAGTATAGAAAACTCCCGCCTTTATGAAGAAGAAAGCAAAATGAAGGCCGAGTGGGAGGAAACTTTTCGTGCAGTAACGGATATGATTTATTTAATTGACCATAATTATCGTCTGTTAAGGTTCAATGATGCCGTAGTAGAGTATTGCGGACAGCTTGGCTGTAATACTCCTGTAGGTGGACTCTGCTTTAACTATTTGGGCGAGGCTAGAGGAGAAAAGTGCATCGAATGTCCTGCACAGGCAGTTTTTAAGGATGGCAGAACTTCGATAAAGCTGCAGCAGTTTAAGAATGGGACAGTATGGGAAATATATTCATATCCCATATTCAACAATCAAGGTAAAGTTGATAAAGTAATAAATCTAATCAAGGATGTAACCAAAAGAGTACAGATGGAAAATCAACTTGTGCAGTCGGCGAAGCTGGCTGCCATTGGGGAAATAGCTGCCGGTATTGCTCATGAATTAAACAGTCCATTAACAGCAATTATCGGTAATTCAATGCTTATGGAACAAGCTGGTGAGAAATTATCTTATGACCATCAGGAGATGTTGGAATCCATCAAAAACTGTGGGTTACGCTGCAAGAAAATAATCAATAGTCTACGGGATTTTGCTCGCCAAGACCAATATGAGTTTTCTAAAACTAATATTAATGAGATTGTTTCCAGTGCATTAAATTTAGTTGTTTACCAAATTGAGAGGAATCGTATTACCATTACCTGTGACCTTGCGCCGGACGTTAGGCCGGTATGGGCCAGCAAGCAGCACCTGGAACAACTGCTGATCAACTTAATTTTAAATGCACGGGATGCTGTGGAAAATAGTGCCCAGCCCTGTATTCATATTGCAACCGGAAATAACCTGCCAGAAAATACAGTATTTGTATCAGTTAATGATACCGGGTGTGGCATAGATGTAAACGAGATAGAGAAAATATTTAACCCTTTTTTCACTACCAAACAGGTATCCAAAGGAACCGGGCTTGGGTTATCCATCAGCAAAAGGATTGCTGAAGATCACGGTGGTCGAATAGAGGTTGATAGCCATACCGCCAGAGGCAGCACTTTTACATTAGTGATTCCCGAAGGCTAGGAGGTGAGCGTGTATGCCCTTAAGACCCAAGATATTGGTTGTTGACGATGAAAAAGAGGTGGGGAATTTTTTTCGACACCTGCTCAAGGCGCAATACGAGGTTACTGTGGTTTATTCGGGAGAAGAGACGGCCAAAGCTCTTGTTAAGTCGTCATTTGATGTTGCCTTTGTAGATCTTAAGCTTTCAGATGCAGATGGTCTGACTCTGTTAAAGATGATTAAAGAAAAGCTTCCCAGTTGCAGTGTAATTATCATGACTGGCTACAGTACAGTCAGTTCAGCGGTTTATGCCATACAAAACGGAGCTTACAACTATATCGAAAAACCTTTTGAGGACTTGCAAGCTTTAAGAGATATGGTTGAGAAGGCGTTAGCCGGAGATAGACCGTTGACCTGCCAGGACGAAAACACTAAGGATGGGTTTATAGTTGGGACTAATCCTGCTATGCAGAGAATTGTCTCCATGGCTGAAAAAGTAGCAGACAAAAAAATTACAATTTTAATAGAGGGTGAAACCGGGACGGGTAAAGAGGTATTAGCCCGCTTCATTCATAGGAAAAGCAAAAGGAAGGGCCATCCCTTCCTTGCGGTAAACTGTGGTGCTCTCTCGGAAAACCTGCTGGCAAGTGAGCTCTTTGGGCATGAAAAAGGCTCCTTTACCGGGGCAATAGCTGCTAGGCGGGGAATATTCGAGCTGGCTGATCAGGGAACTTTGTTCCTCGATGAGATTGGCGAAGCCAGTCTGGCAACCCAGGTGAAATTATTACGGGTACTTGAAAAACCGGATGAAATCTACCGGATTGGTGGAGAACGCCCCTATAAGAGTGATGTGCGCCTTATTGCGGCTACTAATGTAGACCTGCAGAATGCAGTTGAGGAGGGTAGCTTTAGAAAGGATTTGTATTATCGACTTAATGTAATTAACCTGTGTCTGCCTCCACTCAGAGAAAGAAGAGAGGACATTCCCATGCTGGTAGATTATCTGACCAAATACCAGTTTAATAATCGGGAAATTGCCTTTAGTCCGGAGGCCATGGAAATCTTAGTGAATTATCAATGGCGGGGAAATGTAAGAGAACTTTTTAATGTAGTGGCACACGCCCTGGCCTTTGCTGAGGGTAAAATAATTTACCCGGACAACCTCCCGGTTAATACTCTGCAAGTGGAATGTCCACAAACCTCTTTGGAATCACTGGACAAGGCGGCTAGCCTGATAATCAATTCTGTGGAAAAATATCTTGCCTGTCATAACCTGCAGGGAGGTTTGGATTTGCCCCGTTTATTAACAGAAATTAAGATTGCCGAGAACCAAATCGTTAAAACGGTTATTAATAAAATGCTGCGCTACACTGAGGGCAATCAGGGTGAAGCGGCAAGAATGCTGGGGATAAATAACCGCCGCCTGCAATATTATCTTAATGAAAAATAACCGTCACTGTTGAAAGAAGGTAACACCGATTTCTCGGGCTGGAAATCCCGAAATTTCGGTGTTTTTTGTGTCTTAAGGACTAGGCTAGGAGGCAGAAAGCCAATAACAAGGGATAAATTATATGTGGCATAAATTTTGCATTATTTAGGCAATTAGGAGGTTAAGGTAAAAAATATAAGAGGAGGGGATAAAATGCAAAAGATGATTGTTGTACAACCCAGCCTATGCGCAGGCTGCAGACTATGTGAAGTGGTCTGTTCAACAGTGCATTACGGAGTCTGCAGTCCGGCCAGATCAAATATCCGGGTTGTGGAATGGCAGGACAAAGGGATATCAGTCCCGTTTACCTGTTTGCAGTGTGAGAGTGCTATCTGTATGGAGAATTGTCCGGCCAAAGCAATTACCAGGGATGAGAAGTCAGGTGCAATGATTATTGCGGAAGAGCTCTGCCTAGGATGCAGAATGTGTGTACTTACCTGCCCATTCGGTGGGCCAAGGGTAAGCCTGGACACTGGAAGAGTTGTGAAGTGCGATCTTTGTGGAGGAGATCCACAATGTGTTAGCAATTGTCCTACTAAGGCGATTAAATTCATGGATGTCAACGAATTTATCATGGAGAAGATGAAAGCCAGTGCCACGGGTTTAGTAAACGAAGAATTGAAACAAATTGCCGAAATGAATAAAAACAAATAATTGAAAAGGTGGTGAGAACATGAGTAAACCAATTACCTACGGAAATATGGGTGAGATATTAAGGATTAATTTGAGTGAGAAAGTGTTTAGTACTGAAGATGCAACCAAATACTATCAAGACTACTTGGGTGGCAGGAGTCTAAACCATATTTTACTTTTTCAGGATGTAAATGTTGCCAAGGTTCAGCCTTTTGACCCGGAAAACGAAATAATTCTCAGTGTTGGTCCCTTGGGAGGCACAACTTTTCCTGGCTCTGGCAGATTTCAGGCTACCTATATTGCTCCACTTCCATATAGCGGTTTTGGTGATGCCAATTGCGGCGGTGCTGTCGGGCCTGAAATTAAATATTCCGGTTTTGATACCATAGTCATTGGTGGTAAAGCAGACAAGCCAACCTATGTTTTTATCGAAGATGATAAGATAGAATTCATGGATGCCACAGATCTGTGGGGCAAAGGTACTATTGAGTGTACTGCAATTCTCAGGAAACGGCACCCTGAGTGTGAAGTCCTGGTGATTGGCCCTGCTGGTGAAAATCTGGTCAGATATGCCAACATCCGGACTAAATTAACCAACACCTTAGGCCGTGGCGGCGGCGGAGCTGTAATGGGTTCTAAGAATCTGAAGGCTCTGGTGCTAAAAGGCAGCAAACCAGTCCGATTATTTGATCAGGAAAAGTTTTTTGATATTTGCCAAAAGATTCAAAAGGACTTGATGGATCCCGAATTCGGCCCCATTCACAGTATTACCTATGATTCTATGTCCAAATATGGCACCCCTGGCATCACCCGGATGATTGGCGCAACCGGAATGACTCCGATCAAGAATTGGCAGGAATGTGGTATTTGGGAAGACGATAAAGAAATCGATGGCAAGTATCTTGTGGAAACCTGGGGAGTAAAGCGGGAATCCTGTTTTACTTGTCCGGTACATTGTCATGCAGTATATGAAACCGATGGTGAACATGCACATCGGGGGGGCGGGCCGGAATATGAAACTACCGCTGCCCTAGGGCATAAATGCCTTCTACCAGATGGCAGGAAGGTATTGAAATTGAACCATCTGTGCAATGAACTTGGTTTGGATACTGTAGAAGCAGGGGCGATGATCTCTTCCCTGATGGAATGGTATGACAAGGGTATGATTGATGCGGAATTTACTGATGGTTTGGAGATGACATGGGGCAATGGAGAAGCAATGATAGAACTGCTTCCGAAAATTGCTTTCCGCCAAGGCTGTGGTGACTTACTGGCTGAAGGTCCTTACCGGGTAGGGAAACAACTAGGTGAAGCGGCCTTAAACTGTGTTTACCACCAAAAAGGAATGTGTGCAACTGGCGTTGAGACCAGGTCTGCTATTGGAGCAATGCTCTCCTTTGCTCTTGCTCCTAGGGGTTCCCATCATCTCAGCGGCCTCCCTACAGCAGAATGGGTAAACAACCCGGATCTTGCTATTTACTTAACCGGATATAAGGAAGCAGGAGAATTGCTATCTTACCATCCTCTTGCTAAATCCAGGCTGGTCCAGTTTTATGAAAACTTATTTGAACTTTCTGATTCCCTAGGTATATGCAAATTTAACTTTGGACATTTAGGCTATTGGCACGATAAGCCGGAAGACATGGACAAGATGTGGGACTATCTAAGCAAGGCCATTTACTATGCTACAGGAATCGAGTATACCAAAGAAAAACTACTGGAAATTGGGGAAAGGGCGTACCAGATTGAAAGGTGCATAGTCGTAATGCGGGGCATCAGAAAGAAAGATGACATGCCCAACTGGCGCTGCTTAAATGAAACTTGCCCTGGAGACCATCCGGTCAATCCCATCCCCTTGCCCGAGATTGATGAAGAAAAGTTTGTGAAGATACTGGATGCCTATTATGAACTGCGCGGCTGGGATTCCGAAGGAATTCCAACTGAAAAGACTCTGAATGCCCTCGGTTTAGAGGAGGTCGCAAAGCGGCTATATAGCCAAGTTTAGAGGTTTATTAATGGGGAGGAGCTCCGATAATCGGGGCTCCTCAGCCCAGTAATTAAAAAAGTAAGCCTGGCGAGGAGGTGGAGTTTTGAAGGAACTAATGGAAGTCATAAAAAAACATCAGGACAAAAGCGGGAAAGTATTTTTTATTCTGGAAGAGATTCAAAAGCGACATAACTATATTCCCAAAGATGTATTGAAGAGTGTTTCAAAAGAAACAGCGATTCCCCTGCCTCAGTTGTATGGCGTGGCAACTTTTTATACAGGTTTCAGTCTCAAACCAAAGGGCGAGCATGTAATCAGCATTTGTCATGGTACTGTTTGCCATGTTAAAGGTTCCAAAATGTTAAGTGAGACTCTGGAACAGGAATTGGGTATAAAAGAGGGCGAGACTACCCCAGACTCCAAATTCACACTACAATCGGTGCGTTGCCTTGGGTGTTGCAGTCTGGCACCTGTAATCTCAATTGATAACAAAATTTATGGCAATCTTGACCGGGAAAAACTCCGTGTCTTATTAAAACAATACCGGAACGGGGGTGATACTTGTTGAAGAACAAGCAATTGCTCGATAATCTCCAAGAGCTTGGTTTGAAGGTGTTATACCCGGAGCAGATAAAATTCAGTGTGGGTATGGCCTCTTGTGGCCGCGCTTCTGGTGCTGAGGAAGTGTTTAATGCTTTACGGGAGGAAATTGAGCAAACTGGTTTAGGCGCAATAGTTACACCCACCGGGTGCCTCGGCTTTTGCCAAAAAGAACCCTTGGTCTATTTACAGGTCCCCGGTCAGCCCAGACTGGTATATGGAAATTTCAACAGCAATAGGGCGAAGGAACTGGTACAAGCCGTGAGACAAGGGGAGTTATATAAAAAAATGTTGTTAGGGACGGTCTACGAAGATGAGAATGTAGTCGAAGGGACATCCCATCAGTTATCCAGCCCTAGTTTTGTGAGCGGTCAGTCTGAGGGTTTGCGGCAGCTAAAAGACCATCACTTTTATAAAGGTCAACTGAAGATTGCTACCAGAAACTGTGGCAATATTGACCCTGGCAGTATTACTGAATATGTAGCAATGGGAGGTTACCAGGCATTTTATGACTGTCTACAAAAGACACCGGCGGAAGTAATCGAGACTATTAAACAATCTGGCCTAAGGGGTCGGGGGGGCGGAGGCTTCCCAACTGGTTCCAAATGGGAGTTTGCACGCAATAACGTGGCACCGCAAAAGTTTGTAATCTGTAATGCAGACGAGGGCGATCCCGGTGCCTATATGGACCGGAGCATTTTAGAGGGAGACCCCCACAGTGTTATCGAAGGTATGCTGGTGGGTGGTTATGCCATTGGTGCAGATACGGGGATTATCTACTGTCGGGCGGAGTACCCTCTGGCTGTAGAAACAATCACTAATGCTATTGACCAAGCCCGTACCCTGGGGTTACTGGGCAGGGATATTTTGTGTTCTGGTTTTAGCTATGATATTAAGGTAGTAAAAGGGGCTGGTGCTTTTGTTTGTGGAGAAGAGACCGCCCTGATTGCTTCCATTGAGGGCTTCATGGGTGAACCCCGTCCCAGACCGCCTTTTCCTGCCCAACAAGGACTTTGGGGTTATCCTACGATCATCAATAATGTGGAAACCTGGGCGAATATTTCCCCCATTATTTGTCGGGGCGGGGATTGGTATGCAAAAATTGGTACAGAGAAAAGTAAAGGTACCAAGGTTTTCGCTTTGGTGGGTGATGTCCGCAATAATGGTTTGGTGGAAGTTCCGATGGGAACCTCCATCAGGGAGATCGTCTACAGCATTGGCGGGGGGACTGACCCTAACCTGAAAATTAAGGCGGTACAGACGGGAGGACCTTCTGGGGGTTGTATTCCGGAGCATATGTTGGATATTCCCGTTGATTATGACAAATTACTTGAAGCGGGGACCATCATGGGATCAGGCGGAATGGTAGTCATGAATGAGAGAAGCTGCATGGTAGATGTCTCCCGTTTCTTCATGAGCTTCACCCAGGAAGAATCCTGTGGCAAATGTGTTCCCTGCCGGGAAGGGACTAAACGGATACTGGATATGCTGGAAGATATCTGTCAGGGGAAAGTGTCTGACCTTCGGCAGCTTGACCTACTGAATGAGCTAGCGGAAACTATCAAGGACACTTCACTTTGTGGTCTGGGGCAGACTGCTCCCAACCCGGTTTTAAGCACTCTACGGCATTTCCGAAATGAGTTTGAGGCTCATATTACGAATAAGTTCTGTTCCGCAGGGGTTTGCCAGAACCTATTTAACTTGGTCATAAACTCTGACCTGTGTATCGGGTGTGGATTATGTTCCAAAGCCTGCCCACAGGCAGCTATCAATGGTGAAAAAGGAAACCCCTTCACCATTGACCAGGAGCTGTGTGTGCAATGTAGGATTTGTGTCCAAACGTGCAATAAAAATGCAATCCTAGCTGTGGAAAATGCCAAGAGGGGAGGTAGCGTCCATGCCTGAAATGGTGATAAACGGAATTAATATCGAAATTGGCGACCATAAAACGGTATTGGAAGTGTGCCGGGGTGCCGGGATAGCTATTCCTACCCTTTGTTATCACCCTGCCTTAGAGGCATATGGTGCTTGTCGCCTTTGTGTTGTGGAGATTATCGCAGGAGGAAAACCAGGTCTGGCAGCTTCCTGTGTGCTCCCTGCAGTCGGGGGACTGTCAATTGATACCGCTTCCCCACGGGTTCTGCGTGCCCGGAAAATGATAGTCCAATTATTGCTGGGAATCTGCCCCCAGGCAGAAGTGCTGCAAAATCTGGCTGCCGAGTTAGGTATTGATCAAAGGGTATTCCCAAGTAAGGAGGACAAAAACTGTGTGTTGTGCGGACTCTGTGTCCGAGCGTGTAAAACCATAGGTAACAAAGCACTGGGTTTTGCCTTCCGGGGACCGGAACGCAAAGTAGGTGTTCCTTTTGATGAACAATCGGAAGAATGCATAGGCTGTCAGGCATGTGTTAATGTGTGCCCGGTTAATAACATCAAGTCAGAGCAAAGGAATGACAAGTGGATAATTAAAAACTGGTCCACTGAGCTGACTTTACAAAAGTGTGCCGGTTGCGGCCAATACTTTGCACCGACACCTTATGTGGATAAATTGAATAGGCAATACAGCAATAAGGAATTCAGGGTAGAGTTATGTGACCACTGTAAACAAGCACATTTTGCCGCTCAGCTTTTAAGTGGATGTAAATGAGCTAAGACTCAGGATACAACCGGCACACAATCATCCCTCTTGCCCAAAGACAGTCTGCACAGGATGGACTGTTGCCTCAGCAGTCCTCCAGAGAATCAGTTTAATTGAAATACTTTGTTCGTATCGTATTCGTTAATAGCTTTCTTGACGTAGTCAATAACACTGTTGTTGCCGTTAAACCCTAGCGTCAAGTAGACTCCTGCAATAAGAGTTTTAATAAATTGATGGTACGATGGGTGCACTTAATTCCGACTAAGCTAGGGTTCACCATTGGTTCAGGAATCAGAAAGTTATATTTTATGACTGGATAAAAACAAGGGATTTAAGCCTTAAAGCTCAAATCCCTTGTTGAAATATTAAGTTCAGAAATATGTAATTGTAATTTTGATAAATTAAGCTCCTGGGAGAGGATTCTTAGCTGGACCGTAAGTTCCGATAAGAGTGGTCGTATTGATAGTCTGGGGTAAAACAATTTTAGCAAACTCAGAGTAGTCGGCATCAGCTGGGATTTCCAAATTGGCTGACTTTAGGGCATATAGAGTAAATACGTAGCGATGTGCAGTGTCAGGCGGCCAAGGAGCTCCATAGCCGGCTTGGAAACCTGGAACATGGAAGGCGGTAATAAAATCGCTATTGAGTTCCATGGCCCCAGCGGGTATGTTTCCGGCAGGGCTGGCACCTTCCGTAAGATTATTAATAGAAGCTGGAATGTTATAGATTAGCCAATGGGCAAAGCAGCGTGGAAAGTTAAACATCGCTGGAACATCCGGGTCTGTAACGGCAAGAGCGAAACTCTGGGTTCCGACAGGAGCATGTTCCCAGCTTAAGGCGGGAGAAACCTGATTCATCTCGGTATACTTTTCAGGAATTGTTCCACCGTTTTCAAAGGCAGGGGACTTTAGGCAAAAGGCTTTTTGATCGGACATAACTATCCCTCCTAATTTAATTTAACAGAATATAGTCAATTTTCCAATGGATTCTAGATTAATACTTGAAAATCCTGCCACATAGTTAGAAAAAGATTCGATTCTATACGATTATATAGTACAATAAATAATTAAATTATCGAGATTGGGTTAATTTTGAGAATAAGTTAATTGCAGGATAATCATACTTTGGAGTGGAATATTACATAGCAATTTCTAAGAGCGAGGGGGAATTTTGATGAGTAAAGAAGCCCTAATTGCCAAGATCATAGACCTTGAGTGGAGCATGTTTCATAATGTCTCCAATATTGGTGGAAAAGCATCTTGCCAGGAAAATCCAGGAACTTTTAAGATTATGAGGCAAAGTCAGGCGGTAAGTTGGTCTGAGGAAACCCTAAAAAGCTATCTTAATGACCTTGCTGAAGCACAGGAAGATAATAGAAACTTGTTAACAGAAAAATATGCACGGATGATGAAATATACCTCTCCTTTGGAGTATGCAAATATCGAAGACAGACTTCCATTTTTAGACCCTGAAATCATTCCATTGATAGATAAGCTTGTTAAAATTGTTATGGAATGGGAAGAGGAACTTTCTGCAAAGTTCCCTAATATTCTTAAAAAGGGCAGGCCCCTTTATAGCAGGGAAGATTCTAGGTTAGTAACGTCTCTCGAAACTTATTTGCGAGGAGAACTTATGAGTTATTCCCAAAGAACTTTAAGTTTGTATTATAAAAATGTCTTAAAGCAACAGAGTGATAACATCAATGGCTCAGAAATCACCCTCTTGTATATGATGAAGCAATACGGTTTTAATTCGTTGGAAGAAGCAAATGAAAAACTTAAACCGAAATTTTGAAGGCATGCTTCAATAACTTGCTTCTGAAAATGTTAAAGGATCTTGCTGCATTCAGAGAAGATCCTTCACTTCGTTCAGGATGACACTTGGTTATGCTTGGACAGAGCAGGAATGCTTGGCTCTAGCCAGGATTCCTTAACCTTTAAAAGTGAATTTGTTGTAAAAGTCAAAGGTTTCTTTCATACCCTCGATGAATGGGGTATATTTGAAGCTCAGAGTGCTGGTAATCAGGGAACCTGAGTAGATTTCGTGTTGGTCCAATGGGAAGGGAAGCTGTAAGTTATCCTTGTTGATAGTATGAATGCTCATACGTCTCGTGTCGATTTGACGGCCGCTTACTTGTTTTAGTACTTCAATCAGCTTGTCGTACGAGATTAATTCCTCGGCGGCTAGGTTATAGGTGTTATTAAAAACCTTTTCATTGCCTAAAGAAGCGAACAAGATCTTAGCAATATCTTTTACATAAATAAATTGAAAGAGTGCTAACGAATCTTGTGGTATTGGTATAGTATTGTTCGACAGGATCAGATCGAAGAAGAACGATTCCCTTGGTGCATAGTTGAAGGGTCCATAAACAAAGGCTGGACGCAGTATAGTGAAGGGAATATTATATTTTTGACATACGTTTTGAGCCTCGAGCTCTAAAAGCCATTTGTTATAACCGTATTCACCCATGGGTCCAGGGAGCGCACTGGAGGGTTTGGGTGAATCTTCAAATTTGGGATAATCAAGGGAAGGCTTGTAAACGGTGCAAGTACTTATATAAATGTATTGTCCGATTTTTCCCGGCAGGTTTTCAATCAGATTATTAATTTCTTGAGGGAAATCGGCACAAAAATCAATTACTACATGGTAATCCAGAGGTGGTATTACCTTTTTCATACCTGTAATGTCTGTACGGTCACAAACGTATTCTTCCACCCCTGCTATCCGTAAAGGATTCCTTCCCCTATTTACCAGGTGAATTGAATAATCGCTCTTTTTAGATAACCCCATCACAAAAATTCTACCGATGAAATAACTTCCTCCGATGATCAAAATGTTTTTTTTCATCTAAGGTATTTCCTTTCCCAGAAGTTTGTCCGATATAATTGCTCTGTGCTTTTTTGCTTATTTCTACCTTTCCCAAACAACTTTTCCGTTAATGATTGTCATCATGACCTTAATGTCTTTGAGCTCTTCCCACTCAACTTTGTTGGGATTAGTACTTAAAATAACCAGATCAGCTAACTTGCCGGGAGTGATCGATCCTTTAATACCCTCCTCAAATGAAGCATATGCGCCTCCGAGAGTGTACATCCTTAACGCATCCATTGAAGAAATGCCCTCTTCAAGAGCAAGCTCCTGTCCATGCACCTCTTTTCTGGTTACGGCAGTATAGATGCCTACTAAGGGATTGCTTGGCATCATAGGAGAATCTGAACTTAAAGCTACCTGAAGTCCTGCTCTGTTATAAGAATTTATTGGGAAAAGGCAATGGAATTTATCGTGTGGGACAGTCTTCATGAAATCTTCACCACCATAGTGCAGAAATGAAGGCTGAGTTACCACCATCGGTCGAAGTTTCGCCATAGAAACCAGTAGATCGGGAGTACAAACCATACAGTGTTCCAAGCGGTGACGGTGAAATGGCCTGGGGCTTTCACGGAGAACTAGACTCAGAGCCCCCAAGGATGCCCGTAAATTATATTGATCATGGACGTGAAATGCCAGCTGAAAACCTGCTAAGTGGGCTTTTAGCGCATGGAGGTTAATTTCTTCTTGAGGTGGATGGTGGCGACCGGTACTCTCATCAAGGGCTATTTTCACCCCTCCAATACGTAACTGGTTGTCGCCACAGCCCATGGATAAACAATTATTTGTGATTTCCTCCAGACCAGCACTTCCGATAAGCATTGAAATCCGATTAGGCAGTAATCCGTCTTTACTTTTGTACCTCTTATAAGTGTGCCAGTGGTTCAGACTGTTATTCCAACCGGTGTCCTGCAGGGATGTAATTCCGTAGGAGAGATACTTCTGACTAGCCAGCCTCATTCCTTTTTCCAGTTCGGCAACATCAACAGGGGGTATCCCTTTTTGCACTTGAGCATTCATGCCGAAGATGATCCCGTCGTTTGTATCCCTGATTCCCACATGTTGGAGTGCCCTACTGTTTAAAATGCAAGTACCTGCGGAGTAATGTACCAGTATTACAGGATGGTCCGGTGCTGCTTCATCCAAATCCCAGCGCGTAGGATGTCTCTTTTCAGTTAGACTCATTTCGTTGTATTGAGCTGCTCGCAGCCATTTATCGGGGGGAGTCACTTGAGCTTGTTTCCTAATTTCTTTCTTTATATCAATAATACTTTTTACATTGAAAGGTGAGCAGTCAATATGCAGAAGAGTTATCGCTTGGCCGATAGGATGGCAGTGAGCGTCGTTAAAACCTGGAATAACAGTCATCCCTTGGCAATCTATGAGTTTGGTATTCGGTCCTGTAAGTAAGTCAAGGTCGGATTTATTTGAGACGGCAAGGATTTTGCCGTCCTTGACCGCAACGAGCTCCGCTTGCATATTCTTTTCGTCTAAAGTGAATATTTGCGCATTGTATAAAATCAAGTCTGCTTTATTGTAAGTCAAATTCTCCCTCCCTCCCTCCCTCCATTCATTAATATTAAGAATATTACAATTAAAGATTTACTCAATCGATTATGATTATACCAAATTTATCAAATAAAATGTTTGAATTTTCTGTATTGTATAATATAATTACAGAAAATTATGCTTAAGACCGTTGTTAAATCAGACTATTAAAATATTATTTTTATAAATAAGAGAGGTTAGTGGGTATGACTAAAGCATATCAAGTTATGTCAGATGGCACCTTTTTGAGCAAAGCCCCGGTTCAGGCTCTTAAGGACGAACTGGATAAACAAGGCGTAACAGTACATCAGGCCTTAAATTTTTTTATTCTTGCAGAAGAATTTTCAGGCAACAGACAGAATGCCGAGGCAGGCGAAGCATATGAAAAATCGCTTAGTGGCTTTCCCACGATGTCTGCCTACCTTAACTGGGGAAATGTTTTATTTATTTCAGGAAGGACAGTCGAAGCTTATCAGAGTTACTTCTATGGTCTGGCTCTAGCCGAAAAGAATAAAAGTAGGTGGTTTGAGAGTGCTTTCTTAAGTAACATCGGACATCTTTACAATTCAGAAGGAAACTCTGATGAGGCCATAAAGTATTTTAATCAGGCTCTGCCACTCATCAAAGAGATAGGTGAAAATAAGAATGTCACTGCAATACTACTAGCTATTCTACTAAAAATGGAGAGTATCTATAACCAGAAGAAAAAACTAGATCTAGCCATAGAATGTCTTCAGGATGCTTTGGTACTCTTAAGAGATACTGGGAGGGTTAAAGGATTGGCCAGATGCCTAAACAACCTTGGGCTGATGCTTGTGTCTAGGAAAGACTATGATCAGGCCTTAGATTGTTTCAGAGAAGCATTGAAGATTTTCAGGGAACTTGGGTCTCAAGAAGATGAAGCAGAACAGCTGGGCAACCTTGGTTCGGTTTATAGAGATACCACTAAATATGACTTAGCGTTGAGGCACTATAGTGAATCCTTAGCGGTATTTAAAGAAATAGGTCACGAGTTAGGCATAGCTAATGAACTTGGTAACATAGGATACATATTCTTTGTAAAAGGTGATTATAATTCTGCACTGGACTATTTCCAGCAGGCGGAAAAACTATATTTAAAGTTGGGAGCAACCTCGCGTGCTGAATTGACCAAAAAGAACATAGAAAGCTTGGTGGAAAAAATAATGTAAGAGAGGAGGAATTGTTTTGCAAGGCTTGGAACTGGCAGAAAAGTATTATAATCACTATGGGAGACCCTTGATCCTCCAAAAATTTAATCAGTATGAAAGCAGGATTGCAGTTGGATTGGTCGGGGACGGCTCAGAATGTTATGGATTTGATGATGATTTTTCAAGGGACCATGACTGGGGACCGTCGTTTTGTCTTTGGCTTACGGATAAAGATTATCACATCATCGGAATCGCACTCCAGGCGGAGATTAACAAGCTTCCTCAGGATTTTGCTGGTTACGGCCCGAGGCAGGTGAGTGCGTTCGGTTATAAAAGGGTCGGGGTTTTTGAAACAGGGAGATTTTATCACAGTTTTATCGGACTAACTCGACTTCCAGCTAGCTTGGATGATTGGCTCCTAATCCCGGAAGACGCTCTGTCAGTATGTACAAATGGCAAGGTGTTTTACGATCAGCTGGGCGAGTTTACTAGATTTAGAAATGTACTTAAGGAGTTTTACCCTGAAGACATCAGGTTAAAGAAAATCGCTTCTCGCTGCATGACCATCGCTCAGTTCGGTCAGTATAATTTCAACCGTTGTGTCAAAAGACAGGAATATGTAGCTGCTGTTTATGCACAATCTAAATTTTGCTCGGATGTTATCTCATTGGTGTTTTTACTGAATAGAGAATACAAGCCTTTTTTCAAATGGATGCATAGAGCCGTGCGTATCCTGCCTATCTTGGGGGAATATGTTTATATGGCATTGAATGATCTAGTAACCACTACCGATTACGATCAGAAATTTTCCTTGATTGAAGAAATCTGCACCGCCATCAGAGGAGAACTTCTGTACCAAGGTTTGAGCGATTCAGCCAGTGATTTTTTGCTTGACCATGGTCCGGTCATTCAGAAAAAAATTAAGAATCACAGTTTACGTGCCCGAAATATATTGTTAGGATGAAACTGAATCACGAAAACACAAGGGTATTGCCCTTGTGTTTTTTGTAGAAATATAACCCCTTGGTGTTGAGGTTGTGTTTTGCTTTTTAGTAGCGTGTTGAAGTACTTAGGTACTTTTAAGTAGATTCAGAACATAATTGGAATTATCTTTTTACTGAGTCTTTGATTTGAGTTAAAAGTTTCGAAATTCGTTTAAATTGGACACTATTGTTATTAAAAAGTACCTTAACAGTATGCTCATTACGACATACTTCACTTCTTCAAGATGAGATAATTATCCAGATGCAAGTTGAAGGAGTGTAGTAACAGATGAACAAAAAGAAAATCGCATTAATCTTAATCTTAGTCTTAAGTAGCTGCATTTTTTTAGGAACACAAGCTTTTGCTGCTACTAATAATCTAAGTTCAGCTACTAACTCACCACAAATAATTAGCACTAATAGGCTTTCCGGGAATACAAGATTTGAGACTGCCAAGGTTATCTCTGAGTATTACTGTAACGGAAAAGTTAAGAACGTTATCCTTTCAACAGGAAACGATTTCGCAGATGCTTTGTCTGCAAGTGTCCTCGCCTACGAAAAGGAAGCCCCTATACTATTAGTTGATTCTTCTGTTGATAGCTCTCTGGATGCTTTTGATTATATCAATCAACATCTTGATTCTGCTGGAACGGTTTATATCATTGGTGGTACTGGAATAATAGGAATGGAATTCGAGACAATGATTAATGACCTCGGATTCAAAAATGTGATTAGAATCGCTGGTATAGATAGGTATGATACATCTTATAAGATAGCCTGTTCACTTAATGATATAAATGAATCCACAGTAGTGATCTCCTCAGGAGAACAATATCCAGATGCCTTAAGTATTTCAAGTTTTGCTGCTAATAAAGGCTGGCCGATCCTGTTATCTCCTCACGATGCACTTCCTCAAGAAATGAAGAACTTTTTAGTGGAAGAAAAGCCTTCGAAAGTATATATTGTCGGAGGAGTAGGAGTGATTTTCGATAATGTGAAATCAGAAATAACTAGTTTGTTACCACAGGCTAGTGTCGAACGGTTGACAGGAGAATCTAGGTTTGATACGAATGTAATCATTGCAGAAACCTTTGCACCTAATCCATCAACAATATATCTAGCGACGGGTTACGGTTTTGCTGATGCATTGGCAGGTAGTGCTCTGGCGGCTAAAACTGGAGATCCCATTATATTTATAGACCCCTTAGTACCAACATTGCCTAACTCAACAGCCAGCTACTTTGCAAAAATATATGCGAAAATTTTAAATCCAAGTTTAGTATCCTTTGGGGGCAGTGGAGTTGTAACGGATGAGATAATTAAAAGTTCACGAGACTTGATGTGGGGAACTGCGAAGGAAACTAGCATTTATTCTATAGCCGATATTTCAGCAATGGTTTTTCAAAATGAAGAGTATTCTTTACCTACAACTGTTCAAGCTAAGCTTTACAACAGTAATACCATTGAGGTGCCTGTTCAGTGGAATCCTAAGTTTGTCGATACTTGCAGCTTAGGGTTAAGTGTTTATGATGGAGTTGTAGACGAATATGGTAAAAGAATCAAGCTTAATCTTACTGTCAAAGAACCAGTGTCAGTCCCGATTGCTCAATACTCTACCCACTTTGATTCAAGCCAGATTAATCGTACAGAGAACATTCGCCTAGCTGCAAAGGCTCTCGATGGAAAACTATTAGCTCCTGGAGAACGTTTCTCCTTTAATGAGAGTGTAGGAGAACGAACTATAGAAGCAGGTTATAAAGAGGCGATGATCATAGTAGGAGACGCCTTCACCCCGGGGCTCGGAGGGGGAGTCTGCCAAGTTTCTTCCAATCTTTATAATGCAGTAAACCTTGCTCATTTAGAAATTCTTGAAAGGCACCGTCATTCCCTTCCCGTTGATTATGTTCCTCCCGGACAGGATGCGACCGTAAGCTTTCCCATTGTTGATTTTAAATTCAGAAATAGTACAGACGCCTATCTTCTAATTCGTAGTTTCGTAGAAGGAAATACTTTAACTTTTCGGCTTTATAAAAAGGTAGATATTTGATCAATCTATGAAAAATTTAATAGACCCTCTGCCAGGTATGCTCTTGGTCAAAGGGTCTATTTTACTTACTTTTAAGTTTATTATCATAAAACTATCACAACAAAGCTTAATATTAGCCAGTAATCGAAATTAAACAAAGGTGCAGCTAAGCATTTATAATATTATAAACGATTTATCTATTGCACCAAGCTTAACAATAGAAAATAAGTTCAAGATTGGCAAGAATATTTCTTTGATTCCGATAGCCCTACTTCACTTGAATAATTAGAGTAAAGTGCTACGGACCTAATCACATCCTAAGAATTTAGGCTTTAATAGTTGCAATGCTTTCGATACTTTTTCCTTTCATTTCAACAACAAAGCAAAAAGTAATGATGGCAGCTATAAATGCTGGAATAGCAAAAAATACGAAGGTACCGGTAAACCCAACACCCATTTGTTGTACATAACCTGCAGCAATAGGGCCGAGGAACCCTCCAACGCGACCAAAGGCCTGAGTCCAAGCAACACCAGTATTTCTAAATTCAGTTGGGTACGCTTCAGCAAGGAGCGGCTGTGTACCACTTAAACCCCAATTCATAATAATACCTACTAAAACACCACAAACAACAACTTGCCATTGGTTTGAAGCAAATCCTAACATGAGAACAGCTACACCCGTGAATAGCCAAGCAAAAGCAGCGTTTGTCTTTCGTCCAATTATATCTGCTACATATCCAGTGGACAGAGCACCAATTAAACTGAAGGCATTTTGTAAAACTGCGAAAGAATAGCCCTTTACCAAACCATACCCCGCTCCAACAAGAAGGGTTGGCAACCAGCCCGTTATACCATAAATTACTACGGAACCAAAGAAGTAAATAGACCAAATAGTCATAGTTACTTTCCGATATTCAGGAGAAAAAATTGCACTCACTCCAACTTTTTTAAAGGATGGTGGTGTAATTAAACTACCAGGAGCCCATTCGCTGGCAACGCCTTTAGCAATTTTCTCAATGCGTTTGATTATTTCTAAGGCTTCTTTTTCTCGCCCTTTGCCTAAAAGCCAATGGGGAGATTCGAGGAGTTTAAAATGTAAGACTAATGCATAAGTAGCAGGAAGCGCTCCAATAAGATAGCAAACTCTCCAGCCTAAGACGGGAACCACGTAAATCGCTACGATACCTGCAATTACCCAGCCTAAGATATAAAAAGACATGATTGAGGATGTAAAAAAGCCCCTATTCTTAGTGGGTGCACTCTCTGCCATCACTGTCACTGCAATAGGTATGCAAGCACCCAGACCAACACCACTTAATACTCTCAGAATAGCAAATATTTCGAAACTTTGCACAAAATAAATGGGCAATGTTAGCAAGGAATAAAATGCTACAAATAGCGTAAGAGTCTTTTTTCTACCGATGCGATCAGAAATAACCCCCGAAATCAGTCCCCCAATCGCTAAGCCCATAAGGCTCCAAGAGGCAAGACTTCCAGTTTGAACCTTTGTTAGTGCCCATTCCTTGGCCATCTGAGGCATTGTATAAGCAACAATCATATAATCAAACCCATCAAAAAGAAGAGCAAGTCCCACTAAAAAGTAAATACTAAAAGTATATTTAGATACGCCGAAACTATCGATAACCTCAGATATTGTAGACTTCTTATCCATTAATTTGTTACCTCCCCATAATCGTTTGGATATACCATTCTTGATGGTTGCACTCCGAGTCATTAACTACCACATTCGCATTGTTCCTTAAAACTCACCTCATTTCATAATAACTTTAAGCCCCGACTATTTCTTCCCGGAACAATCTTCGCTCCTGAATTTTTATTGCAATATTCATACCAATTTTAATATTAATTAAATTCAGAAAATTAAGGCGGTTTTAAGCCATTTTTCTACTTATTTTTTTAATATTATTTTTCAAAAAAATCTATATCGGTCATATATGAGCATCATTTTTGACTGATAAAGATAACAAATCTTAACATTTAGCTGCACTTGCAGACTGTGAAGAGCAACCCCTTTGTGGTTTACTATTTTCTTGACAATTGTATGCAATAATCTTAATATTATAGAAAAAAGAAGGCTAATTGCACAGAGGGGTTATTGCTTAAAGGAAAGTCTAATTCAAACCTTTTGGATAAGTGAAAAAATGTTAGAGATATCGCAAGCGTATATTTTAGCATATATTTTTTAAAGGAGTTGAAAGATTGGAAACACAATTATTAGAAGTACCTTCAGGTCTTACCTCGGATATCAAAACTCATAAATATGTGGATGGTAAATGGCAGGAGGTTACTCTTTCCGTACCGAAAGAGATGTCTCTTTCTTTCTATATAAATGGTCAAGAATTTGTATCGATTCTCTGTACACCTAATAAATTAAATTTTTTAGTAATGGGATACCTTCGTGCTGAAGGAATTATTAATGGCATTGAGGATATTACTTTAATGCGAGTTTGTGAGGAAAGTGCTGTAGCGGATGTAAGATTAAAACAAACCGATTTAGTTTTACCTAAAAAAAGAATTCTTACATCAGGCTGTGGTGGCGGAGTGAGTTATAATGACAGTGTTGCTGGCTCAAAAATAGATTCAGAAATATGTATATTACCTGAGCAATTGCTATTTTTGATGCAGCAAATGCTACAAAATGCGGAACTATATCGTATTAGCGGAGGTATTCACACTTCTGCACTTTGTGATTGCAATAACGTCATTGTGTTTGGAGAAGACATCGGACGGCACAATACAATTGATAAAATTATTGGGGAATGCATGTTTCATAAAATTCCTCTATCGGATAAAATTTTAATTACTACCGGTAGAATTTCTTCTGAAATGTTAAGAAAAGCTGTAAAAATGCAGATTCCAATTGTTGCTTCGTTAACTTCTCCCACTGAACGAGCTTTATTACTTGCACGGGAGTTAGATGTTACCCTTATTGGATATGTCCGGGGCAAACATTTTACGGTATACTCCAAGAGCGAACGGGTCCAGTATAACGTTTTGTAGGTAATAAAATGTATTAATTTCATAGTACAAAAGAAAAAACAAAAAAGCACGGCCTATCGTGCTTTTTACTTTTTGTCTTTTGTCAGACTCCCATGCCGACGCTATGCGGCATCCATGGCCATCGCCTTCTATAAAATATTCCTGAAATTAGGAATATAGATATATATTAACTTTTCTCCATTCAAATAGTTTTTGAATATTGAGCAAAGACTAACCTATATTATCATTGAAAGGAGATAGAATATGAAGTTATTAAATAGCCTTGATCAGGTTACTAGATTTATAAGGTTAGGAAAGAACATGAGAGACTCAATACCTATTGGATTTATCAGTGGGCTAGTGGGGACGATTGCCATGGATTTAAGCAATGTTATGTTCAAGAAAACAGGAATAAGCAGATACACTTATGCTCAATTTGCGGGATCAGTATTGATGACACCTTTTAGGTTAATATTCAAGGAAAATCAAATTTTAGGTCAAATACTACACCTTATAACGGGCTCAATTATTGGTATACCCTTATTTGCTGTCTTAAAGAAAACAGGTAAAGATAATTATCTGTTAAAAGGAGCGATATATGGTACCTTTACTTGGGAAGTTCTTTACTCTTTTGGGTTAAGATTCAATGTATTTAGAACAAAGGCCCACTCGACTAGCACGCATATGACTACTTTAATTGATAATCTAGTCTATGGCTTTGTTTCGTCGTCAACTATGATATTTCTTACGGATCAAGCAGTTTTCCCCAAGGGCAGTGACAAGCAATTAGAGACTAAAATTGATAGTGAAATGTCAAACTTGAATGATGCCCGGATAGGAGACTCGAATTATAACTATGAGGACGTAGTAAGACTTCATTAGTCATTCTCTATACTTAGCTGTACTCAGAGTGAAGGGCCCATAAACTTAGAATTGAATTATAGATTTATACATTATGAGAGATACCTCTTCCTTTTGAGGTATCTCTCATAAAATGTTCTGCAGTAATTTTGTGCAAATTGTTACCTAACCATACAGATATCTTAACTGATTCTAGGCCATTCTTTTACTCCTGTATCCTCAATGATGCCCAAGGTAACATCTGTAACATCCTTATACGCTAATAGCAGATCTCTGATTTTAAGTTTTATACTATCGGCCTCTGCTAGGGTTAATCCTGGCAACAACTCGATGTAGCTTTCCACATGATAAAATCGCCCCTCTTGAAGAATACGCATTTTATTAATATCTGTAACTTCGGGCACAGAGAGGATAATTTTCGAAACGTTGTCTTCAACTTCTTTGGGAGCGGACACGCCGATAAGTCCGACCATGTTGTCATAGCCAACTCGAAAGGCTACTCCCCCCATCATTAGTCCAATGATAATGGCAGCAATACCATCTAAGACCTTGACTGAGGTAAAGTGAGTTATAAGGATTGCTCCAAGGGCCAGAATTGCACCTGATGTGGCGACGAGGTCTTCGAAAAAAACGAGGCGGGTTGCAGGAGAGGCGCGGCTTACATTTTTAAGAGCAATTAAGATTAGGCTAAAGCCCTTTCCTTCAGTCTGAGTTTCTTTCCCAATCTCGTGCATAGCCTTAAGTAAAACGTATCCGTCAATAAGTATAGAGGAACCTAGACTGAAAAGAATAAGCAATAGATTCTCAATGGGTACGGGATATTGGATCAAATGAATTCCTTCCAGAACTGTCTCATAGGCCATGATGGTGATGACAATCACAGCCCCCATGCAGAATACATTGATCACGCGTCCGAAGCCAGACGGAAAACGGGGAGTTGGTTTTCGTTCTGCTAGAATGCTTCCGATAAAGACAAAAAATTGGTTGACTGCATCTGCACCTGTGTGCATAGCTTCAGCAAACATAGCGCCGCTACCACTTAAGAAAGCGGCTATTCCTTTGAAAATTACTAGGAAGAGGTTACCTAGTACTGCGTATAGAGAGGAGGCATTCCCTTTTTTAATGAGTTGCCAAGTTTTCTTCATTAAATCCACACCATTCAATGTTTTTCGATTATCTTCCCATAAATTTTAATGGTTTATTCTCCACATCGTGACAGAGAAGAAAAAGTAAACATACCTTATAATAATTCGATTGAGTATTGAAAGTGGTGAGTCATAATGAAGTTATATCTGGCATTAGGTGATTCAATAACAGCGGGGTATGGCGTGGAAAGTCCCTTTTCCTTTCCAAATGTATATGCCAATTTTCTTAGAAGACATTACCCTGATTTAAGTATGCTTAATTTTGGTATAAACGGTTTAACAACTAGTGGTTTGCTTTATCAGTTAAAAACTAATCAAAGGCTTCGACATTCTCTATCTCAGGCTTTCTTAATTACCCTAACTATAGGCTCAAATGATTTACTGCGTCTTATTGGGAATCCCAATCAACCGATTAAAACATCTCAGTTACCCATTATTCAAGGTAATATGAGCAAAACTCTTATGCAAATTGGACAGGAAATACGACTTCTTAATCCGTTAGCCATGGTAAAAGTAGCGACTCTTTATAACCCATTACCAGCAGGACCCTATGCCTATTACTACGCGCAGGTTCAGGGGATTATTGACAATGCCAATGCTATGATTGTTATGTGGGCAAAACGATATGGATTTGTGGTTGTGAATTTAGATCGAGAGATTAAAGGGAGGGAATCGGTGTTTATCGGACAGGATTTAGCACACCCCAGTGCAGCAGGTTATCAGATGATTGCGAAAGCGTTTGCACGGTACTAGATTTATAGTGACGGATCTTTTAAACGTTTTATTGAATAATAACAAAAGACACTTGCCGAACCAAAGAGGAGAGCACCGATCAATAAGGCTAGTAAGAAACGGCTTGGATTTTCAGATAACTGCCAAAAATCATGGCCTACCCAAGATTCCCAAACAATCATCGGGATTTTACCAATAAGTGAGGCGAATAAAAACGCCGGAAAAGTCATCAAGGATAACCCGGCAGCGTAGTTAACCGCGGCTGAGGGAAGAATCGGAATTAATCGCGAGATAAGGATAATCGAAAAGCTGTTTCCTTCGATCAAGCTAGCCAATTTCCCCAACTTGCCGATCTTTGGCTGGGCCCATTCTTGTCCTAGAGTACGGGCGAGGAAGAAACCCAACGAGGCACCTAATAAACTTCCGCCAAGAGAAAGCAGAAAACCGCTAAACCAACCGAAAACCAGGGTATTCACCCCGGCAACCAAGGCAAACGGTACTACAGGAAAGAGTGCCAGAAGTGCTATAATAAATAAGTCAACGAAGATGCTGATCCATTCCCACTGGGTGACAAATGTCTGCAAATCAGCGGGGTTTCGGAGTTTGGGATAAAGAATAATTACAAAAGTGAGGGAGACTAACAAGGTAAGGAATGAAAAATACTTTTTAGTCAAGGGTCACCTTCCTTATAAGAAGCAGCATGTTAAGTATGCCGCTTCTTTCTGTTCTAATCAAACTCCATATCACAAAGCGTACTGTGATAAAAAAGATATACTATTCATGTTTTATGAGACGAAGAGACGTGTAGCGTTCAGAGGGTGGAAGATGGCGCTTAAATTTAAATCGGAACTCTTGGAGTGAGGCCATCTTATCAGCAAACATAACGAGAAAGGCTTCCTTACTGCGTGGCAAGCGGAGGGTAAGGGGCCACATATGACTTAAAATAATGTCTTTTTCCTTTTCGGTTAGGTTAAAACAACGTTCTGCATTCTGACAGGCAATACGGGGATGACGAAAACCATGCCAACGTGATCCGTCCGGCCTAAGCTTATGCCAATCATACAGGAAAAAATCGTGAAGGAGGGCACCTCGAGTAATCGCACATGTATCCAAATTAACCTTTTTTTCAAGTCGTATAGACCAGTTGTAAGCTATCTGGGCAACTCGGAGTGAGTGTTCCAGAGTAGTAAAGGGGCGATGGTGGGTAAATAATGCCAACTGTTGATACTCTTCGTGGTTTAAAATGTCCTCTACATGCTCAGATAAATTCAATGGTTTCACCTTCCTAGTCAAGTGAGTGAGAATCGTTTTCCCTATACTATCAGAAAGTATAAACTTGCGTTATATACTTTCTAAGCATAAGTGCAACTAGGGCTGCCGCCGCGCCGGAGGCTTGGCGCCAGCCAAGTCTTCTTTATCGGGATTATAGAATTTCTTACGCTGAAGTTTTATGAAGTGTTCCAATGCTTCTTGTTTGGCATTCAGTAAAGCCATTTTTTCATGTACAGTATGGCGCATTTTCGGATAAGTATGCAAGAGGCGATAAAACGGAGAACAGGCTATGTGGAAGGATAGTAGTTCCAATCGTTCATAACGTTCTTGAAATACGGACACAAAGTGTTCTAAGCGACGAAGTAATAGTGTAGAGTGAATGAGATCCCAAATAACAAAGGCGGTCAAGATAAGAGCTATTATAGAACGGACGAGAGTGGGTATATATTGCATTTGAATTTGAACCATCGGATGTATGAGACGATAAAATATCAAACCTAATATTCCCCAGAGCAAGCTAAAGGGAAGTGCAATCCGACCATGAAGATTAAAGGGAATAGAATGATAGTCCCAAAGTTGTAAGTGAAAGAAACGTTCGAAAAACCAACCTGCAACATATTCTAGCAAGGTACTTAAAAAGATAAACCAAGCAAATAGCCATGGCCAAGTGAAGTTCACTAATAGCCCTGAAGTCCAAATTACCAATGTTGCAAAAAATCCATAGATCGGAAGGAAGGGACCTGTAAGAAACCCTGGGTTTACCAGCCTACGTTGATTACAGGAACGGTATATGGTTTCCATGACCCAGCCTGCAAAAGCGTAAATAGAAAAAGTAAGGATGAAGTTCGTCAGTATGGTCACCCTTTCAGTACTTATTAATATACCCTTAAAGTTATGTTTATTTATCTATAGTTTACCCTAAAAGTGCTTCATTGTACATTTATACACTGTGCACAACCATTTACCTTGCGATTATTTCGTAACTGTATTTTAACCACATGCGGCAAGAAGTCTTCCGCCTCTAAGCTCCCTTGCTTGCGATTGTGAGCGGGCAAGAGGGAGATGAACCCCGCTCTTTTTTTAATAAGAAAAGCGTAAGGTTATGTGAACATAGTTCATCAACCATACGCTTTTTCTAAGTTGAGAGTTCAAAGGCATTAGAAAAGAAAGGGAAAAGCCACTAACAAGCATATAACTTCTGAGAGTTCGATAAAGGCTCCATACAGATCGCCTGTTAAGCCACCTAGAAGGGCGGAGATTCTGGAGGCCATGAGGGTTATAACAACGGCTGATACTCCAAAGGCGAGAGGTCCAGCTAATCCGAGGAGGAAAAAGGATATCCCACATATGACTCCTCCACTGAGAAGAAAAGTAATCCATTTAGATGCTTCGTGAAAACCTTTGCCAAGTCCTTGGGAGCGTGCGTAGGGAAATCCAATAACCCCAATCTGAAAGACCCAGCGCGAGAGCATGGGCATCACAATTAGAAGGGCTAACGTAGAGGGGGTTAGGCTAGCAAGTAAAGCAAACTTTAGGAGCAGCAAGCCTACAACGGCCATCGAGGCATGAGCTCCAACTCGGCTGTCTTTCATTATCTCCAAGATTCTTTCAGGGCTGCGAGCGGATAATAAACCATCCATGCTATCCATAAAGCCGTCGACATGAATTCCTCCAGTAAGCATTAATTCTGCTCCTAACAGAAGAGCGCCCAAGACTAGAGGGGGATAATAAGGAATTAGGGCTTTGGCTAAAATCCAGAGGAGTAGGCCTATTATCAGACCCACGAGGGGGTAAAACCGATAACTTCGTGTAAATTCCTCTGCTGTAATGTCTTGAGGAACAGGTAATGGAATTCGAGTGAAAAAAGTAAGGGCGATAAGAAACCCACGCATTTCAATCACTCCTTGAGCAGAGAAGCAAGTAACTTCTCACCAGAGGATTTTAAATCTATGGGTAAACCCGCTATGACCATATACACATGATCTGCGCAACGAGCCAGGAGCTGATTGCTTCGCCCGGCCAAGTCTCGGTAGGCTCGGGCCAAGGGATTTTCAGGAACTATCCCTTGCCCCACTTCGTTGCTGACGAAGATGACTTTGGGTCTAATTTCTTGGGCAAGTCGAGCGACATCCTTAACCGTTGCCAATATTTTTGGCTCTATATGCTTGTAAATATGGGAGTGGTCTTGAGAGGCGGAAGGGGAAGCTTGATCTGCTAGATCAGATTGTTCAGCTTGTCCAGCTAGGAGCATATTAGTAAGCCAGAGTGTGACACAATCAAGAAGGATAACTCCGTCCTCGTCTTTAAGTTGAGTTAAGGTTTCCTGAATATTCAAGGGTTCCTCGATGAGCCGCCAAGATGAAGGACGCTGTTCCTGGTGTTTTTTTACACGTATGGCCATTTCCCCGTCCCAGATTTGGGCCGTAGCAATGTAAATGACCGAACGCTTGGCCTGAGCGGCAAGTAGCTCTGCAAAGGTACTTTTGCCGCTCCGGGCACCACCTGTAATAAGTGTAAATTGAGACATAACGTTCATCGACTCCCCATGTAGTAATTTACATTTTGCTAAGAGTATTCAATGATTTAGACCGATTTTTCGCTGACTCCTGCATCTGCGAAGGTGGCCATTTCCTCAAGAATATGAAGAGAGGCTTCGACTAAGTAAAAGGTCAAGGCAGCACCTGTTCCTTCTCCAAGTCTCATATTCAGGTTAAGTACTGGATCCAGACCTAGGCCTGCTAAAGCTTTGCGATGGCCTATTTCAACGGAGCCATGAGAGGGGATCATATAGGCGGCGCACTTCGGTGCAAGTTTTGCTGCAATAAGTGCTCCAGCAGTCGAAATAAATCCGTCGACTACAATTGGCACATGGCTGGCAGCAGCTTGAAGGATTGAACCAGCAATCGCTGCAATTTCTAAGCCCCCTACTTTGGCTAGAACGTCAAGAGCGTCCGCTGTATCCGGCTTATTGACTTCAATAGCTTTTTCAATGGCACGACGTTTTCTGATTACTCCATCGTCATCAATTCCGGTTCCGCGGCCAACGACATCTTCAATGGAGGAATTTGTAAGAAGTGCGACGATGGCTGAACTAGGGGTAGTATTACCAATTCCGAGTTCACCTGTAGCAAAGAGGTTGTATCCTTCACGGATCTTTTGCTCGGCGACTTCAGCACCAGCTAGAAGAGCTTGGAGTGCTTCATGTCGGGACATAGCGGGACCTTTAACCATGTTCTGGGTTCCATTGGCAACCCGCTGATGAATAATGTTTCCATCTATGGGGAAGGCAATACCGACATCCGTTAAAAAAACCTCGGCATTCGCTTGGCGAGCTAAAACATTGATGGCGGCGCCACCATTCATAATATTATAGGCCATTTGAGGGGTTACTTCCTGTGGGAAGGCACTTACTCCTTCTTCGACGACCCCATGATCTCCTGCCATTGTAAGGACGGCTTTCTTTTGAATTTTGGGTTTTGAAGTTCGTTGAATGCCACCAAGCTGCTTGGCTAAATGTTCTAATTGACCAAGGCTTCCTTGAGGTTTGGTGAGTGAATCTAAGCGCACTTGGATCTGGGCTATGGCTTCCTCGTCGAGATCTAAGATGCTTGCTGTAAGTTTTTGAAGTTGATCAAAGAGTTGTTCTTCCGTTAAATTCTTCATGTTATTTCTTCCTCCTATAATATCGTATTTTGTAAAATAGAAAAGTCCCGACCACAAAAAAACTGTGGTCGGGACTTTACCGTCATCACCGCCGCTTTCCATACTATGGAAAGACGTAAACATCTTAGGCAGGTCTCCTGGCTATCGAATCATTGCTCACTCGTTACCTTCCCAGTATATTAACCAGTGGCTCACGAAGCTCATCGAATACAGTGGTGGGTCCGCGTCGGTTTTTAACCGAACTTCCCTATTCTCCCCAAAGGGGCACCTTAGATGGAGTTATTCACTTTTTCTTTTAGAATAGCACAACTTTTTGCGGATCTCAAGGAAAATTTGAGAGAATCATTGATACACATTTTTTTACAAGCGTGTTCCCTTCGTATATAATGGTATGTATTAGCAAGTTAGTATTATTAGCAGGTTATTTATAGAGGGATAATGAATAGGAGGAACAAGTGTGTTTGACAGCGATATACTCGTAGCAGGAGCGGATCCAGGATTCGGAGCGATAAAACTGGACACAGGTGAAACGAAGGTATTATTTCCTGCTGTGATTTGTAAGGGAAATGAACGAATTTTTTCTACTTTAGGAAATACCCTAATTAGTAAAGGAACAGACTTACAAACACAAATAGCATCCCTAGACGTTATCGTTAAGAATAATTCTACAGGTGTGGAGAAGCACTATTTTATGGGGAGTTTAGCTGAGAGTCTAAACCCAAATGAAGCCCATTATTGTTGGGATGAAGACAAATCCTCAGATGAAGAAGCCACCGCTTTACTGGTGGTCGCCTTAGCGCTTGCTCAACAGGGCCCCAAAGCGAATGTATACCTGGGTACTGGCGTACCTGTGAAATATTATGCTAGTTTGAAGGACAAGTATGAGGCGGAGTTAAAGGGATCTTTTTCTGTTGAGTTTCGTTCAGGCCCTATGGAGGGGATGATTCGTCAACTGAATATACTGCGCTCTCGCGTCCTTCCGCAAAGCTATGGTGTTTTTATAAAGGAAACTCTTAATGAATATGGAATTCCGACAAGCGCTAAATTGTTTAGTGGCTATGTAGTGGTTATAGATCCGGGCTTTAGAACGACAGATATTGCTACTTTTTATGATGGCGTGATGCTCGACCCGCCGAACTCATTCAGTATTGAAAAAGGATTAAAATGGGCTTACATCGGAGTAGCCGAAAAGTTGAAAGAATTGACAAGTAATCATGCTAATCCAATAGAAACTGATGATAAGGAACTGGATAAAATTTTTAGGGTTAATGGTGGGCTGTATCCATGGAACAATGGGACAATTAACCTAAATCCAATTATGAAGAGCATGCTTACTCAGTTAGGGACGGACATCACGCGTGAAGTAAAAAAGGCCTTAAAACCGATGCTTGGTAAATTGCATACGGTTATTGTTGCTGGAAAAGTTGGGGAAATGGTTTATGAATATATTCAGATGGAAAATAAGACACTGATTGAGGATCCTCAGTTCGGTAATGCAACAGGATTTCGGATCATGGCTGCTACTTTGGTCAATAACATTACTAAGAAATCGGACCCCTCAGCATGATACCTTCACAGTCCCTATTTATTCCTTTGTATTTTGATGAAGCTGAAACGGATCTTTGGTTAGCCTTACAACAAATTGAGCCAGAGAAGAGAAGTTCCTTTATTAAGGAGACTTTAAGACAGGTTTTATTAGGGATTAATGAGGAAGAGCTTTTTAGGCATTCACTTCATAAGATATCAGAGGATGTACTTGAGATCCATGATGACGGTTATCAATCTGAGGAAGTTCATGTTGAAGTGCTAAAGAATGAGGTCAAACAGCCAGAAACGTTTAGCTTGGAAGATTTATTTGTTCAAGAAGATGCCCTTTTTTCGGACGAGAAAACGGATGTTTACAAAAACCGGGAAGAGGTTGATTCAATATCCGGTTACGAGTATATGATGAAGCATATTATCGGTACTGAAGAGGATGAAGCCGTGCTGATGATTTTAAGAGGAAAAGAGAATTAACAGCAGCTATAATCAGAGGGGTTATTCAGAAATCAAACAAGAACAGTATGAAATCCTTTGATATAATAGCTAAGAGTGATGTATAATTATTGTCTAGCATAAGTGCAAATAACATAACAATATTATAGAAAGATACAGAAATGAATCAGGGTTTCAGATATTAAAAGGAGGAGAAAAATCATAGACGGTCTGCTCTGGAGTGGCATAAAGGTTTTAATTGCTTTTTTGTTGGTAGGATTAAACGGTATTTTTGTAGCTGCTGAATTTGCAATGGTTAAAGTTCGGAAGACTCGCTTAGCGGAACTTGCGGAGAACGGTTCCCGTAGAGCAAAAATTGCACTCGATGTCACCTCACAACTCGATGCTTATCTTTCAGCCTGTCAACTGGGAATTACGCTAGCATCTTTAGGTCTAGGTTGGCTTGGTGAACCCGCGATTGCAACTCTAATCGAGCCCTTGTTCGTGAACGTAGCCGGTTGGAATACGATCTACACTCATTCCGTTGCTATAGCAATAGCCTTTATAATTATCTCTTTCTTACACATTGTTCTTGGAGAACTGGTCCCTAAGTCGTTGGCGATTCAAAATGCAGAAGGTATTGCACTCGCTAGTGCAAGCTTTTTGAAATTTTTTTACTGGATACTTTATCCAGTTATTTGGGCGCTCAATAGCATAGCTAATGTGGTTTTGCGTATTTGGGGAATTGAACCGGCTAATGAAGCTGACTTATCACATAGTGAAGAAGAACTTCGAATGTTAGTTGATGCAAGTCAAAAGCATGGATATTTAGATAAATTAGAAGGTAAGCTGTTAGACAATGTGTTTGAATTTTCTGATCGGATCGCCAGTGAGGTCATGATTCCTCGCCAAGATATGGTGTGCATCTTTATACAGGACACATTTGAGGAAATTTTCGAAGTGGTAAAAGAGCATGGGCATACGCGATATTTGCTATGTGATGATGATAAAGATCATGTACTCGGCTTAGTCCATATGCGTGACATCATTCGACTGCAGGAACAGTCGGGTACGAAGAATATTACTCAAATTAAGCGGGATATCCTAGCAGTTCCTGAGGGTATGCCGATTTCTCATCTTGTACAGAGAATGCGAAGTCAACGAACTCATATGGCTGTTGTCGTGGATGAATTCGGTGGATCGGCTGGTCTGGTTACACTTGAAGATATGCTGGAAGAATTAGTCGGAGAAATCTATGACGAATTTGAGTCAGAACAACCGCCTATACAAAAACTGGCTGAGAATGAATATGTGCTTAATGGACGCGTTCTTATGGAAGAAGTTTCTGAAATGTTGGACATTCAATTAGAAGAAGAAACAGTTTCTACAATTGGGGGATATGTTTTTTCTAGGTTAGGGCGAAAGCCTGTCAAAGGGGATGTCATATATTTTGATGGCTTCCATTTTGAAGTTATGGAGGTTATGGGTTTTAGAATTACCGAGGTTATGGTTAAAAGAAAGATACAGGAGACTAAAGATAGCGAAGTGACAGATGTCCATGAAGCTGTTTAACAAGCAGCCTTTTAGTTGGATCCCTATCGCGATAGGTGAAGTGTGAATAATAGTTACCTGATATAAGTAAAATAAGTTTAGGTAAATAAAACGACATGTTTTGGAATTTTAAAAGGAGGATAAAAAATCATCGACGGTCTGCTTTGGAGTGCCATAATGATTTTATTTGCATTCTTGTTGGTTGGGCTAAATGGACTATTTGTGGCTGCTGAATTTTCATTGGTTAAAGTACGTAAGACGCGTTTGGCAGAACTTGCGGAGAATGGTTCTCCGAGAGCACAAACTGCCCTGGATGTAGCCTCTCAACTCGATGCTTACCTTTCTGCCTGTCAGCTTGGGATTACACTCTCTTCCTTGGGTTTAGGTTGGATAGGTGAACCAGCGATTGCGACTCTAATTGAACCGTTGTTTTCATGGATTGCTGGTTGGAACGCCATCTATACTCATACAATTTCTTTAGTAATAGCCTTTTCAATCATCACGTTATTACACATTGTTTTGGGTGAACTCGTTCCTAAATCCTTAGCAATTCAAAGGTCAGAAAGTACAGCGCTTGCTACTGCAGGCTTTTTAAAAGGCTTTTACTGGGTCTGTTATCCACTCATTCGGTTACTTAATGGCTTAGCAAACCTAGTATTGCGTATTTGGAGAATTGAACCGGCCAATGAGGCTGACTTATCACATAGCGAAGAAGAACTTCGAATGTTAGTCGATGCCAGTCAAAAGCATGGGTATTTGGATAAATTAGAAGGAAAACTCTTAGATAATGTCTTTGAGTTTTCAGATCGTAACGCTAGTGAAGTTATGGTGCCACGGCAAGATATGGTGTGTATCTTCATACAGGACACGTTTGAGGAGATTATCGAGATCATTAAAAAATTTGGGCATACGCGATATTTGCTGTGTGATGATGATAAAGACCATGTACTCGGTTTAGTTCATATGCGTGACATCCTCCGGCTTCAAGAACAGCCTGGCGAAAAGGATATTTGTCAGATTAAGCGGGACGTCTTAGCAGTTCCTGAAGGCATGCCAATATCTCATCTTGTACAGAGAATGCGGGCTCAACGCACCCATATGGCAGTTGTTGTCGATGAATTCGGGGGAACAGCAGGGCTGGTTACGATCGAAGATATGTTGGAAGAGTTGGTCGGGGAAATCTATGATGAGTTTGAGTTTGAACAACCTCCAATTCAGAAACTCACTGAAAGTGAGTACCTGTTGAACGGGCGCGTGTTGATGGAAGAAGTTTCTGAAATGCTGGACATCCAATTAGAGGAAGAGACGGTCACTACGATTGGGGGATATATATTTTCAAGGTTAGGCAGAAAGCCTGTTAAAGGGGATGTCATTTATTTTGAAGGTATTATGTTTGAAGTAATCGAAGTTATAGGATTTAGAATTACTAAAGTTAAGATTCTTAGGAAGCCACTAGAAGTGAAAGACAGCGATGAAACAAAAGAACATTAATACTAAACCTAAAATAGTAAACCCCAAATTATTAAGGCCCGCAAACACTTTTGCAGGCCTTTTGGGTGTTGGTAGAAATAAATGGTCTTAACATATATGAACTTTATTTTTCTGTAACCAGAAATTGGTTTGTATCAAATAAGCAAAGAGCTGTGGAATGTCCATTAATTGCCCAAACCAAGGACGACCAGATGGAATAGCATCTGAGAGCTTCATTAAATCCTTAAGTGCAGGGAGATTTAAAAACGGAAGAATTGGGGAGGTACTGTCTTCAATGATTTCTTGCAACCAGGTACGAACAGATAATAGATAACTGGGGTGATGAGTTTTGGGATAGGGGCTTTTGCGACGCCAAAGAACATCGTCGGGTAAGACACCGCTGAGAGCATGTCGCAGGAGTCCTTTTTCTCTGCCATCCAGTGCCTTCATCTCCCAAGGGATGTTCCAGGCATATTCTACAAGACGATGATCACAGAAGGGCACACGCACCTCCAGCCCAGTTGCCATCGTCATGCGATCTTTGCGATCTAGGAGTGTAGGCATGAAACGGGTTATAGTTAAATAAGTTATTTCTCGGATACGGGCTTCGCGTTGAAGATTTTCCTTGACAGTTCGGCTGTCCTGATGAACATTGGCGGAACCAGGTAATTTGGAGATTTCGGCAAGAGCCTCTTCATAACGTGTTTTTAAATAGTCATGAGGTTGGAGACGTTCAATAAGGTCAGGAGATAGCACCTGTAAACGGTTTTCAACATGAAGGGCCCAGGGGAAGGTTTGAGCCTCCAGCGACTCTTGACGATGAAACCAAGGATATCCGCCAAATACTTCATCGGCACATTCCCCTGATAATCCAACGGTGATTTTCTTTTTAATTTCGCGGGAAAAGAGTAATAATGAGGCATCCACATCAGCCATTCCGGGAAGATCGCGAGCTAGCGCAGCATCTTTGAGTGCCTGGACTAGTTCTGGGATATTAAAGGAACAGTTTGTTTGTAGTGTACCGAAGGTTTGAGACATTCGCTCAATCCAAGGTCCATCCGCGCCAGGTTGGAAAGCATTAGGATGAAAATACTTATCATTCTCAGCATAATCTACTGAAAAAGTTGGTAGCGGCCCTTTATTATTTTGTGCTTGGGACTTCGCAGCGATTGCAGTGATCGCACTTGAATCTAACCCTCCAGAGAGCAGGGTGCCAATGGGCACATCTGAGACTAACTGACGCTTTACCGTATCTAGAAAAAGGTCGCGAATTTTTGTGGTCGTCGTCTGTAAATCATCTTCATGGACGTTATTAGGCAAGGCCCAATATCTGCGAATGTGCAGTCCGTTTGCAGAATATAAAAGAACATGCCCTGGCTTTAATTCGGAAATTCCCTCGAAAACACCCACTCCGGGACTGCGGGCAGGGCCGACGAGGAAAATTTCGGATAAACCTTCTCTTCCGATGATGGGGGAAATGTCGGGGTGCTTCAATAAAGCTTTTATTTCAGAAGCGAAAACGAGGGAACCAGTCTGCTCACAATAAAAGAGCGGTTTAACCCCTAAGCGGTCACGCGCAATAAACAACTGTTGTTCTTTACTGTCCCAAATTCCAAAAGCGAAAATTCCATTTAGACGCTCGACGCAAGAGGGTCCCCACTCTAAGTAGGATAAAAGTACCGCTTCTGTATCAGAATGTCCTTCGAAAGAATAACCACGGCTTACAAGTTCTTGACGAATCTCTAGTGTGTTATAGAGTTCGCCGTTATAAATGAGGGTAAACGTATGTTCACCACGCTGACGAATCATGGGTTGACGACCACCTTGAGGATCAACCACTATTAGTCGTCTATGTCCGAAAGCTACACGTGGGGAAAGCCAATATCCTTCTGCATCAGGACCTCGGGGAATTAAGGTATTAGTCATACCGATTAGAACTTCTTTTTGAAGAGTTAGATCATGCTCCCAATTCACCATGCCAACGATTCCACACATTTTGCAAGTCCTCCTTTGTTTGAAAGAGATAATCATTATCAACTACTTTAATACAATCTATGTCTTTTGGGTGTAAAGGGTTCCGGTTTTTTATAATAAATATTTTTTTACTATAGTTTCCGGGGTAGATTTGTATAAATCTCAAAGTAAGCCAATGCCTAATGTTTCCAATCCGTTAGGATCATATACCAAGTAGAGGGATCATGGTTGAACTATGAAAAGTCCATAATACTGATTTCGTGTGTCTTGTAAAGCTTAGTAAAAGATGGTAGTATGAATGCAAGTACATGCTTGCATTCATACTACCATCTTTATTAAGGGGGCAATTCGATGAACGAAACTGTACTAAGAAATCTTCAGGATAATAATTTAAGTACCAAAATAATTGAAGCTGCTAGAGAATTATTCATGGAGAATGGGTTTAAAGGTACTACAACAAAAATGATTGCCAAAAAGGCAGGAGTGAATGAGGCAACCCTGTTTAGGCATTTTAAAAGCAAAGAAGGAATTTTCCTCGAAATCTCTAACGAAATTGTAAACTATAACCACACAAGACTTAAAAGAATTGTTGAAAGCGATATATCTCCAGAAGAGATGTTCTTTCAATTTGGAATGGAGTTGTATAGTCGAATTGTTGAAAGAAAAGGAATTTTAATTGTCGCAATCATTGAATCAAAAAAGAGATCACTATTGAGCAAAAATGTAACAAAAACTTTTAAAACTGTGATTGAAATTCTAGAGAGAAAAATGATGGCACTTTATGAAGAGGGAATATTTAAAGAAAACGATTTTTTTATTGCATCACTTATGTATGTGGAATCTCTTATCGGCCTCTTTATTGTTCAAAGCAGACTTGAAGGAGAGATGATTCCAGTTGAAATTGAGAGATTATGTAGAAGTGCCTCAAAGATCTTTTTGCAGGGATTATTAAAAACAGAAAATTAATAGTTTTTGCGAGTTGTATTTACAAAATGAAACTAAGAGAATGAGGTGGATTTTGTGAAAAGAGTAATTTGTTGTTATGGTCTAATCGGCTTTTTGCTCATCTTTACAGTTGGATGTGGAAACTTACAAAAGACAGCGGTTGATCCTGATTCAAACCTCAAACAGGTAAAAACTGAGATCGCTAAAATGGTTGAAGTCGAGGATAAGCTTGAGCTTTCTGCCATGTTGCAGCCAATAGAGGAAGCGACTCTTTCCTTTGAAGTCTCAGGAAAAATTATAGCTTTAGACAAACAGGAAAGCGACAACCTCGAGAGTGGGGATGTTATTGCGAGACTAGACTCCAGCCAATACCAGATTAATACAGAAATCGCAGATGCTTCCCTGAGTCAGGCCAAAGCTAATCTCAGTCAGGCTGAGAATGGTGCGAGAGACCAGGAAAAAGAAAGTGCCAGAGCTGCCTATGACAAAGCGAATGTTGTTTATCAAAAAGCTTTAGACGACTTCCGAAGAGCGGAAACTCTGCTTAAAGCAGGCGTTGTTTCGCAAAGCGACTATGAAAAAGCCCAAATGAATCTTAGCGTTTCAGAAAGCGATCAGAGGACAGCTAAGGCAGCCTACGATATGGCGTTGGAAGGAACTAGAGATGAACTTAAACAAGCAGCGCAAGCAGGGTATAAGCTTACAGAAGAAAATAGCAATCAGGCAAAGCTTGCTTTGGAAAAGACCCAGTTAAAGGCGCCTTTTAAGGGTACTGTATTAGCTAAACTGGCCTCTAATGGTCAGCTTGTGGCTGCAGGCACACCAGTTGTTCGCTTTGGTAATATCGATTTGTTAAAGCTTGTGCTACCAGTACCTGACCATAGCATTGGGGACTGGAAAAAGGGTGACAGTGTAACCGTTAGTTTGTATGGTAAGGAAAAGCAAGGTACAGTAACTAATGTCTTATCAGCAACCAATGTTATGACCGGAACCATCGGTGTGGAAGTTACCATACAGAATAGTGAACATGATTGGCTCCCCGGACAGGTGGCTGTTTGCAGCCATGTAACTCAGTCACGCAAATCAATATTTTTGCCTGTAGAGTCAGTTCTAAGCTTAAATGGAAAAGATCCATACATATTTGTAGTCAACGATGGAAAAAGCGTAAAACAGGAAGTACAGACCGGAGAGATGAAAGATAACAAAATTCAAATTTTATCAAATCTTACTGAAGGTACAGAGGTGATTGTAGGTGGAGTTAATGATCTGTTTGATGGGGCAATCGTTAAGGTAACCGGGGGTGAGGATCAATGATCGAGTATTTAATAAAGAAGAGAAAGATTACTCTACTCTTCTTTGTCATGCTGGTGATCTATGGATTTACAACATTTTTTCAACTCGCTCATCAAGAACAACCGGATATTGTTGTCGACACTGCGATGGTGCTTACGGTATATCCTGGCGCTTCCCCCGAAAAAGTGGAACAAACTGTCACCAAAAAAATTGAAGAGAAAATCAATGAGATACAGGGTTTAAAATCAATAACCTCAGAGTCAAATCCGCAATACTCAAAAATTGTTGTTCAACTGCAAGAAGGGGTAGATCCAAAGGAAAAATGGAATGAACTGCGCAATAACGTCAAAGATGTAGAAAGCAGCCTTCCGTCTGACTGTAAACAACCGAAGATCAATGATGATGTAAGCAAAACATTTATAGAAACTTTTACAGTGACAGCAGATACCTATGAACAGGTCTATAGCTTGAGAGATACAATCAAAGTTTGGAAAGATCAACTTAGAACACTCCCTAATGTTGGAGATGTGGCTATTATGGGCCTTCCGGATCAGGAGATTAGAATTAATGTAGATACCAATAAACTTAATCAGCTTGGAATTTCCTGGGCTCAAGTTGCTGGTGCTGTAAAAAAGGAAAATGAGAAAACTCCCTTAGGGGATGTTAATCATGGAGATAGACTGTATGAATTAAAGATTTCAGATACCCATGACCCTGACGCTCTATACAATACTGTCATTGCCATGAATCAAGAAGGTATTCCCGTTTATCTTAGGGATGTGGCGACAATTACCCTTACTTATGAAAAAGAGGAATCTCTAGTAAGCTTTAATGATAAACCTGCAATTTCTATCAGTGTTCAAGGGGAAATCGGAAGCGATGTCCCAAGCATGCAAAAAAACGTTGATGAAAAGATGCAGGAATTACAAACACAGCTTCCGTCATGGGCGCATTTTGAACATGTCTATTCTCAAAATGAAAGAATTTATGACCTTTTTTCTGAGCTTACAAGAGAAGTACTTCTAGCAGTGGCCGCCGTACTCCTAGTCTGCTCCTTAGGATTAAACTTCGTAACTTCATGTATCATTGCCCTGGCAATTCCAATCTCACTTTCTATGGGATTAATGCTTACACCCAATTTAAATATATCGCTCAATCTTGTGTCCATCGCTGCCTTAATCATCGTCTTGGGTATTCTAGTAGATGATGCAGTAGTTGTTAATGACAATATAGAAAGAAGGCTAGTCGAGCTTGGAGAACCCTCTCTTCAGGCAGTTGTCAATGGTACAAATGAAGTGTTAATATCAATTCTTACTGCCACCACTGCAACCATATTTGCATTTGGTCCTATAGCTTTTTTGCAGGGAAATGTTGGCCAATTTATTAGACCACTTCCTATTATTATCAGTCTTGCCATGATATCTTCCATGGCGATGTCTCTAACAATCATTCCTATTTTTAGACATTGGAGAGCTGAGAAATTTGCTGCTTTCCCATCCACGCATTCTAAGAGCAATGGCCTTTTGGGAAAGCAGCTTGACAAATTGGCTTTCTGGTATTCAGAGAAGCTAATGCCCAAAATTTTAGCCAAGCCCTTGAAGGTTGGCCTAATGGCAGTACTTATCAGTACACTCGCTTACGGGTTATATCCTTTGCTTCCAGTTCAGCTTTTTCCTAATTCTGTGAGAGGAGAAATGTTGATTGATATAAGAATGCCCAAAGGTCAAAGCCTTCAAGGAACGAATCAAAAAGTTCTGGAAATTGCTGGATGGGTCAGAAAGCAGGAAGGAATAACTCTTGTCAACACTTATGCAGGAGATAGTGCTCCCTCTATGTTTAGAGGAGACCTCTCCATTGGCAAGGGAAATGAGATTGCTCAAATTGTGGTTAAAATTAATACTAAACAAAGACGTACTGATGAGCTTGTGCAGGAGTGGAATAGCAAGTTTAATAAGATGTATCCTGGAATTCGTGTTTTGGCCAAAGAAATCAAATTTGGGCCGCCGGTTGGTGCTCCGATAGATATTAGAATATATGGGGAGGACCTTGAAGTACTTCAGAACTTGGAAAATGAAATTAAAGACAATTTGTTAAAATATCCTGGAGCAGTTAATATCAATGGCTCTATCGGACTTGATAAGACAGGGATTGAATTAACGATTAACAAAGCCCAAATGGATCATAACTTGGTGAAATATGATGATCTTACGAAAACCTTAAGATTAGCCACTGAGGGTATTGAGGTTAGTGAATTTGACAATGGAAAGGACTTAATTAGTATTGTTATGTATTCGAACAGGTCTAGCACTGACCCTATGATGGTATTTGACAGATTATATGTTCCAAATACTAATGGACAACTGATACCATTAAAAGAAATTGCCCAGATGGAACCTTCTTTTAGTATCAATACAGTCCCAAGGAGAAATTTGAGCAGACTTGCGGAGGTTACCTGCGATCTTGACGGTGTTACCGCAACCGCAGCAATGGAAGAAATAAAGCCTATGATCGAATCGATTAAACTTCCTACAGGTTATTCTATCGAGTTTGGAGGGGAAACCTCTGAACAAACTGATATATTTAAGGATATGGGCAAACTGATGATTGTGGCGATTTTCCTAATTCTTATTGTCATCGCAATGCAATTTTACTCGCTAAGTCTGCCAATTCTTGTGATGAGCACAGTATATCTGGCCTTTGCCGGAAGTATGATTGGGCTACTGGTTACTAGGACGCCCTTTGGCTTTGGGTCAGTTATGGGTCTAATATGTTTAGTAGGAATTGTCGTCAGAAATGGAATTGTGTTAATCGAATTCATTGAGAATGAAAGACACGCTGGAATTGCCCTAGAGCAAGCAGTCATCAATGCAGGAAGAGCTCGCTTAAAGCCCGTCATTTTAACCGCTGCTACTGCAATAGCAGGCTTACTGTCACTTGCTACCGGTAAAGAGCTTATGTTTAGAGCGTTAGCAATAACTATTATCGCGGGACTTTTTTATTCTACGGTTGCGACCTTGGTCGTTGTTCCTTCTTTCTATACAGTACTGGCTAAATGGAAGGAGAAACGAAGCCAAAGTCGACAGAATAATAGTTTAGGCGCTTAAGATCAAAGAGCCAACGGGCCTAATTTAAGAGTGATTGACTGTTTTCAAAAAAGAAACAATCCATCCGAGTAGTCTTTGGAGAACTTCTGAAGTGCCTTAGCGAATCGATATCACATCACATCACTAGCAAGGAGGGAAATATATGTATGTCATAGATCGATTTGAGGGAGATTGGGCTATTGTTGAAACTAAAAATCGCGCCACGTTTAATTTACCCCGCAGTGTTATGCCAGTTGATCTAAAAGAAGGGGATGTAATAAACATTTTAGTGAGTATTGATACTGAATCCACCATTCAGCGTTCTAAAGGTTCTAAAAGCCTACTTGACAACTTTTTTGATGAATAAGAAAGGAAGTTTGCAACAATTGTTATTACGTTTAAAGCAGTTTATCATGCCCATTATCGTTCTCTCGTTATTAGTTCTCACCGGATGCAGTAAAATAGAAACTGCTCCATTAAAAACTTCTACAGGACCCAAAGGAATATTACAGGTCCATTTCCTCGATGTTGGTCAGGCGGATAGTGCTCTCATAGTTTCTCCCAGTGGGGAGTCGATTCTTATCGATGGCGGAAATAATGATGATGGGCCAGAAGTAGTAAGTTATTTAAAATCTCATGGGGTCAAAGAGCTTTCAGCTATTGTGGCAACCCATCCGCATGAAGATCATATAGGGGGATTAGATTCAGTCCTTCAAAACATACCTACTAAAAGCATCTACATGCCAAATGCTACTGCTAACACTCAAACCTTTGAAGACTTTTTTACTGCTGTTAAGAGCAGTGGCGCCAAAAAAATCCAGGCCAAAGCAGGAGTGACCTTAAATTATCCTGATATTACAGGGTTATTTCTCGCACCTATCAATAGTAGTTATGAAGAGCTTAATAATTACAGTGCAGTCCTAAAAGTAACCTATGGTAAAGTAGCTTTTCTTTTTGAGGGGGATGCGGAAAATATTTCTGAAGTGGAAATGCTTAAAAACGGGCAAAATTTAAAAGCAACTGTACTGAAAGTTGGTCATCATGGGAGCCAAAGTTCAACAACCAGTGAATTTTTAAAGGCTGTATCTCCCCATTATGCCATTATTTCAGTGGGTGCTGATAACGAGTATGGTCATCCAACGTCAACTATTTTAGATAGATTGGCCAAGGCTGGAGTTGAGGTTTATAGAACGGATCAATCAGGTACAATTGTATTAACGACAGATGGAGAATCGGTACAAATAGATAAGAAGGGTTCAATTCAACCGAATGCTCCAGCAACCAATTCATCTAAAACCTCAGAACTTGGGACATCCCCGGCCTCTGCTTCTCAGGGCTCTGTTGAGCTATCAAATATTGATTTACGAGGAGAAGTAGTGATCATAACTAATACTACTAATACCAAAGTTAATTTAACTGGGTGGAAATTAGTTAGTGAAGTGGGCAATCAAGCATATATTTTTCCGGCAGGTACAACCTTGTCTACAGGTGGTTTGCTTAAAGTTTTAAGCGGAGAAAATGCGCAGGCAGGAACAGATAGTTTGGTTTGGACGCAATCAAATATTTGGAATAATGACGGCGATACTGGAGCGCTTTATGATGCTCAGGGGCAGTTAGTATCTAAAAGATAGTTGATATGCTGAAACGAAAGCAGGATTCCAGTCATCGGAATCCTGCTTTCGTTACCTCAATTGTCTTTATGGACTGAACAAAAGACAGTGTGCGTTTGTTACGAACTCGCGAGGTATGACGTAGAGCGGATTGAGAAAGGCATGAGGGAAGAATTGATGGCCTTCGTCAAGCCCTATTCAAGAAAGATACCGATCAAATGGTGACCGCTTTTGAAAAACTTGGGTTCCTTCGTTCCCACGCTGATAAACAAACCTTAGCGAAAGGGCTCAAACTCATCTTAGCGAATGTCTTTGAAGATCCAAATCTTAGGAACGTCAATTCCGAAGAATTTTTGCTAGAATTAAGAGAATTTATGTATTCTCAACCATTTCAAATTCCCGCGAGGACTTTGTTTTTAGGGAAATATCTCTTAACGATTATGGGGATTTGTGGTGGGCTGAATCCTCAGCTCGATCTTATAAAAACACTTCGACCCTATGCCGAGGAATTGCTAGCGGGGGAAGAATCAGGAAGCGGAACTGGAGGCTTTATTCATGTAGCTCTTAAGTGAGTTACTTTCTAACAAAACAAAGTTTTGTGTAAAGTATGAATGGAAGTGGATATTATGTTTAAATTAGGCAAAAAATAGTTTTATCTCCTGCGTTGAAATGTATTAATCTAGAGTCAAGTCTGAAAGTTATTAATAATTTGGAGTAGTCAAAGCAAGGCATTTAAATATCTAAACATAAGGGAGAGCTAAAATGAATGTCGTGGAAATCAATAATCTAACCAAGTATTATGGTAAAGAACGTGGAATTATCGATGTTAGTTTTAATGTTGAAGAAAAGGAGATATTTGGCTTTATTGGACCTAACGGTGCAGGGAAGTCAACTACCATTCGTACATTATTAGCCTTGATCTATCCAACGAGTGGAAGTGCTAAAATATTTGGGAAGGACTGTATAAAGTATGGACCAGAAATTAAAAAGGAAATAGGTTACCTGCCATCAGAAGTTTTCTACTATGACAAAATGAAAGTAATCGATCTTTTGAAATACTCCGCCAGTTTTTATAAAAAAGATTGCAGTAAAAGAATAAGAGAGTTGGCCGATACCATGGATCTTAATCTCAACAAAAAGATTGATGACTTGTCCTTCGGCAATAAAAAGAAAGTCGGAATTGTCCAAGGACTGCTTCATGAGCCAAAACTGATTATCCTTGATGAACCTACCAGTGGCTTAGATCCATTAATGCAACAAAAATTCTTCGAATTATTACAGGAAGAAAATCAAAAAGGCGCTACAATCCTGTTCTCATCTCATATTTTAGGTGAGGTTCAGAGAATGTGTAATCGTGTTGCAATTATTAAAGAAGGTAAAATCATACAGCTTGAAAAGATCAGTGCCCTGCAAGAAAACAACTATAAAAAAATCAGAGTTCAAACAATTGCCAGCTTAGATCCAAATTACTTTAATATTGCTGGTGTAAGTAATTTAGCGGTAAGTCAAAATATGATCAGCTTTTTATTCAAAGGAAATATTAATTCAATCATGAAAAAGATCTCAGAAATAGAAATAATTAATGTCTGGGTTGAAGAGCCCGATCTTGAAGAAATCTTTCTTCATTTCTATGAAAAAGGGGCCTAAATGCTATGAATATGTTTCTACATGAATTGAAGGCTTATAGGAAATCCACAATTACTTGGACATTCACCTTAGTTGGGTTGATTATTCTTTTACTTTCAATGTTTCCCGCAATTTCCGAGGAAGCGGAAACGTTCAAAAAGTTAATGGAAGGCTTTCCGGAGGGAATAAGATTGGCTTTGGGGCTTGCTGTGGAAAATATAGGTTCGATTTTAGGTTTTTATTCTTATATCTTCTTGTATGTCTCGCTTTTCGGAGCAATTCAGGCAATGATTTTAGGAGTGTCAATCCTATCTAAAGAAGTACGTGAGAAAACTGCAGATTTTCTATTGACGAAGCCTGTTACGCGTACACAAATTGTAACTTCCAAGCTTATGGCGGCCTTTACCTCATTACTTATCACAAATGTATTTTATTTAGGAGCCGCAACAATGATGGTCTCTCTGGTAGAAACCAAAGAGTATAGCACAAAAATATTCTTGCTACTCTCTCTGACCTTGTTTTTCTTGCAACTTATTTTCCTAGCCTTGGGAATTATCGTTTCTATAGCAGTTCCCAAGATCAAATCAGTTCTTTCCATCTCTTTGGGTACTGTATTCGCCTTCTTTATCATTGGAGCATTGGTATCGACAACGGGTGATGATGCTTTACGTTATCTTACTCCCTTTAAATATTTTGATTTCGCCTATATCATGCAAAATTCCAGTTATGAGTCTTCCTTTATGATGGTGGGCATAGCTTTTATTGTAATTGCTATTACAGCCAGTTATCTGATTTATTCCAAGAGAGATATCCATGCGGTTTAGAGAAAGGGGACACACCTACTGAGGTAATAGTGGATTTCTGAGGTGTGTTTTCATCTTTATAGGGGGGAAGCATTATGAATGTCTTCAAGAGAGAAATGAGGGCTAATAGAAAAGCCCTTATTATATGGAGTATTGGTCTAGTGTTAATGATTGCAAGCAGTATGGGCAAATATGCAGGTTTGTCAGCCTCGGGTCAATCTATCAATGACTTACTTGGACAAATGCCACAATCTTTAAAGGCTGTAATGGGGATGGGGAGCTTCGATTTAACAACGGCTATGGGTTATTTTGGGGTGCTTTTTATTTACTTGGCGATGATGGCCACGATTCATGCTGCAATGCTGGGAGCCAATATAATTTCCAAGGAAGAACGAGATAAAACAGCAGAGTTTTTGTTTTTAAAACCTATTTCCAGAAATAAAATTATAACCTCGAAACTATTAGCATCCTTGGTCAATATATTAATCCTTAATCTTGTAACGTTTGTATCCTCAATTCTTATGGTACAAAGATATAGTAAAGGGGAAGCGGTCATTGGTGACATAACAAGACTAATGTTTGGAATGTTTTTCTTACAGCTAATATTTCTGTTTATCGGTACATTAACTGCAGCTGGCAGTAAGCATCCTAAGACTGCTCCAACCCTCGCTGCAGGAATACTTTTGCTCACATTTATGTTGTCTATTGGGATCGATTTAAATAATAGGTTAGAAAATCTTAAATACTTTACACCTTTTAAATATTTTGACGCTAAAAACCTGATCCACCCCCCAGGCTTAGAACCTGCTTATTTGATTTTGTCTGTCGTGATTATTGCAGTTATGGTTAGCGCCACATATATATTTTATAAAAATAGAGATTTGAATGTCTAGAAAATTGACATATTTAGCCAGCAGATCTAAACAGATTTGCTGGCTTTATTAATTGTGAACTATTACTGTGCTCTCTCAATTATTAAGCTCAACATGGCAAAAAACAGCAAGAAGTTGCAAGATATACTTAACAAAACTGCAAATGAGTGATATTCTAATGATACACAGAGCAAAGGAGTTATAAGATGTTTGCTGAGGAACGGCGTGAGCGAATCCTTTCTAAGCTAAAATCCTTGGGAAGGGTATTTGCAAAAGAACTTGCGGAAGAATTTAAGGTTTCTATTGATACCATTCGCAGAGACTTTACAACGATGGAAGAGGACGGCCTTCTAAAAAGAACGCATGGAGGAGCCGTGCCTTTATCAAAGGTTAGAAGATTTCCGATGGATGACCGGATTAGATATTGTGAGGGAACAGAGCATCAAAACGCAGTGGCTAAGCTTGCTGCATCTTACATCGAGCAAGGTGACACTTTATTTATAGGTGGGGCTAGTATTCACTATGTTTTATTAAAATATCTGCCAGTTGATCGGGGCTATACCGTAATTACAAATTCACTAATTATCGCAGAAAAACTTAAACATCACAGTAATATTGAAACGTATATCGTATGTGGAAAAGTTAAAAGCGAAGAAGGAATCGTTGATCCTTTGGCGACTGAATTTATAAGAACGTTACGAATAGATACGGCTTTTTTGACTGGTGGAGGAATTTCTGCAAAACATGGACTGAGTAGCTCAACTCCGGAAGGATCCATTTTTCAAAGGGCTGTAGCGGAAGTCTCTCGACGAAAAATATGCCTTGCGAATTTTGACAAGGTGGGGGCAGAATTCTTTTCAAAAACGATTGATTTGAATGATTTGGATGTTCTCATTACGGATTGGGAAGCACCAGATGAAGAAATTATGAAAATTCAACAGATGGGTGTTAAAGTCTTAATGGCAAAAGAAAATTAAGAATTAGAAGGTTATATTAATTATGTTTGTAAAAACTAAAATCAAGCAATAACTTGGCTTTTGTAAAAGAAAGGAACTTGATGATGGCTATTAGAAAAATATCCTTCTCACCACCTGATATTACCGAGGAAGAAATTGATGCGGTTTCAGAAGTATTAAGGTCCGGATGGATTACAACGGGTCCAAATTCCGTTAGATTTGAGCAAGAATTAGCAAATTACTGTGGTACTAATCATGCGGTTACATTAAATAGTGCAACAGCAGGTTTAGAACTCATTTTAAAGGTCTTGGATATAGGCAGTAATGATGAAGTGATAACAACGCCTTACACCTATGCAGCAACCTCAAATGTGCTTGTTCATAGAGGAATATTACCTACCTTTGTAGATGTTAAGAAAGATAGCTTTTTAATTAATGAACAAAAGATTCATGAGGCAATCACGTCAAAAACTAAAGCGATATTGACGGTTGACATTGCGGGAGTGCCCGTTAACTATGATTCGATAAGGGCAGTCTTGAAGGATAAAAATCGAGAAGATATTACTCTGATTTCTGACTCCGCGCACTCTTTTGGAGCGACATATATGGGACAGAAGGTTGGAGGGCAGATGGATTTCCATGTTTTCTCGTTTCATGCAATAAAGAATCTGACAACGGCAGAAGGTGGAGCAATTACTTATAATGACAACAGTTTTCATGGAAAAGAAGACTTATATAAGGAATTTAAATATACTTCGTTACATGGTCAAAATAAGGACGCCTTCTCAAAAATACAGGCAGGAGCTTGGAAATATGATATCTTAACCGATGGATTCAAATGTAATATGACCGATATTATGGCAGCAATAGGACGTGTTCAACTTCGGCGTTATGAAGAAATGTTAAGAAAAAGAGCGGAACTCCATAGAGTATATTGTAATATCCTTGGTAGGAAAGAATGGGCGATCCTACCCTTTGATAAAAACGGTGAAGCAGAAACGTGTTATCACTTATATACATTAAGACTGAAGGATTTTAGTGAAGAACAGAGGGACCGTGTAATACAAATGATGGGCGAAAAAGATATTGCCACAAATGTGCACTTCATGCCGCTGCCAATGTTTACGCTTTATAGGAACCTCGGTTATAGACTTGAAGATTATCCAAATGCACATGATCAGTATGTAAATGAAATTTCATTACCGCTTTATTCGAAGCTGTCCGTCAATGATGCGGAATATGTGGCCGAAGAGCTAATCGAGTGTATTGAAAGGATTTTATGAGAATATTTTTCTTAATGCTATAGTTTTCTATTTCTTACTATTAAAATGGGGTTTAGAAATATATAGGAGGGGTCATCGGGACCATTCTTGGCACATTCCCGGTACGTTTCATGGTTGAACAGTTTGTTATCCGTCAAAGATAATATGCTGTTCTTTTTTGTCGAAAAACTTAGCATTATGAGATAATATCTGGACGAGCTTTAATCATCACACTCTAAGCTCTGACGCTGCCCTCATGCTTTGTTCCCTTATGTTCAGGATATCTCCATCTTGACACAATACCCCAACCATATCTCGATTATTCCAAACAAAATATTTTGTACTAGAACAGTGTCAAGCCCAAGAACAGGGGGGAATCTATCATTATCGGGATATGGGTCTTTTCCAAATCCTCGCATCAATTTACGGAGAAGATTAATTGATTGATATATAAAAAACCTGTTCTGAAGAAAAGCAAACCTATGCTGCTTAGTACAATTGAAATTCCAGTCTTCACAATGATTTAATAACTTTCTCTATACCACAGGGGGCCATAGAGAGAAAAGGCTTAGGAGTGAATTAAATCATTCCAAAGCCTTTTGTGTATAGGGAATCCACTTAAAGTGTAGTTTTAGCTATTAACCTTGTCCATCCAACCAAATTCATCACTGACGCTGCCATATTGAACCCCTGTGACAAAGTCAAATAGTTTCTTAGCGAATTCACCAGTTTGATTATTGTTGATCATAATTTTTTGACCTTTCCAAGAAAGCTCACCGACAGGGGATATGACGGCAGCTGTACCAGTGCCGAATACCTCTTGGAGTTCTCCCTTAGCATGTGCTTCATACACTTCTTCAATAGAAATTTGACGTTCACTTGTTTTTAATCCCCAGCTCTGGGCTAATTCTAGTACGGTTTGGCGGGTTATCCCCCCTAGTATGCTACCGTTTAGCTCTGGCGTGATAATTTCGTCATTTATTTTAAAGAAGATATTCATTGTTCCAACTTCTTCAACATATTTACGGTGGACTGCATCTAACCATAATACTTGGTTAAAACCTTGCGCATGGGCTTCGGCTTGTGCGGTAAGACTCATGGCATAATTGGCCGGAGTTTTTGCTTGCCCTAGCCCCCCTTTAGTAGCACGTACATATATATCTTCAACTTTAATGCTTACGGGATTAAAACCAGTATCATAATAGGCACCAACAGGAGAGAGAATAATAAACAGTTTATACGTATTGGATACCTTGACGCCAATGAAGCCATCAGTAGAAATGATAAATGGTCTTATATAAAGCGAGGTACCAAGAGTACTCGGGATCCAGTCTTTTTCTAATTCTAATAATTTAAATAATCCTGCCTGTACTTCCTCAACGTCAATAGGAGGTATGCAAAGATGACCAGCCGATCGATTGAAGCGATTCAGATAGTGCTTTGTTCTAAATACTGCAATCTGATTGTTTGTGGCTCTAAAAGCTTTCATCCCTTCAAAGATTGCTTGCCCATAATGAAAAACGATAGTTGCAGGAACGAAGGAAAACTCACCATATGGAACAATACGAGGGGAATGCCATCCTTTGCCGGTTTCATAGTCCATTACATACATATGATCTGTGAAGATTCTTCCAAAACCGAGTTTATCATCGGTGGGCAATACTCCAACCCTGTCTACTTTACTTACGGTAATATCAGTCATAACTATAGCCTCCAAAATCTTTTAGGTATCTATTACTAAATCATAATCCTTAAAAGGCAGATGTTCAATACTAAAGAAAGGGAATGTTTGTTGAATGACCATGTATACTGTGTACTTGTATACAAAATTATATACCTTATCAACTAATTTACTTAGAGATTCTACTTTTGGGTAGATGGGGGCGATAATTACAAGATTAGGGCAATTTATTTACTGGATAATAATAATAAATTTATTAAACGCTATTGACAGATCAGGTTTATCAAGATACAATTTTATAAACACAAAACCTTTGAACAAGAGAAGTACGAAAAGTCGGGTGTGTCCAGAGAGCTGCAGGTGGTGGGATTGCGGTAGCATAGATTTTTCTGAATGGGCTTGTGAGGGCAGCTTGAAACTGCGTTGCAGGAGTAGACGCTGACGGGAACCCCGTCCGTTATCAGTGGGGTGCATATGATAGTATGCAAAATGAGTGGGCGATTTATGAATCGTCAATCAGGGTGGTATCGCAGAAGTTTAAAAGCTTTTGTCCCTTTTAAGGGGCAGAGGCTTTTTTATTTTTCCCTAAACTCTATGAGTTTAAGAAAGGAGTTCTCATCATGGTACTAAGGGGTGATAGCAGATGGTCTTTGTACTAAAGCAGAATGTTTCGCAGGAAAAAATTAGTCAGTTTGTTCAGAGGATTGAAGCTGAAGGATATTCGACCTTTATTAGCACTGGAACTGAGCATACCGTAGTCTGCCTAATTGGAAACACGGCAAAAATTGATGTGGACTTTGTCGTTCAAACCAACGAAATTGTAGAATACGGAAAGCGTGTGACCGAGCCATATAAGGCGGTTAATCGTACAGTCCATCCAGATGATACTCATATTAAAGTTGGAGATATAACCATTGGAGAGGGTTTCTTTCAAGTGATTTCTGGTCCCTGCTCAGTAGAGAGTGAGGAGCAAGTTATGGAAATCGCAAAATCTGTAAAGGAAAGTGGTGCGACATTATTACGCGGAGGCGCATTTAAGCCGCGTACATCACCCTACGCGTTCCAAGGATTGCAAGAGACCGGAATTAAATTTCTTCTTTCTGCCAAGAAAGAAACTGGTTTGCCGATTGTTACAGAAATTATGAATCAAACACAATTGCCCCTCTTTGATGAAGTTGATGTAATTCAGATAGGTGCACGTAATATGCAAAATTTTGATCTGCTCAGGGAAGTTGGACGATGCAAAAAACCAATTTTGCTAAAAAGAGGTTTATGCAATACCATTGAAGAGTTTTTAATGAGTGCGGAATATATTATGTCTGAAGGAAACACGCAGATCATATTATGTGAAAGAGGAATCCGAACTTTTGAAACAATGACAAGAAACACATTGGATCTTTCGGCAATTCCATTATTAAAACAAAAATCACATCTTCCTGTGATTGTAGATCCGAGCCATGCTGCCGGAATCCGCAGTTTAGTTGCCCCTTTATCCAAGGCTGCCATCGCGGTAGGAGCAGATGGGCTTATGATTGAGACGCATAATAACCCTGCAAAGGCTTTGAGTGATGGTGCTCAATCTCTGGATCTACCGCAATTTTCATCTCTTATGAATGAGTTAAAGCGCAGAGTGTCTTTTGAGGACAAGATCTGTAACTAAGCTATTTCTAAAATTGAATATAGAAAACAAACCGTTGATGCGGAGATAACGTTATAACGTGCACTTTCAGAGAGCGGGGGAAGCTGAGAACCCTGTAGAACGCAGTATAGCAAATGGACCGTTGAGGGCGCAATGAAACGGGTTTTCCCGGAGTATCCTGCGACGTAACACTTACGTTATTGTGAGGAATATGTTGGTATTCTTATGAGAGTTGCGGAGTGTAAATTCTGCTAAGCAAGGTGGTACCGCGAGTAATTGATGCACTCGTCCTTGACAATAATTGTCAATGGGCGAGTGTTTTTTAACTACTATAAAATTCGTTAAAGGATGAGTGAATACGAAGGGCCCAACCCCACTTACAAGAGGTGGGGGTTTCACTGAAAAAGAAAGGAGCGAATTATATGTTAAGACCAACCCTAGATGAAGCAAAAAAGATTGCCCATGAATATTCAATACTACCCGTTAGCAGAGAAATTTATGCAGATATTAAAACACCGATCGCTTTACTGAAAGCAATTGATTCCATCAGTCACCGATACTATCTTCTGGAAAGCGTGGAGGGTGGCGAGGCTTGGGGTAGATACTCGTTTTTAGGGTTTGATCCTGTTACCCAAGTAACCTGTAAGGATAATCGCATTGAAATTAATAATGGAACAATTATCAAACTTGAGGGGCAAAATCCGACAGCAGTAGTCAGAGAAATTTTGTCTCAGTATAAAACCCCACATTTTGATTTTCTTCCTCCCTTTACAGGTGGATTTGTCGGCTATTTTGCTTACGATTTTATCAAATACTTCGAAAAGACACTCCAACCAAAAAGCATAGATGAGGATAACTTCAACGATATGGAATTAATGCTTTTTGACAAGGTGATCGCCTATGATCACTTAAAACAAAAGATCATAATTATCATAAATGTGAAAACCGAAGCTCTAGAAGAAGGCTACAGGAAAGCAGACTTTGAAATCGATAGCATCATCAAATTAATTAAGCAAAATATTTCAGAGGTAGTTAGCAAGCCAGTCCTAAAGTCTAACATTCAGTCAGATATTTCAAAAAGTAAATTTGAGGAAATGGTCAGAAAGGCAAAGGAACACATCTTCAATGGGGATATTTTTCAAGTGGTATTATCGAGGCGTTTTACAGCTAAAATGGAAGGAAGTCTGATGGACACTTACCGGGTTTTGAGGACGACAAATCCTTCACCGTATATGTTCTTTATAAAGACCAAAGATGTTGAGATCGCAGGAACGTCTCCTGAAACTCTTGTAAAGCTACAAAATCGGAGATTAGCAACCTACCCGCTTGCCGGGACTAGGCCGAGAGGGACTTCGGATGCAGAGGATAAACAGATTGAGCAGGAGTTAATGCAAGACGAAAAGGAGCTAAGTGAGCACAACATGCTGGTAGATCTGGGGAGAAATGACTTAGGTAGGATCAGTAAATTTGGTAGTGTGGAAGTGAAAGACTACCTTAAAATCTTACGCTTTTCCCATGTGATGCATATTGCTTCCGAAGTGAACAGTGAGATAAGAGAAGATAAAGATTCTTTGGATGCGATTATGTCAGTATTGCCGGCAGGGACTCTTTCAGGAGCACCGAAGATCCGTGCTTGCGAAATAATCGATGATTTGGAGAATACACGCAGAGGAATCTATGGCGGTGCAGTTGGTTATATTGATTTTTCGGGAAATATGGACACCTGCATAGCCATCAGAATGGCCGTAAAAAAAGATGATAACGTGTATGTTCAAGCAGGCGCAGGTATCGTTGCCGACAGTGTTCCTGAAAATGAGTATCTAGAGTGTGAAAATAAGGCGATGGCAGTCATACGCGCCTTGATGCTTTCTCAGGAGGTGATGGACTAATGATTTTACTGATCGACAACTATGACAGCTTTTCCTATAATCTGTACCAACTCATTGGGGAAATAAACGAGGATATTAAAGTGGTGCGCAATGACGAGCTGAGTGTTGCTGAAATCGAAGCTCTGCAGCCGACCCATGTCGTTATTTCTCCGGGACCAGGCTTTCCAGCTGATGCAGGAGTGTGTGAGCAGGCTATTTTAAAACTCAAAGAATCAACCCCAATCTTGGGCGTCTGTCTTGGACATCAAGCGATCTGTGAGGCCTTTGGCGCAAAAATAGTGCATGCCAAAAAAATGATGCATGGTAAAAAAAGCAGTATCCATATTGCCAACGGCAACGAGATTTTTAAAGGGTTGCCGCCGATCATTGAAGCGGCCAGATATCACTCATTGATTGCTGAAAAACCAGGCATCCCTGATGAGCTGCTGGTGATTGCTGAGGATCAAAGCGGTGAAATCATGGGTGTAAAACATCGGAATTATGAGGTGTATGGTGTTCAATTCCATCCAGAATCTATACTGACACTGAAAGGAAAACAAATCATAGCTAACTTTCTAGGGTTAGGAGGTGTAGGGAAATGATCACGAATGCGATTTACAAAATCGTCAATGGCCAAGATCTGGATCTTAATACAACTAAAGCTGTTATGGAGCAAATCATGAACGGTGAGGCAACCAATGCCCAGATCGGATCTTTTCTGACGGCTATGAGAATGAAAGGTGAAAGTATTGAAGAAATAACGGCCTGCGCGATGGTCATGCGCGAGAAATGCACAAAACTAAAAACGGGAATGGATGTACTGGACATTGTTGGGACAGGTGGAGACGAAGCGAATACTTTCAACATCTCGACGATAAGCGCCTTGGTCGTATCTGCGGCAGGCGTACCTGTAGCTAAGCATGGGAACAGATCCGTCTCGAGCAAATGTGGAAGTGCTGATCTATTGGAAGCTTTGGGTGTTAAAATTGATATCAACGCCGAAAAAAGTGAACAAATACTACGTAAGATCGGCTTGTGCTTCATGTTTGCACAGACCTACCATGCCTCTATGAAATATGCTGCGCCGGTCAGACGAGAACTGGCTATCCGTACTATCTTCAATATACTAGGCCCCCTGGCTAATCCGGCTGGAGCGAATACTCAATTGCTAGGGGTTTATGATGAGAATTTAGTAGAGCCTCTAGCTAGAGTGCTTTTAAATCTAGGGGTAAAGCGCGCTATGGTAGTCCATGGACATGATGGCCTGGACGAGGTCACCTTGTGTAGTACGACTACAGTCTGCGAAGTCTTTGATGGCAGGTTAAATAGTTTCTTTCTTGACCCTGAGCAGTTAGGCTTTAAAAAGTGTACACCAGAGGAACTGGTGGGTGGTAATCCTGAAGAAAATGCACGGATTGCTCTTGATATATTAAATGGACAGAAGGGACCTAAGCGTGATATCGTTTTGCTCAACACGGCTGTGTGTCTATATATGTTCCACAGTCATACAACCCTTCGAGATTGTGTGCGATTAGCAGCCGAAATCATTGACAGTGGAAAGGCCAAAGCACAACTGGAAAAATTCATTACCCTATCGAATGAGGTAGAATTATGATACTAGATCAGATCGCTCTATATACGGAAGAAAGAGTAAGTAAACTAAAAAAGGCAAAATCATTCGCTGAAATAAAAAAGGAAGCGCTCGCTATCAAAAATGAACAACCTTTCGCTTTCGAAAAGGCGTTAGCGCAGGAAGAGATGGCTTTCATTTGCGAGGTGAAAAAGGCTTCTCCTTCCAAGGGTATAATCAGTGAATCTTTTCCTTATCTTCAAATTGCTCAAGAATATGAAAAAGCTGGCGCGAGTGCAATTTCCGTATTGACAGAACCGAAATTCTTCCTAGGCAGTAACAGCTTCTTGAGTGAAATAAAAAATCGAGTCAATATCCCTGTTCTACGTAAGGATTTTATTATTGATAACTATCAGATTTACGAGGCAAAAATAATTGGTGCGGATGCTGTATTGCTTATCTGTACTTTGCTCGATACAGAAAGACTTAGAGAATATATCCGTTTAGCCGACAGCCTAGGAATATCAGCACTTGTGGAGACCCATACTGAAGAGGAGATTGATTCTGCACTAAAGGCCGGTGCAAGGCTTATTGGTATCAACAATCGGAACCTGAAAACCTTTGAAGTTGATTTGAATACGACTACCTCCCTGAGACATTTAGTGCCGAAGGAAGTATTGCTTATCTCTGAAAGCGGCATTCAGAAAACAGAGGATATTGAGAGGCTGCGCCAGAGCAATGTTGATGCGGTGCTTATCGGAGAAGCCTTTATGAGAAACGAAGATAAGGCTGCTGTTATGAAAAATCTGCGAGGCAAACAAGGCGAAGGCGTATGATCAAAATAAAGATATGCGGCCTAACGAGAGTGTGTGATATAGAGGCGGTTAATGAGGCGAATCCAGACTATGTGGGTTTTGTGTTTGCTAATAGTAAACGGCGAATTACACCACGGGATGCATTCGAACTGAAAGAACTTTTAAATACTGAAATTCAGACTGTCGGGGTTTTTGTGGATGAGACTATCGAACAAATTATAGATATCTGTTCTAGAGGGATAATAAATGTCATTCAACTCCATGGAAACGAGAATGCGACTTATATCGAAAGGCTCCAGAAGGAAAGCGGAAAGCCAGTCATCAAGGCGGTCAGAGTTCGTTCAAGGGAAGATATTCATTCAGCGGAGGCATTAAATTGTAACTATCTATTACTTGATACCTATTCTAACAAGAGTGCAGGAGGTACAGGGGAGACCTTCGATTGGAACGTCGTTGATGCAGTAAAGAAGCCTTTTTTTCTAGCAGGTGGGTTAAACAGCGGCAATATCCTGCAGGCGATAAATGCTGTCGAGCCGTTTGGCGTAGACATAAGCAGTGGGGTTGAAGTCGATGGGTTTAAGGATAGAGGTAAAATAATAGAAATAGTGAGATTAATTAGGAACGTTAAACTAAGCATTTCGAGATAAATTCGGTATGCTTGTTAGTGATACGTGACGGTTGAAACGGTGGAACTGTTAGTTGTTTGATAACAACTAACAGTCCCACCGTTTTTCCAGCCTAAAATAGTAATTTAACATAGTTCTATGTCTGCCTAGGAACACTTTATTGGTTCGAAATTCTCTACAAATGCCCTTTCTATTTAAAAACAATTATGGTAAAAAAGTAATATAAATGTATAATAAGTTATCAGATTAATTAGAATAAGCGGACTTACAAAAAAGTCATTATTGATGGAGGCTTTGGTGTCAGGCTCAATTAGAAGACGCTATAGATAATGAAGGAGTATAACAATGACCGAAAAAGCTCAATTAATGCTTAACTATCTTGCGACTCATAATACTATAATCCTTTCAACTTATGGAGAAGACGGATCGTGGGCAACCCCTGTTTTTTATGTTAATCGCGGATTTCGTATATATTTTCTATCTGAACTTTCTACAATACATAGCAGCAATCTGCAACAAAATTCTCTGATGGCTGGGTCTATCACTGAGGACTATAGGGATATTAGAAAGATTCAGGGTATTCAATTACGAGGGCATGCTTATTTAGTCAATAATCTGAAGGAGACGGCAGTGGTGTTAGCCTCATATTTAAAGAAATATCCTGCTACGAAGCACATCTTTAATACTCCAACTTCTTTTAAAGGGGTGTCGAAGGCCAGATGGCATTGCATAATACCCGAATTTTTGAGATTTACTGATAATTCGAGGAAGTTTGGGGAACGTTTTGAATTGAAACTAAACGATGCTATGACTTATGATGAATTTGACATAGAAGAAGATACTATTAATTAGAAAAGAGTAAAGTGTAGAAAAGAGTAAAATGTATATTAAGAAGCAGTTTTGATTTAACTATCAAAACTGAATAAGCACACCGATATTCTTCGGCGTGCTTATTAGTGATGGTCTTATTATTTTATTTGAAATAACGGTCAAGTAATCCTTTAAAGGCTTTACCGTGTCGAGCTTCGTCTTTACACATTTCATGAACTGTATCATGAATTGCATCTAAATTTAATTTTTTTGCTAAAGTGGCAAGATCCTTTTTCCCTTGGGTCGCACCATATTCTGCATCTACCCTTAGTTGCAGGTTTTTCTTTGTGTCAGCATCGACGACTTCTCCTAAAAGTTCAGCAAATTTAGCTGCATGTTCTGCTTCTTCCCATGCAATCCGTTTGTAAGCCTCTGCAACTTCAGGGTAACCTTCTCGATCCGCTTGACGGCTCATAGCCAGGTACATACCAACTTCTGTGCACTCGCCGGCAAAGTTAGCTCGTAATCCTTCGAGGACTTCTGGGTCAACCCCTTGAGCAATCCCTACTTTATGCTCATCAGCCCACTGCATAACCCCTTCAGCTTTCTCAGAAAACTTATTTTTTGGTGCTTTACATTGTGGGCAATTATCAGGAGCCTCATTTCCTTCATGAATATAACCACAGATACTGCAAACGAATTTTTTCATCAAAATCCTCTCCTCTTAAAACATTTGTATTTTATATTGGGTCTATCGTTAGGATGATTTTTACATTTCCTATTATATTATAATCATTATAAAAGTCAAGTGGTTTCAATAATAAAATATGAAATTTAAAATCAGGGATTAGGGCATTGGTCTTGTCTAGATTAGATAGCACTGATAATTATGTCTATTACTCTTTCTTAATGTCACTAATATTTATATCTGCTCCACAGCTTGGACAGATGTAATGATATCCCGGGATACTCATCTCGATCGATTCAATATCATTGTCACTAAAGTCATTAATTTTGTTTACCCCCAATTCCTTTAACGTGACTGAGTCCCACTCTATCCCACTATGGACTGTATTACAGAAGGGACATTTATAATTCATGGTTATCACTCGCTTTCTTGAAGCAATCTCATACTAAGTTGTCTCTTAGTCAATATTCCCGACGAGCTTTCTCATCATACTACGAGCTTGTCGGTACTTTTCGTAGACTTCATTCGAAAGAGTCTCATCCCCATAAATGCGCCAGCCTTGAGTCTTTCTATATGGAAGAGGCAAAAGTCCCATGAAACCCAATACATCCTTCAATGGATATCCTAAGAAAACCCCGACCTCATGAGGGAATTTAAGCGATGTTATCTTATGCTTGAGAAGACTCAGATAGGAGTCTAACGAATAATGCTCAGGATAGCTCAAGGTTGTTAAAAATTCTTGAATAGGCTTTTGTCGCAATACGGAATCTAATTTCTCCCTTTGATAAAAAATCACTTGCAGTCGGCCTTTTAGTTCTCGGATTTCCTTGATCTGTAGGGCTTTTTGGTGAGTAAATAGTTCTTCAAATTCCTTCCATTCCATGTCATTGTTTATGGACACATTCAAGAGTACAGATGGTTTTATCCCCAAGACAAGAGGAGCTAGGCTTTCAACGAGAAAGAGATAATTTTTTTGCGAGGTTTTATCTTTCGCCCAAGTTACAAGTTCTCCTAGATGCTTAGTAGTGAGACGATCCAACTGTTCTTCCACGCTTATCTCCTTCTATCTATTTAGTCGTTATATTCTATATATTCTACGGTCAAACCTTATTTATTCCTCAACACCTTTATGATGCTTCATAATGATTCACCCATGGACATGATAGAGATCATTAGGCTTATGATAATTTTTACACATAACAAAGGTATTCTCACTGACAAACACGAAATTTAAATATGCAATAAATCTACTCCCTGGGTTATTTCTCATCCAGATGTACGATACTAAACCGAAAAGAAGCTTTGTACTAGTTTCTCTAGAAGTATACTCCAACGGATACAAAAACTTAAGTTGATTTTCAAAGGGGCGCTATTCATGGAACGTGTTTTAATTAGGACAAATCAATTGACAAAACGATATGGTTCAGCCTCGGTGGTCAAAGGTCTTAACCTAGAGGTTAAGAGCGGAGAAATATTTGGCTTTCTGGGACCAAATGGTGCCGGTAAAACAACCACCATCAAAATGTTAACCGGCTTACTGGATCCGAGTGAAGGAGAGGCTTTCATATGTGACTATAATATCAGCAAACAACCAACTCAAGCCAAGGCGTTGATGGCGTATGTACCTGATCAACCTAAATTGTACGGTAAGCTTTCTGCACGAGAATTTTTACACCTTATTTCGGCCCTTTATCGGGTTCCTAAAAATGTCTTGAGAGAAAGGGCCGAATTACTCTTGGGTTTGTTTGGACTCAAGGACCGAGCTGATGAGTTATTAGAAGGATATTCCCACGGTATGCGTCAGAAGGTAGTGTTAGCATCTGCACTTATCCATCAGCCTAAAGTAATCCTTCTCGATGAGCCTACTGTCGGTCTTGATCCTGCAAGTGCTCGCTTGTTGAAGGACGTCTTACAGGAAATGGCGCGGCAGGGAGCGGCTGTTTTTGTTTCTACTCATATTCTTGAGATTGCTGAAAGAATGTGCCATCGTGTCGCTATCCTTAAGGATGGTCAACTGATTGCTCAGGGTAGCCCCGAAGAACTTCGCCAGAAAGTTGGACATCGTGGGGAAAGCTTGGAAGATATCTTCTTGGAGCTAACAGGTGGTCATGAAAGCGCCGAATTAATTAAGAGTCTTGAGGAGGGATAAGTCGATGAAAATTTTATTACCTCCTCCTTTAGTCGATCCACCACCAAGTCAAACTTTTGCACAAGACTTCATGTTACTACTTAAAAACCAAATGCGCGTGAACTGGAATAAGATCCGTCATAGGCCGTTAGGGACACTGATTGGGATGGCTGTCCTTTTGTTTGGGTTGCTCGCTTTCCTAGGTTCTTTGGGTTTTTTCGCTTATGGGGCTTTAAAGACGATGCCCCCGCATACTGTCAAGGGGGTTCTCTCTTTGTTATTTATGGCTGGATTAATTGGGCAAATTTTCTTTGGAATTACTGCGGCATTTGCTGCTCTTTATATGTCCGATGATTTAGAGCTTCTTTTCATGGCTCCTGTTCCCATTAAGGTCGTTTTTGCCATAAAATCCTTAGCCGTTATCGGTAGTAACCTATTGACAGCCATGTTGTTTGCTTTCTTACCGGGAGTTTTTTACGGGTTGCTCTTTCAAGCGGGTGCCTCATTTTACATCCTAGTTTTCTTGGTAGGTATTGGACTATGGGCAATGGGTACTGCGATAGCTGAACTAATCAATCTGCTAATCATGCGCATTGTACCACCGCATCGAAGTAAAGAGGCCGTAGGCTTTATTGGGGCTTTGGCAGGAATTTTAATTGCTCTTGTATTTCAAATTCCTAATTTGTTGGTCAGCAACAAGAATGAGATAAATATAGGTGCTTGGATAGCTGGGCAAGAGCAAATGCTTGGCGCAATGGACTTCTTCCCTTGGGGCTGGGGCTCGCTAGCTCTTGTTGAGGGAATTTCGGGAAATTTCCTCGTCGGATTGGGCTGGAGCTTGCTGATACTCTTAGTAGGTGCATTACTTTTTTTGATGGCATTTAATCTTGTCGAGCTGGGATTTCGCCGAGGTTTTATTTCACTTAGCCAAGGGGAAGGTGGTAGGCATCGTAAAAAACGGGCTACTGCAGTGATTGAGCAAGAATATCACCAACTGGAAAAAACTTCTTATTTTATATTTAAAGAAGTCAGCGGTGCAGCCTCTCCCTTGTTGGGAATGTGGGCGGTGGCCAAGAAAGATTTGCTTTCCATGAAACGTGATACAAGGGAATGGTTTGGCTATTTGGTTCCCTTGATCATCATGCTTTTCTTTGTAGGTCAATTTTTATTTTCCCAGGTAGAATCTAGCCGAGCTTCCCTAATAACCGTTTTAATGATGTACACCGTTATGTTCAGTGGCAATTTAGCTTTACAATCTTTTGGCCGGGAGGGTGAATCCGACTGGCTATTGAATAGCGTTCCTCTTGCTGGATGGCCTGTGGTATGGGGAAAATTAGTAGCTGCTATTCTTCCTACGTTGTTGTTAATGGAAGCCTTGTTAGTTGGTACTGCTTTAGCTATAGGCGTTTCCACTACCTTAACCTTGGCACTAGCATTTGGAGCAGTGCTTCTTTCTCTGGGGTCAAGTGCGATCGGGCTCTTTTATTCCATTAATAACTGTCGCTATAATCCAGACACTCCACAACAGCGTATTTCCCCCGGTGCGACCTTGTTTATGTATCTGATTAACTTATTTTTTATACTCTTATTGGCATTAGGTCTAACGTATATTTTTCTGCCTGAAGAGTTAGTCGCAATTCTTCGGGAACTGCCGGCCGTAACATTTGAAGGTGGTCTTTTATCCGGGGTGATGTATGGGCTCTATCTTTTGAGTCGGCCCCTTCTGTGGACGACAACTCTGAGAATAATGCTGGGAATCATCGTGACCAGTGGAGTATGGGCGCTGATGTTCTTTGGATTTATGGCTGCTACAGTTCGACAGAGTAAGAAAGGTTTTCGGGTTGAACTCGTCACTGGAAGAAAGAAAAAGCTCGGGAAAAAACGTTTGTCCCGAGAAAAGCCTTGAGGATCAATGTAACAGTCAGCCTATTAATGCCTTGTCGTATTAATGTATACTACGTTGGAGGCAAAACTGTGATTAGTACCGTTAAACCAAAGGCCTTAGTGACTATTTTTGATATAATAACGAGATAATAACGAATTGAGAGAGTTTGCGGATGATGTAGAGGAAGTACTAATAAGAATTATCGATCAGAGCATAGCTGAATAGACGAAGCTTTCAAGTGGTCGTTAATTGTTTTGACTACTTCTTCTATTAAAGATATGATAGAGAAAGGAAGTCTGTCCAAGAGTGTCGGATTATGGAAATCACCTCGCAAGCAGTGAAGGTGCTATACTAGTTAATACGAATCAATAAATGAGGTGCTAACACTGACAGACGAAGAATACTTGAATTTGAAACTAGAATGGATTAAATGCCGAATCGAAAAATTAGACCTAATCGAGGAAAAGTTAACGAAGATGAAACAACTTGCCGAATTTGCCAGAGACTACAAACTAAGCAGCGAACAAACTAAGTCAATTAACTCTAAGATCTTCAAATATCAGCAAGAAATTATTGATATGGATGAACAGAGCAGAACCTTTTGGCTTGATGCTCATTAATTATAAAAGGGATTAAACTAAAGGCTAAGCCTTTTTAATACTAGGTTTAAGCTTTAAGGAGGGATCAATGGTGGATATAGCAGCCATGTCAATCGTACTTAATCAAAACAAGGTTCAGGAACAGGCGAGTCTAGCAGTCATGAAAATGGCAATGGATGTTGCCTCGAATCAAAGTGATTCACTAATGTCTCTAGAAGGTGTGAAAACCAAGGCCATGGAGTCATCTGTTCAGCCTTTCTTAGGAGCTAATCTAGATATACAGGCTTAAAAGGGGGAACAGAGGGACAGGTACGTTGTTTCTGAAAACTGAAACACGCACCTGTCCCTCTCTGTTCACTAATAGAAATTTTGATTGATGAGGTAGACTTCCGAGCGGTAATCAGACGATTCAATCGGTTATTGTCGCACTTTCTTCTGGTGTTATCGCAACGATCCTCTTCTTCTCAGCAACTGATATGACAAAGGGTAATGTCCACAAGCTTGCTGCAGTGGAAGCGACTCAGTCTGGAGAAGTGATTTTTGCCTTTGTAGCCTGCATTCCCGGGATCATGTAACGATGAAACCTTAAAAAAGCCAGTAAACATCAGGGTTTGAGCCATAATTTGCTTCATTTATTCCTCGTTACATGTTATAATAGTGTAACGAGGAATAGAGGTGA
>Ga0074193_1000390_pt1 | contig 76868 bp, 65 predicted proteins | sample EPASupsiteHSE605_FD_64523 | JGI IMG/M metagenome (GOLD analysis project Ga0074193, IMG submission 64523) | Bioremediated contaminated groundwater from EPA Superfund site, New Mexico - Sample HSE6-05 | ecosystem: Environmental > Aquatic > Deep subsurface > Groundwater > Contaminated ... | reverse complement strand
TGAAAACAGATTTTGTTCTAAGCTTTGACCAATACCCGGGAGACCCTCTGAACGATTTCAAAACTGCAATAAATCAGGCCATGGAGCTTGTTAGCCAAAAAGCTGGCGTAAAAGACCTGCTGAGCCGCTGGGAGTATTTCGGTACTGCTGAAAAACTGAATATAAAAATGCAATACCGATATGACCAGGAAAGGTTCGCTCAGGAACAAGGCAAGAACGAAGCTGTGCGAGAAAAAGTTGCGGAAATAATTAGTGCCTATATAAAGCCGGGAATGACCGAATATGATAAAGAACTAGTTTTGCATGATTATATTGTTAACCATAGCCAGTATGACTACGAAAACCTAATGAATAATACTATTCCCAAGGATTCTTATACTCCCTATGGGATCTTAATTCTAGGGCACGGGGTTTGTCAGGGCTATGCAGAGGCTTTCGCATTGCTAGGGAAAGAAGCCGGCTTGGAATGCCAGGTAGTAATCGGCGAGGCCTATGGGTTCAGCCAGTGGAGCAGTCACGCCTGGAATATAGTCAAAATAGGCGATAGATATTACCACCTGGATGTCACCTTTGATGACCCAGTGGTTAATGGCGGCAATGGAGTATTACGCTACAAATATTATAATTTGATAGATACCGAAATGGCCAAAGATCATAAATGGGAAAGGTCAGCCTATCCAGCTGCTGAATAGAATGTGTTGGCTTGACTTATTTCTTCAGCTTAAACGGCGGAAATAAAATCCAATAACTCGGAGTCTGACCCCGAGTTATCTGGGTATTTCGATATATATATCGGTGCCGCCGCCATCAACGGCGAGTATGTGAATAGAGGTGCCGTACAGTTTTTTCAATCGCTGGTTGACGTTGTAGAGACCTACGCCTCTGCCTCCCCCGTCTTCATCAAATAGAACAGCCAGCTTCTCAGCAGGGATTCCAACACCGTTATCCTCGACTCCGACAATTATCTTGTCAACACCTTGTTTTACATAGACTCGTACGGTGCCCCCCTCCGATCTTGGCCTCAACCCATGGATGATGGCGTTTTCGACCAGAGGCTGCAGGATAAGGGGTGGAAGATGCATCTGCATCCCAATATCGTCCACATCGTATTCAACCTTAAGCCTTTCTCCAAAGCGTGCCTGTTCAATAGCCACGTAAGAGCGCACAAACTCCAGCTCTCGTTCCAGGGGCATGGTATCATCCAGTTTCCGGAAGTCAAAACAGCTTCTTAAGTAATGGCTGAATTCTACCAGGATCTTTCTGGCACGATCAGTATCTTGATATGAAATTGAAGCAATAGTATTCAGTGCATTGTAGATGAAATGAGGCCGAATCTGGGACTGGAGAAATTGAAGCTCAGCCTGCAGTGCTCTATCCACAGACTTCTTGATTTCCACCAGCGTCCTTACCCGGGCTAGCAGTTCTTCCGCTTCATAAGGTTTTGACAGGTAGTCGTTAGCCCCGGCCTCAAAGTTCAGCACAATATCCTCCAGCGTGTTCCGGGCAGTCAAGATCAGCACTGGCAGGTCAAAGGCTGATTTATTGTCTCGGATTTTCTTACACACCTCGAATCCAGACATTTCAGGCATCATAACATCCAACACCACCAGCGAAATAGCAGGATCTTGCCTAATTTCATCCAGCGCGGCTGCTCCATTATCCACCGCAGTAACAGAATAGCCTTCTAACTTGAGAATGGTAAATGTGGAATGAAGGTTGACATATTCATCATCTACCAAAAGTATACGAGCACCTTCCTGGCTTATTCTAAGCGGCTTATCCATAATATCATTATCCAGGCTGGCCGCAGTAAGGTCGGCCGCGAACATTTCATATTCCTCAACTTGTGCAGCCTCGGCTGTGCCCAATAGCGTAAAGAAAAACCGCGAACCTCTGTCCAGCTCCGATTCAACCCAGATTTTGCCTTCCATAGCTTCCACCAGCTGTTTGGCTATTGACAGGCCCAGGCCTGTTCCGCCATATTTGCGGGTCAGCGATGTATCCACCTGTTCGAAGGACTTGAAAACCTCCTCCAACATACTCTCTGGTATACCTTCTCCGGTATCTTCCACACATACCCTTACCGCTTCTCCCTCAGTTCGTGCAGACACCTTAACATACCCGCAGGCAGTAAATTTTACCGCGTTCCCCATAAGATTGAATAATATCTGTATCAAGCGGTTTTCGTCGGCCATGACAGGTGGTAAACCGTCAGGAAGGTCGCAGAGTATTTCAACCTTCTTTGCAGAACTCGAATGACGGATGACCTCCAATACCATCGGTATGATATTATTTAACTGAATCGGCTTCATGTTGAGCTTGATATCATTGTGCTTGAGCTTCGAGTAATCCAGAATGTCATTTACCAGGTTAGCCAGCCTTCTCCCGCTGGATATCACTATCGAAAGGTTTTGTTTTTGTCCTTCATTCAAATTATCTTCCTTTTCCCTCAACATGGCTTCTGCAATGCCAATGATCCCGTTAAGCGGTGTACGCAATTCATGCGATGTGTTGGCAAGGAACTCATCTTTTAGACTGTCAACCCTTATTAGCCTCTGAGTAAGCTCATTAATATTCTTAAATGCCAGGGCAAACCTTTCGGCCAGGATAAAAGACTGCAGAAAAAGCATAATGAACACGGCCAAGGGGGTCATCTCACCAAAACTACTGTAAATAATGTCATTCTGATAAAGTATGTCATGAGTACCGCCTATTATTAACGTTATTTCACCTACTATTACGATAAGGGCACCGCTTTCCTTCCTCAAATAAGCGGCAAATGTGTAAAACCCAATGTATAACATACTTACCAGTATTACCATTTCCACAAAATATGTAAGCCGCGTATAAAAGTAAACCGGGGTGATGGCTGTAAATAAAGACATGCTTATTGAATAAATTATAAAAATGCGGACTGACTTTTTCGAGGTCTGCCGGGGGAACAGCTCCGTAATCAACAACAAAAACACTGTAGGAAACCAGTATAAAGTTATATAGTCAATAAATACGGTTACTTCAAATGGGATTCCTGGGAAAAATTTGTTTATCGAATAATCTCCATATAACATAGTCCTCCCCATGGCAACCAGACAGAGCAATGCAAAATACAAGCTGCTTTTATCCTCTCTTCGCATTAGGAAAATACTGAAGTAGTAAAGAGCCATAATAAGGAGGCTTCCCAGGAGAAATAAATCCTTGTAAATAATAGTTTCATCAAGGCTTTGCACTTGCTCAGGTGTTCCCATGTGAATGACATACCATATGCCCCCCCGGGCATAACTAAAATTAGATACCTGAACAATGACTTCAAATGTGTCCGAGGGTGGTGTAAATGAAACAGTAAGCGGCTTATATTCGGGCTTAAAATCATCCTTGGCCGTGCCGACCACTCCATTGGACGCAATTAATTTATCATTTATGTACATACGATAAGCAGTAGATACTGTTGACATTCTAAGTGCTATAGGACTATTCTGATTTACATTTTTTACCTTGAGCCTGTAAGTAGCATACCCGAAGCCAGGCAGTCTTCTTCCTTCCACCACGTAATTATTCCATACTTCAGGAACATTTGCGGCAGTATCGGATTTAAAAGTACCACCTGCAATATCCTGGTAACTTAGCAGCTTTTCCCAATAAAAATCCCAGCCGCCGTTTAGCTTAATTAATCCGTCCTGCTCCATGCTCCAACCAGCCAAATCTATGATACCGTTTTCTGCCGCAGGTACCGTCTTGGCCTTAACCCCAAATCCATTCAAAATCCCGGTAAAATTAGCAATATAAATAGCCATCAACAATAGGCAGCCTGTAATTAACAGCCGCTTTTTATATCTAAGGATATTATGAAACATGAAAATTCTCCCATAATTTGTCTACTTTTTTTTTCTAAATTATATCATAATGGAAATAACTCGGGGTCTGACCCCGAGTTATTTGAGGAGGAACAGAATGATTAGAACGGTAGTCATAGATGATGAGCAGCCCGCTGTGGAAATGATGAAGCACCTTCTGTCAGAAACCGGCCAAGCCATTGTGGTAGGCGAATTCACCAGCGCCACCCAAGCATTGGTTGATATAGTCACCTTAAAGCCCGATGTGGTATTTCTGGACATTGAAATGCCAGGGCTGGACGGTCTAAGAGCCGCGGAGAAAATTCTTACTATAGATCCCGATATTAACGTGGTCTTTGTTACGGCCTACGACCATTATGCTATAAAGGCCTTTGAGATTAACGCCCTTGATTACTTGCTCAAACCCGTACTCCCGGTCAGATTAGAAAAGACCCTGGCGAGGCTTGCTCAACAGTTGGAGAAAAGACCTGTTTCCACTGTTTCATCCGGACGGGTGCTGTGCCTGGGCAGTTTTGAAGCCATAGGCAAGTATACCGATTCCAAGCCGATCAGGTGGCGTACTGCTAAAACGGAAGAGCTCTTTGCCTATCTTTTGTATAATCGGGATACTATCGTACCAAAAGGCAGAATTATAGACAACTTGTGGCCGGATGATGAACCTGATCAAGCTGATAACAACCTGCACACCACCATATACAAGTTAAGGAAGACTCTTAAATCGGTCGGGATTGATATTGACATATCCCTGACCGGAGGTGGATATCTCCTGAATACCAGAAATGTTTTCTGCGATGTAGTGATTTTTGAAAACTTTGTAAAAATGGGATTGATGACAACCGCCCAGACTATTAACGAATTCGAAGATATGATTGCTCTTTATCGGAGCAGCTACTTAGATGGCAAGGATTATGTGTGGTGCCTGCCCGAGCGTGAAAGAATGGCGAAATATTTTACCGCTATCTGTAAAAGTACTGCCCGCTACTATTTGGATAACGCTGATTTTAGCCAGGCAGTGGCTGTCCTGTGGAAGGCCATCAACAGTAATCCGTTTGAAGAAGATGCTCATGAGATGCTGATGACAGCTTATGCTCAAGGCAAGGATCGGGCTGCCCTGATCAAACATTATAGACATATTGAAGACCTGCTGGCTGAGGAATTAGGGGTTCAACTCAGTCCTTCCACCAGGCGCCTGTATGAACTCCTGCTCTCTGAAAGCTAGACTTTAAAAAGGGCAAGTGTCCAGAAAATGTCCAGAATTTAATTGTAAAATATTTGATAAGAAGTCCGTCAATACTTTTAAGGAGTATTCCTTATGACATATATTTTTAAAATAGCTTTTATGATACTAATCATGGTTTTTCTTATTTCGGGATGTGGGAAAAGCAGCAACTCCCCTGCAGCAGACGGTGAATATCCTAATAATATCAATCGGCCTAACCAGAAAACTGATAGCGCTCCTGCTGCCACCAGCTTCACCAACCAGAAAACACCCCTATTCCCTGCGATATCCCCAGGTTCCAGCACCAAGGCTCCGACTGACCAGCAAAACCCCCAGTCTGTTCTTCCCACGCCTGCACCCTTTCCAGATGACGGTAAGGTTTCCGGCTGGAGCCAGTCCTCCCAATTTCCCGATTATGCCTACGATAACCCCAGCCTGCCGCGGCAGCTGTATAAATATTCTTTTAACCAGAAGATTACCGATAAATACCGGCTATCCATGGTCAAACCAGTAGACTTCTATTATGAAACCAACCCCGGAACCAGGGTAAAGCTGCTGGCTTTCTTCAGGAATTTCATTTCTGCCTATTATACGGTGAATTACCAGACAGCAGACCAGGGAGGACAAGTTCTGTGCAGATACCTAGATCCCAAAAAGCCTGCAGCGCTGGTAAACGGAACAGCTCCGGAGAACTTCGTATTCGATACCATCGACCACGTTCGAAACGATAAACTAAAAACGTCAGTATCCCAGATCCTCACCGACGAGTCCCTCATGTACCTGGACGGCAACGCCTATTATCGGGTGAGGGGTCGGGTTATCCTCAATATTGTATCATCAACCGATCCAGTTTTACCTGTAGGGACCCAAACGATTGATCTGGAAATGGCTTGTAAAGAAAAGCTTTTATCGGGCCCTGGATCCTGGGCTACGGAAGATTATGTAGTAACCTTGATTACCAAACTGCAGTAATAGACAGGAGGCCTTTTTTTTGGAACCGCAGAATAGAAACCTGGAAACAGATGGCGAAATAGAAGTCGATTTGAGAGATGTTTTCCATACTGTAATCAAATGGTGGTGGATGATTGCTATTATTATGATAATCTCCTCCACCGCAGCCTATTTTTATACCATGTATACATATGTACCTACGTATACTGCAAACGCCACCATGATTGTAAACTCCAAGCAGCTCAAGATCGGGGTGTCGGGACAGGAGGTCAATGTTGACAATAACGTCACTCTGTCCAGAACCATCGCCGATAGTTATGCCGTTATCATGAAGAGCGACCGGATGATGGAATTGGTCGCCAAAGATCTAGGTCTGGATCTGCCTCCATCAGCCATAAGGTCGATGGTTTCTATAGCTCCAACCGTCAAGAATACCGAAGTATTATCCATTCTAGTGCATAGCACCGACCCCGAAATAGCCGCCAAAATCGCCAATTCCATTATGAAGATGGCACCGGATATCATTTCCAGTACGGTTGAAGTAGGTTCTATTAAGGTAGTCGATTACGCCAAGATACCTCGGTATCCCACCCCACCGAAAACTGCTCTCAATACCGCGATTGCAGCCGTGCTGGGCCTTATGCTCGGGGTTCTCCTGGCATTTCTCATTAAGTTTTTTGATAAAAGCATTAAAAATAGCGATGACATTCAGAGACTGGGGTTTACTTCTCTGGGGGGAGTGCCCTTTGTTCCCCCCCGGAAGAAAAATGGAAAGATCCTGTCCCCGTTTGTTAATTCCGATTGGGTGGGATTCGGGTTTGTAGAGTCATACAAAGTGCTGCGGACCAATCTCCAATTCACATCCGCTTTACACGGAGCCCGAACCCTGCTGGTAGCCAGCTCTTTGAACCGGGAAGGCAAAACCACCATTGCCCTTAACCTGGCCATGGTATTAGCCCAGAGCGGCAAACGCGTGCTTCTGGCAGACTGCGATTTACGCAAACCTAACATTCACAGAAGACTAGGCCTGGAAGTGGAAGTATGCAAAAGCCTTACCTCAGTTTTAGTCGGGGAGGCTGACGCCCATGAATGCATTATTCATCTCGAGCTGACCGGTATAGACATTCTGCCGAACAGGTTCATACCACCCAACCCGTCTGAACTGCTGGAATCGGAGAATATGAAAAACCTGCTCGCTTCTCTAGCTCAGGAATATGACTGGGTGATTTTGGATACGCCTCCCGCCCATCTAGTCACCGATGCTATTACGCTGTCCAAGTACACCGATGGGGTTATTATGGTAGTCAAACAAGGTTACGTTGCAGAAGATGTAATTCGCTCCACCAAAACCGCATTTGATAATGTCGGAGCCCGTATTATCGGCTGTATCCTCAACGCCATCAAATACAAAGAGGCTGGCGTTGGCTATAAATATCAATATTACGACATGTACTATAACAACTACTACAAAACCCAGGCCCTGGCTGCAGAAGGCGATTCGGTCGTTGAATCAGCCCTGCGCAATAAAAAGTCTCTAACCATTCCCCGCCTGCTGAGAAAATCGGGCATTGGATGGGTTTTTACCAGCATGACCATAACTGGGCTATTGCTGATGAGTTTTGCTCTCTGGGGCTACCTTACCCCTCTTTATCAAACAGCCAAACTGTTTGTCCAACCAGCCGGGGTAAACCCGGTTATGTCCACAACCCAAAGTCAATCTGCAGCCAACTCCAAACCCTACCCTCAGTTTGGGGCGCAGTATGCCACCCTCTTGATACCTTCTATCGAGATACACACTCCGGTTTTCTTCGGAGATACCCGTGAACAGCTTATGAAAGGGGTAGGACACTACAGTGGCAGTTATTTCCCCGGCGAGGGAGGCAGTATAATATATGGCGGCCATAATAATACGGTTTTCTACAATCTACAAAATATCAAAATTGGCGATGAAGTGTTGGTACAGACGAACTTTGGTAATTTCCGATACAAAGTGTACGATGTACAAATCATAAATAAAGATGCCCTGGAGTACATAACCCCCTCCAAAGAAAAAGAAGTTCTTATAATGTATACCTGTTATCCATTCTATCGCCTGGGCTTTAAATCAGACCGTTATGTAGTTTTCGCTAGTCCGGTAGCAGCCCCGGCTCCGGTGCCGGATACTACCCCGGCAATAGTCGATGCCCCAGCCAATGCTGCTCCCAATAAGGGGGGTAAATAATATGAAGTTTTTTAAAAATGATTTGCCAGCTGTTCCTATCCCAGATTTTCGGAAACTGGGGAAATATGTGTTGAATTCAGTAATTTGTCTCTTGATGATATTATTATTATTCTATTTTCTATGTACGGTAGTTTTAAGGACAACTATCCTCAACCCTGGATTTGGCGTATGGTGCCTGGATCGAAGCACCTATACCGAAAGACTAGCCGGAGACATGCAAAAAAGCATGGTCAATCTGGGCCAGTCCAGCGGTATACCCGAAGAAGTGCTGAAAAAAACTGTTTCCACCATACAGCTTCGCAAACAATTAGTCGGTTATGTCACTACAGTATCCAATTACTTGGCCGGAGAAGAAGAGGAATTTAGCTACGAAGTTGACACGTCAGAATTTGAAGACCAGCTCAACGAGAAGATCGATAACTATGCTCTGCAGCAGCAAATTGGTATAGACAGCACTACCCGCCAGGGGGTCAGGACCTTTGTTAAGGAATGTGCCGATATATATACAAACGGTATAGTCATTAACGCCAGACTGCTGCCTCAGTTTCGAACCGCCGTTAGAAGCTTTAATAATCTGCTCCCGCTTATGGGCTTGCTCTTTGCAGCCCTGGTTCTTATTCAGGTAGGTGTCAATCGAAGTTTTGCACATACTATACACTGGCTCAGCATTTGTTTAATGATACTAGGAATGGCAGCCTTAACTATGTCGCTTTTATTTTTTAGTACCGGAATAATCGACAGACTGAACCTGGAGCCAGAATTTTTCAAAGAGTTGGTGGGAACGGTTGTTGGAGGTATTGCATTTGATTTCGCATTGGCCGGAACCGCTTCACTTACTGTAGGTTTGCTTCTGAAAGTGGCATATAACAGAACCAGGAAAAAGCGTCTGAGGGAAGTTAGAGAAATGCATGAAATGTGGGGTGGCTAAAAAAGACTGAATAACTCGGGGTCAGACCCCCAGTTATTCAGTCGTTTTCAATCTGGAAGATGCGGTCACACACTTCGGAGACTGAGGGGCGGTGAGTGACTATCACACAGGTACGGGGAGGATTGCTGTTGCGTATGGCTTTTATCACCCGGGCTTCGGTTTCCACATCCAGTGCGGAAGTGGCTTCGTCCAGCAACAGGACTGGTGCCCTTCGCAGTAAAGCCCTGGCAATTGCGAGTCTCTGAGCCTGTCCTTCCGAAAGACCCAGACCGCGTTCACCGATCATGGTTCCCATTCCCTCCGGCAATTCAGAAATAAAGTCCCATGCACAAGCCATTCTGGCACACTTTTCAATTTCCTCCCGAGTTGCATCAGGATTACCTATCCTTAAATTCTCCTCAATGCTTCCGGAAAAAACAGTATTACCCTGAGGTACAAATGAAAACAGCCTTCGGGTGGCTGGAGAAATCTCTACCTGTCCCTCACCCTCGGGCCCATCGGTAATTAAAACCTTGCCCCGGGAGGGAACCACCAAGGCCAGCAGCAAACGCAGGAGCGTAGTCTTGCCTTCTCCCGACGGACCCACCAGAGCCACCACTTCCCCGGGCCTCACTTCCATGGAAAATCGTTCCAGTACTGCCGTATCCTCCTTATAACTAAAAGAAACCTCTTCCACCCGAATGCCGGGATTACTGACACCATCCTGTTCCTCATCCCTGACTTCCGCCGGCATTCCTTCCATCTCCATCAATCTCCCGGCTGATGCCACCATAACCACCGCGGTGGGCAGTGATCGGGCAAACCCAAAAAAGGGCCCCTGCACCTGTCCCACTAATTGCAGGAATGCCGCCATAGTACCGAATGTAATCATCCCGGTTGAGAGCCGATAAGAGCCCCAGGCTAACGCCAGAAAATATCCTGCCCAGAACCCTATGGACAGCCCCGCCCCGGAAGCCACTCCCAACCAGCTGCGTTTTACCACCCAGCCCAGGTGCTGAGATTGCAGCTCCCTTAGCCTGTCGGAAGACGACGCCTCCAGATTAAACACCTTTACCACCAGCAAGTTCTGCAGCACTTCTTGGAGAAAGGAACGAGTCCGGCTGTCGCTTTCCTGGCAGCGGAGATGCAAGGTCTTAAGCTTGCGTCCTAAGAACCAGGCAAATACCGCCATAATTGGCCCCAGCAAAAAAGCCAGGAGAGCTATAACATGGTCGAAAAAATACAAAGTCACGAACGCAGCCAGGAATTGGGCTGCAAGCGCTACCAATCCAGGTATCAAGCCGGTCATTCCACTAATAACCGTGGAAACATCACTGGTCATGCGGGTAACTATATCACCGCTGTGGTAAGCAGACAAAGACATCCACTCGGTTCGGACCAATTTATTAAACAAATCATGCCTCATCTGATTGCCCATCTTTTCACTGGTTCTGGTGCTCACCACCGAAAGCGCAGACTGCAGGCTAATCTGCAGAATAATAACTGCCCCCATGACTGCACCGGTGTGCCATACATTAGCCTGATTGGCGCCGGTAGCAGCATCAATCAGGGTACGGGAAGCCAGCGCAAAACCCACCCCGCAGATTGCCATAACTGCTCCGCCTATCGTCAAAAAAAGGAGCGGAAAAGCAAAAGACCGGGCATGACCGGCCATCCATCGCAACTCCAACCCCACTTTTTTTAATTCCATTTTTCTTAAGCCTTTTATCATATCCACCTGCGCAAAATGCTGTAACCATAAATTATATGTCTTCGCCAAGTCCTCACCTTAAGCCACAACCCTGATAGAATTCTCCACACCAAGCCGTTGCAATCCAGCACTTTATCCCGGCGCCATACTGAGGTAACTACAGCGATAACCTGCTCTGGCCGCAAGGGCCCCTCCACCATCTGCTGAGCATCTCCCAGCAGGTATATGGATTTCTGCCCCTTCCTGAAAATCCGGTGAAGAACATGCTGACCAGTTTCTCTCCTGGCCAGGATAATATCCCCACGTTTCAAATTGTTCGGTTTAACTGGGGACAACACCACACTGTCCACCCCTTCCCGCAGGAACGGGTACATGCTGTTGCCGGTAACTGTCATTTTCACATTAGTCCCACTGCAAAGCATACTTTCAATCTCAGGTATGAGCTCCCGGCTTGTAATTCTTTTTATATCCTTAATCATTCTACCCTCTGCCGCACCAACTCAACTGCCTCCCGATCCGGCCGGCACCTGAGCAGGTATACCGGAACACTCTGAATGATTTTCTCCAGGTTAGACAAAGCCAAGTCCATTAAATCATGATCCCAATAAGGAAGAAAACATCGGGCCGCCAACCGGCCAATTGCCTCACGGGTTGACAACTCATGGATAGAATTTCCCTTATCTTGTTCCAACATTATTATTGCCGCTAGAGGTGCAGAAGCGTTTTGAAAATCAGGCGAAGAACCGCTCCAGGGAGTACCATAAACAATACTTTTGCCATTGATTACTCGCAATGCGGGACGATCTCCATTTAGAACCGTAGCACCGAGATTCTCTTTCCAGAGATTTGCCTGAGTGGTTTTCCCTGTTTCAGCAGGGGCAGAAAACACTATGCCCTTTCCATTCCATTTAACAGCAGCGGCATGAACCACCAGTCCCTCATAAAAAAGGAGGGTTGTCCTGAAAGCTATTTCACTAAAAGTCCTGAATATTCGTAGCGAAGTGCTAACATTTGACTTAATGTCAATCTGATGCCAGTTCTCATTGGCTTGTAGCAATACATAGGGTCCATCTTCCCCGTTTCTAGTCACCGCCAAATTGAAACAGCCGTTATCTTTCCACCATGATAATCCCTCTTCAGAATATAGATTTTCACCCTGGATCTTAAGACTATCAGCTTTCTGAAAATTATATATGATGCTGGCAGATATATATGCACTCTTGAATAGTTCGAACCCTATCAAGGCTTCTACGTAATTAATAGGCACATTTAAATCAATCGGAAGCTCAGCAATACTTACTCTCATCAGCAGTATTAAAAGTAATCTTTAACTTGCCGTAAATTCGTCAATTACATAACAATTACTCGGGTTAGTAATCTGATACTGTTGGGTTGTACACCCAGGTGTTGAATATCTGGATGTATAATAATCACAATTACCAGCCAAGCGTTCCTCTGGTCTTAATTCGACCATCGTAATTTTAGGTTTTGTGTACGTTTTTTTCATTTTCATCTTCCCTCAACTTTCATATTTTTCTTTAATCATTTTAGCCAACTCACAGATATAGGGACTTATTTTTTCAAAAGAGCCGGTCTCCGCCTGGAGTTTGGCGGGACATACTGAACAATAAGGTTTAAACTCACAGTAACTACATTCCTTTGGAGCTGTTATGCCGGGAATGCTGAATTTCAATTTTTCCCATGCATCTATAAAGCTTGAATTAAATGGGTCAAAGAAAGGCTCATTCATCAATAAACAGGGTAATAGCTCGCCATCCCAAGAAATCCAATAGGAAGATTTGCCTGCACTACAATACATAGGCTGATCATTTGCCCGAACTTTTTTGGGAGGGCCTTTATAAACAACTTCACTGTCATCGTCACAAGAGATTTCTTTAATGCTTACATTTTTCATTTCTGCTGCCGAAAGTCTCTGGTTCTCAACATCAGAGGCTGCTCCCCTTACTGATTTCACTAGAGATAAAACATGGCTAATATCTAATTTCCTCTTTTGGGCGATAGCATCCATAGCTTCGATATCTCCGATATTAGTACGGGTAATAGTCGTTCTTAGTTCCACCTTAATTCCGGCTTGCATCAGCAAATCGATGCCATTCAAAGCCTTTTGAAACGCACTCCCCGATCCGGTTACAGCAGCATAGACTTCAGGTGATGCTCCATATATTGTAACTCCAATCTTATTCGGAGGGATTTTTGCTATCCAGCTGATAAAATTCTCATTAATCAGCGTTGCATTGGTATAAAGCGTAATAATAAAACCCAATTTATTTAAAGCTGTGTATATTTCTCTAAAATCAGGTCTTATAAGAGGTTCCCCTCCGGTTATAAGCAGAAATAATGTACCGGCTTTGGCAGCTTGTTCCCCTATGCTAATCCATTCTTCTGCTGTTTTTTCTGCTATTAAAACCTTTTTATCATTTCCATCGTGCCTTATGTAGCACATATTGCATCTAAGATTGCATCTTGCAGTAAGTTCAAATGAACCTATTAACGGTATACCCTGAGATGCCGCAACATCACGAAGCCCGTTTACCGTATCAAACCATAAATATTTATCGTCTTCCCGCCCCACTATTCAGCTATGCCTCCAGACTTAAGTTCCTTCAAAAACTCATCTATATCGGCTTTTGCGGTTTCTTCATCAACTTCATATTCCTCCAGCAAGGCTGTAATCAATTCATCTTCACCAGCCTCCTGCTCCAACCTCTTCCATAGAAAAGCACCGGTTTCACTCAGGGTCATTAACCCGTTGAAATCAACCACCCTCTGGCCGAGAGGTACAACAATCCAGGTGCCAGCTATTTCTCTAAGCATAAAACCCTGCTTAATTTTCAATCCATTCATCTCCCGTAGAGAATTCTATTATCAATTCAACAAAGCCAAAAGCCGGCGGCGGTAAATCCCTAGAACAATACCAATTAGTGCCATTATAAAGCCGCCAATCAATATAATGCCATAATTTGTCCCGGTTATCTTAAAACTGTTCTCGGCATAGTAAATCTCATCTATCTTCCGACCATCTTTTTCGTAGAAAGCCAAGTATCCATGACCCACATCGGTTTTGCCGTACTTTATGGTCACATTGACTATCTCTCCTCCTTCATAAATCAGCCTTAGCAGCCTGTGCTCAGATTGCCAGGTCATGGAGGTAGGATCGGTTGTCCTCTCCATCTTCAGAATTTCTCTAGCCTCATTAACGCGGGCCAGTATCTGGTCATATTGTTCCGGGGTAAAGCGGTGAGAATTAAAAAACCTCTCCGTTCTGATTATGTAGTCACTTTTAATATATTCGACTTGACCGTTAACCTCAAAAGGCTGCCTCATTAAAGCGAGTATATCCTGGTCAGTAGCAGCAGAAGCCCCATCATAAGGCCATGCTATGAATAGCATAGTTAATAGAAGAAATGAAATGATATTTCCTGAAGTCAAAGTTCTTCATCTCCCCTTATATCAAATTTATTTTATTTCTTAATGTTTTGACAAAAGGATATATTTCACAATAATATTCTACAATTTCTTTCTGGACAATTTCTGGACATTTATATAAAAAAACACCCTTACGGGCGTAAATTTAGTATTTCACTTAATATTGGGGTTTGACCCCATCATTAATTTATAGATTCAATTTTTTCAAAAGCTCAAGACGTTTGCTGGCAATAACTGGCACATTTTTGATTATACTCATTATTTCTCGAGGTGAATTACGGACAAAAGTTACGAAAAATGCCCGGTGCAGCCATGCTATTGGCAGCAGCAATGGGTATTTACATGCATATGAATACCGCTCGCCCAATTTCGAATAAGCGGGAAATAAAACATAGGAAATAAAAGAAAGGTAGGGCGCAAATTTAGCTAGTGTTGCGGAATTCTCAGATTTTTGCAATTCATTTATCATTCCATTGCCAAAGGTACGACTCTCATCTTTTCGCCCATACACCCCACTAGTTATCACATCCTGAATGAGCAATAGTGCCGCCTCTGGCTCTGCTTCCTGTTGCTTGTATGGCAAAAAGTCCGACCTGTTAAGCCCCAGAAAATGCCGGCAGGTCTCTAATACAGTCATAGCAAAGGGTTCATAACCCAATGGCTGGATGGCAGTCCAGAAATAGCTCCAGTCGATTTCTTGACCATAGGTTTCCACGAATAAAACCACATCACATAATTGGCGCAGGCCAAAACCTGAATTCCGGAAATGTTTAGCCATATGTACCAGCAGATATATTAAGTTATCTTCCAATGAAAGATTGAAAACCGATTGTCCTCCGATTATGCACCGGTTAGCATGCTCCCAAATCTGTCTCTCAAAATAATGTAGAACCTCGAATCTTGTCGGATCAAAGAGAGAATAATGCAATTCAACATTTAATGAATACATTTTACCAAACTGTTCATGTGGACAATAAAATCCTAGCCGAGAATACTCCAACGTCTCCAGCAATGTTCCAGCGGATTCCACATCTATAGGCTTAACCAGCAGGTCGATATCACCCATAGTACGTAACTCAGGTTGAGGATATAGCTCTCGCAGCAAAAGGCCTTTCAATACAATCACTGGTATATTTGAATCCACTAAAATCTGCAAAATGCGATAAGCTTCGTTCATATACTGCAATTGCTGAGATGCTGAAAGAAGGCAGATTTTCTCCCACTTATCCAATACGTAGGAAGGTGGTTGTACCGGAGAGGCCAGCTTTTTTACAGCTGCATATATCAGGGTATGTACCTCATGAGCAGCGGCTTCGGAAAATATCCGCTCCCAGTCAACCGGATTATAATTCGGTTCAGGAGACTGCTGCCCCCGAATAGCGGCTGAGAGTAACTTCAGAAGATAGGCTTCCTGATTATCCATAACTTCCTCCCTAAGACGGTTGTGTATTTATCAATTATGTATAACCCACTTATGCTCCGCATAGCTCCGGACCAGAAACGGGGGGACTGTCCCTAATGTTTTCGATAGGAAACCAGAGGCCTATCCCCCCAGTTTTTATCTATTTTTTTCCGATTCTGACAGTTTAGGCGAAAAAAGCTAAAGAAAACCTTAATAAATACCCAAATTACAGGACCGTGTTTTGAAAAATTTCATTTTGTTGTACAACCTTTATAGGCTTTATTGTGATAATGCTTTGAAAATGGCCCTTAAGTTATTTAACTATATCCGGGCGGCTACCTTTTCCGCCATACTAAGACAGGTGGTCAGTTTACCCCCATAAACATGAATCAATTTAACTTTTCCTTTATTAATAACATCAATTTTATAATCTCGGCTCATGTTAGTGGCATCTGAGTTATCATTTTTATCCATTACCAGAGGTCTGATACCCAGAAAAGTATCGCAAATATCATCCTGGCTAACCGGTTCCCGCAAATAATGATTGGCGCAGTCCAGCAGATAGTTTATATCGGCCTCCTGTACCTTCACCTCATCGCAAATATCCTTCTCATTCCTTTCCGTGGTACCGATAATCGTCTTCTCATCAGCCCAGGGAATCATAAAGAATATCCGTCGATTGTTAGTCTGCAAAAACATACAATCCGGAACCAAGACCCGGCTAACAACGATGTGTATCCCGCTCACCTTGCTGATTCGGTAGTTATGTGGCAAACTATATTCTGAGTTAACCTCGTCAATCCATGGGCCTGTTGCGTTTACAAGCAAAGGCGCTTCCACTTCATTTTCCCCGCATGCATCTCTATACAATACTCGAACTACCTTATCACTCTCATCAACTGAAATTACCTGGCAATTCTCCCGGATAGAACAACCAAAGCCTCGCGCATCTTGGGCAATCCTGCGGGTAATCTCCAGGTCATTCGTTTTACCATCAAAATAAATATAAACTCGCCGTAGCCCTTCAACTTTTATCCCAGGGAACTTCTCCGTAAAATCACCATTGCTTATATGGTGGCAATGGTACTTGAGTTGATGTGAAAAAAGATCATACAACCCCAACCCAGTTCGGATCATCCACCAGGGCCGCAAGCTATCATTATATACCGGCAAATAAAAAGGCACCATTTCAACCAGATTTGGATAAAGATCAGTAAGCCTCTTTCTCTCCTTAAGAGACTCCTTAACCAAACCAAACCTCCCGGTCTCCAGATACCGTAACCCACCATGAATAAGTTTGGAGCTATTAGATGAAGTTCCACAGCCAACAGTAAGTCTTTCCAGCAGACAGACCTTTTTGCCATCCTGGGACAACTTCCTGGCGATGGCACAGCCGTTTACACCTCCACCCAGGATTATGGCATCATAATTTTCATACAAATGATCACCTTCTACTCTAAAGATTCATCATATGCTGGGTTTGAAGAAGGGAAAGCCATTTCAAATGATACCTCTTGTTCTTAATGTCCAAAAATTGTCCTAATAATCATCCAAAAGTCACTCACCACATTTGATCTACCCGCATACTCCAAATTGATTCGAATCTTGTCAGGCATTATTTTATGTACATAAATATACTCAGGGTCCACTTCCACACCATCTATATCTCTTGTCGCTGCCAATAGCTCGTTTTCATTTCTATATTTAATCGAAGCTGGGTCAGTGATCCCCGGCATCAGTTCCAATACGGCTCGTTGTTCAGATGTGTATATGTCTACATATCGTTTCACTTCAGGACGTGGCCCTACTAAACTCATTTCTCCTTTTACCACATTTATTAGCTGTGGAAGTTCATCCAATTTATATTTGCGCAGAACATGTCCTGTTCGAGTTATTCTTGGGTCATCTCCAACGGTGATGGTTCGCCCTATTCTATCAGCATTAATTACCATCGTCCGAAATTTAAAAATCTTAAAAATATTACCGTTTATTCCCACACGTTCTTGCCGATACAATATCGGACCCTGGCTATCTAACTTAACCCATAGCGCTATAATAATAAAAAACGGTGACAGGACGATAAGTCCTGGAACCGTAAAAAAAAGATCAAAAAGACGTTTCATCCTTATCACCCTAACAATTCAATAACGGCCTGAATGACCCGTTCTTGATCCTGATCGGATAAACGGGTATAAAGTGGTAAACTAATCGCCCGCTTATAGGCATCATGGGTACTGGGAAAATCGTCAGGTTTCAATTGATACGTATCCCGCCAATATGGATGCAAATGCAGCGGAATAAAATGCACACTGCAACCGATCCCCTTACGGAACATCTCAGATATAAAATTATCCCTGCCGATCTTAGCATCATCCCTTAAACGTATAACGTACAGATGCCAGGCATGCTGATCACCTGGTAATGGGCGAGCAGGAAGGATAATGGGTAAGTCCTGAAAAGCTTCATCATATTTACGAGCCATTGCTTCACGTTTTGCCCGCATATCGTTTAATTTACGCAACTGGTGAATACCAAGCGAAGAAGCAACGTCAGTCATATTATACTTAAACCCAGGGGCAATCACTTCATAATACCAGGACGGCTTATCTGACGTATAGCGATCAAATGCATCCCTATTAATTCCGTGCAAACGCATCAGTCGGCAACGCTTAGCAATCTCTTCGTTACAAGTTACAACCATCCCTCCTTCCCCGGTGGCCAACGTCTTGGTGGCATAAAAGCTGAAAACCGTAACATCCGTGTCAAGCGAACCTATAATCTTCCCATTATATAAAGTAGGTAACGCATGTGCCGCATCCTCTATTACACGCAGGTTATACTCCGATGAAATATTCATAATCTCCTGCATATCACAGGCCAATCCTGCAAAATGCACCGGTATAATTGCCCTTGTCCGTTCCGTAATCGCATTTCGAATCTGATTAACATCAATGTTCAGAGTTTTGGGATTAACATCAACAAAAACTGGATTTGCTCCTAAGTAACGTATGACTTCCGCAGTAGCGGTAAAGGTATACGGACTGGTAATCACCTCATCCCCCGGACTAATAGCAATAGCTTCTAAAGCAAGGTGCAAGCCTGCCGTAGCCGAGTTAACTGCAATAGCCTGAACACCCTCACCTATAAATCGTGCAAATTCCACTTCAAATCGCTTAGTCTTCGGTCCTGTTGTTAACCAACCAGACCGTAAGGAATCAACCACTTCACTTATTTCTTCTTCACCAATATCAGGTAAAGCAAAGGGTAGAAAACTAATATTATTCAAGATTAATTTCACCTACTCTCCTAAAATAACAAGCCATAGAATATCTGAAAACACGTCCTATATCACAAATTATATCTGTATTCATACATGTTTCTATTTCCAAACGACTCAAAAGACCGATCAATATTAAAATTTAATTTTTGATAAAAAAGATTAACACGATCGTTTGATGATACATCAGTATATAAATATACTGATGTAGGCCCATATTTCTTAGCTTCATTTATAAAGGCATGTACAAGTTTTTGTCCAACACCACGATTCTCTAAATTCGACATTACTCCAATGGAAGAAAGTTCGCATAAATGTTCTTCAACTCGCCGGTTAGTATTTTGATCAGTGCGTCGATATGTTGATAACAAGCGGTAGCATAACCTAGGATTCTTAATAAGTGGCATTAATACAGTTACCCCGATAATAAATTTTCGTAATTTTAGCCTCTTGTAAAAAAAGTTGGGTTTATAAAAACCTGTAACAAAGCCAACTATACCCTGCTCATCTTCATAAACCAAAACAATACCATAATTGTATAACAAGATAGTTTTATAGTATTGAAACATAAATGCTTTACCTAATTCAGTCATAAAATATCCCGGAAAAGCATCCATATGAATTTTAACAATTCGATCTAAATCACTTTCATTTGCTTTTCTTATCATAATCTTGTATCACATTCCCGTTTTTCGTAATAGACACTTTGAGCTTTTTGCCAGAAATCGGTTCTAATAGTCTTATCGCTTAGTCGCACTAAGACAATATTCATATTTCATTAAAAAGTTTGCAGTATTTAGCGGTAATTGCATTTCGTGATATGTTCTCAACTACAAACCTCCTGCCTTTTTTTCCCATTTCTATTCCGTATGACCTCTTTTGATAAATCTCTAGAATAGCACTTGCAAGCATTTTTTCATTGTCGGGTTCGATCACCATGCCACTACATGATTCTCTAACAATAGTAGCAAGCGTTGAGTCTTCATCAATACACGCTACTACAGGCTTTCCGCATGCCATTATTGACCAAGTTTTACTCGGGACAGCACTTCTCCCAATTCCAGGTAGAGTAGTTACTAAACCAATATCTCCAGAACTATAAACATATGCGACATCTTCTGGTGCCTCAAAGGGAACGAGTATTATGTTTTTGAGTTCCTCCGCGGATATAGTACGTACGACATTTTCTTTTTGTTGACCATCACCAACAATCACAAAATATATATCCTTGTAATTTCTTAAAAGCTTTGCCGCTTTTAAAACAACATCGATATTTTGAGCAAACCCTAGATTCCCTGCATATAAGACCACGAATTTATTGACAATGTTAAGCTTTTTTAAAAACCAGTTATCTTCACTTTTTATTTGTATAACTTTTTCAGTATCTACCCAATTTGGTATCACATAGACATCCGTTTTTTTGGATATTCTTTTTACATATTGTTTAAACTCTTCACTTATTACCGTTACTGTTGTATTGTCATAATTTTTTTTTTCAATAAACTTAAAAAAATTATAAATTGTTCCCTTTTTTAATTTACTAGTGCTAACAGCCGAGTCTGGAAATAAATCTTGGAGATTATATACAACTTTGCTTCTTCCTAATCGTGTAGCATAATAAATGGGTAAACCCAATAATGGTGGATTGGAGCTGATAAAAAAAATATCGGTTCGAAAAGACATAATACAACACATTAATGTAGCCCATATTGTAAACGCAAGATATTCTAAAATTTTTGCCAACATCCCTTTAAATCTGAAGAAACAGTTAGAAAATCGTATTACTCGTACCCCTTTATAGCATCCTGAAGAACTAAAGTCATATTTGAAATAGTTCTTGGTTTCCTTTTCAAGCCCTTTTCCTGGACTATGTGTTAACACTGACACATTATGTCCATAGTTACTTAGATCTTCACATAAAGAAGTCATCAAGGGAACACTAGCAGCAATATCGGGCCAAAAATAAGGCGTAACGATAACAATCCTTGCCATTTTCTAATCGAGTCACCTGCCTTTATGATATTAAAAATCTACAAATCAACCTTTATTTTAACATTAGTTAAATATCAGATGCTTGCATTAAACTCATGCTCCGGTACATCATATCCACCAATTTATCCCATCGCAACGTCTAGCTTTTATAATTGCAGACGTCACCTATGTTAAATTTATTTATCAACAGCGTACACATATCATTTTGTCTTTTCTCATCCCGGCTGAAGATGCGGATTTCTTTGATGCCTGTATTGAAATCACTTTAGAAACTGCTTGCCGAAGGTGCCGCCAGAATGAGTAATTACCGTTAAAACATGTTGTTTCATCCTCTTCTGTTCAGGTAAATTTAATTATTACTTAGCGCCCTCGCATCATCGATTACCTTTTTGGCAATGTTTTTATAGGCAAACTTATCAGTTCCCTTTCCGAGGGCAATCATTGACATTTTATTTATCATCTGCGGATCACCGATAAGTTTATTTATTTTGTCAATTATTTCTTGCTGACTATCCGAATAAATGAACTCCACATTACCGCCCACATCCAAGTACTCTCCACCTTGCCATAATTTGCATATCAATGGCAATCCACAACAAATAGCCTGTTGCCATAATACGGACTCTCCACCTGGAAAACACGCGATATCAGACGCAAGATAATAATTATACACGGCATCGCTTTCAATCCATCCTACAAAATGTATACGAGGATTATTTTTGGCTGCATTGGCCAACTCCAATTGATATTCGTTGTCACAATTACCAAATACTATTAAATCAATACTATTATCAACTATTTTATTAATGGCTTCAATTAATTCCCTCGTACGCTTTTCCTCACTAAGTTTCCCACCGTTAATAATCACAATGGAATTTTCATTTATTCCATATTGAGCACGTATTTGTTTTTTGATTGTTTTTTTGTCGTCGTAATGAATCTTTTCGGTCTCTCCACCCAATGTCAATAATTCCAATCGGTTCATTGGAATACCGTACATTTCATTCACAAAATTGCATATACCAGGTGTAATACAATAAAACTTATCAATGTACGGACTACATTTTTGAACGATACCTCGCCATATTAGTTTATGTTGTATGTTTCTTGAGACAAATGATCGAGCAGAATTTTGATAATCACTATGTGCATCTACAAATAATACAGTCCCGGTATGTTTCTGTTTGTATTTTACTGCATTAAGTAATTCTAAAGTCTGCACTCCGTGAACATAAATTAAATCAGGCTTTTCCCTTTCAAGTGTTTTATGTAGACCTCGTATTACAGCAAATCGATAGCTTTTTATTCTATGTTCTAATCTTATAACTTTGACACCACTAAGGTAATACTCTGATGGTTTTTCATAATCCTCTTTAGTCATCTGGTAATAACTGGCTGACAATATTAGCCTTGTTGTTATTACGGTCACATTATGCCCCATCTTTGCATGTTGAGCAGGCATAATATTTTCTTGATAGCCCCAACCATCAATATATGGTGTTCCGATACAGCAATGAACAATTTTCATTTATACCCTCTTCTTGATTTATTTACGCTCTTTAATGACACTAATGAAAGATTCCGCATTATTAAAATGAATAGAATATCTTTTAAGCTCTTCTTCTTCCCAGTTCCACCATCCAATTTCTAGCAATTCACGAATAATATCTTGTGAAAATCTATACCTAATTATTTGGGCCGGTACTCCACCTACAATTGCATACGGTGATACATCTTTAGTCACAACCGATCCTGCAGCAATAACTGCACCATCGCCAATAACTACCCCTGGTATAATCAAAGCATTTGTCCCGATCCAAACATCATTACCTACCGTTGTTGGTATGCTTTTAATTACAGATCCATCTTCAACAAACTGTGCACCTGTACAATTAGAATTATAAAATACGGGCGACGTAGATACACGATCTAATGGATGAAGTCCCATTCCAATATGTACTCCAGAAGAAATCGAACAAAATTTCCCAACAGAGCAGTTAACTGTATGGGATCTAAAACCTATGTAGCTATAATCATCAATCCTTGAATCATGCAATATGCAAAACCTATCGATGAAAACATTTTTCCCAAAGGTACATCTACAATCAAATACTGCAAACGGAGAAATATTAACTTTATATTTCCTTAATCTAAGCCGTTTATAAAATGAATCTAATAATGTCAATGAGCGCAGTATCATCGTATAATCACCATTCCTTATTGATTCTTAAATAAGGCCATACACAAACCCAATAGTATACAAAATTAAAATTAGCCCGTACTGTCAAGTAAGCCAAGCATTCTCTCGATTGACTTTGGCATAGAGCTTATAAGTCTGATCCTGGGTTTTTCTTGAAATACTCAAATAAGTAAGATAGCCACAAATTAATAGTGCTATGAATTTAGGATTTCTTCATATAATTCTTTATGTTTAATGGCATTACATTCCCATGTATATTCCCGCACCACCAGTTCCCTTGCTTGTTTTCCCATTGCACGAGCTTTCTCCGGATGAGCCAACAAATATGTGAGCGCATTTACAAGGCTATCTATATCTCTTGACTTGACGAGCATACCATTAGTTCCGTGTTGCACTACTCCAGCAATACCCTGCCCTTCTACTCCAATAACTGGTACTCCATGAGCCATAGCTTCTGTGTATACCAAGCCAAACGTTTCTTGCCAACTCGGTACCGAAAAAATATCACAGAAGGACATATACTGCATGACTATTTGATGTGGTAGAGCTCCAAGAAATTTAATATGTGAAGTGAGCCCCATCTCTAAAACTAGTTTTTCCAAATTAGTACGTTCTGGTCCATCACCAATAACCAAATATATTATGTTAGGGTACTGTTCAAGTAACCGTTTAACAGCACGAATGTTAAAGTCAATACCTTTACTTGGAATAAGTTGTGATGCACTCAGTAAAACCCGCCGCCCGCTATACTCTGCACCTAAAGGACTGGTATCCAAATAGATATTGCTAGTAAAAATACCATTACTAATTACAGTTGGATAGAATTGAAACAACTCATAAAATGTATCTGCTAATCGAGGGCTGGGTACGATAACACGCTCAGCATTTGATACTGTTATTAATATTCGATCATATAATATGTTATTGCGTTTAGCCGTTATATCCAAATCTGAACCGCGACAAGTAACCACATATGGCTTATGTGAACGTTTACTCAACATTAATGCAGCATAACCATCTGGAAATGCGTAGTGAGAATGAATTAAATCAAAATCATATTTATAAGTATTTTTCTGAAAACATCTTTTTATTGATTGATTCATCCTGTGTTCAGCTCCAAAGTAAGCTAAAAACCCAGGAAATTCCACATAGCGTGGATAATATACTTTCACTCCATCTATCATTCCATAAGGCTCAACCTCCGCATATATCTTCCATTTATTCCTTAGCAAGGGAAGAGGAAACGGCGCAAAAGGTACGGGACAAATAACTTGCGCATCATAATTATGATTAGTCATACCAACCACCTGATTGTGAATGGCTCTGCCGTTGTACCCTTCGTGATTTGAAGGATATGAATGTGAAATATGTAATATACCTGATATTTTAAGTCGCCTCCAACAACATGTTTGTAAACAATCATGCGAATGTCAATAAAATAGTAGACCACTTGTGATGATAAAATAGTAGGCCACGTTAGCCCTAATTATTCACCTGATAGGCTCGATCTGATCCAAACTCACCAGGTGCAACTAGATATGACCGCAGGCTATTTCATGAGTATTTCGATATACTGCCGATACATTTGATAAGCTGGGTAGTGGTCAAACACCTTAAACATATCACCATATAGGTCTTAATAAGGTTTATGCGCTGTTGATGGGGTTAGATTATTGACTTCGGTTCAAAGCATTACAACTTGGTTTTCAAGGTGTTGTGAATATTCAAGAATGGTTAGGCATTCCAACACCTAGTGACGGTTCATAGTAGTACTCAGTTCATAATCCACAATATAGCGGCTGTATAAGTCTATGATAACGAATAAATACATGAATCCTTGCCGAAGTCGAATATAACTAATATCTATCGCCCAAACTTGATCCGGGCGGTCAATCTTAAGTGAGTATTACGATTAATCCTATCAAGGGTGCTACGCACTGCTTACGCAGTAAGCCCTCGGCAGAATTAATCCATACATACAATTGTTAATCAAGCAAAAGTAAGGCGGTTTCCGATTGCCGGAATCCCGGTTCCATTATTACAGAATTTGTGGTTTCTTGTGACAAGAATATTCATTAAGAGCACATAACAAATAGGGGTGAATGTATTTTGCGTGAAGGCGTTTACTCAGGTTGGGGCCAGGGCAGATTCCCTGAATTCCCATGATATCCAGACTCTGATTACCTTTTATGTGTATATTACTGGTAACAACCCTATCTTATATTCATTGTAGGTGTATACATCAAGATCTCGTAAACTTACCTAATGAAATTCCTATACCGGCGCATAGAAAATAAAATGGCATAATCTGCATCGCAGCATAAACTTGTGCAGGTATCATATTAATTGCAAATACAATCAACAACGCCTGCAATACAATAATATATGCTCTGGATGAATTACTGCTTAGTTGCTTGGCTACTAATGACAGCTGCTGAAATAAATTGAAAAATAATCCTATAAAAAAGGTTACTCCTATTATTCCATAACTCCTAAGTAATAATATCCATTCATTATCTACAGCTTCAACAAATAAGCCCTTGCTAGGTCCAAATCCAATTATTGGAGATTCCCACCATATCTCTAGAGCACCCTTCCACATTTTTAACCGGTATGTCCAACTAGCGTCACCAGAAATATTATATAGATCCTGGGAACGCTTAAAAAAAATATCCGGAGCTAGCGATATAACTACTATTACAATAGATATTAAAGTAAAAAAAATCATTGTAGTCTTCCCTATAGATTTTTTCTTTATACTATATCTAGGATAATAATAAAATATTAATAATACTACTCCTATTATTAAACCAACTAATGCTGTTCTTGATCCAGTAAATAGTACTCCTAAAGAAGTAAGCGCCAAAACAATATATAATAACTTTTTATGTGAATAATCCATAAGAATAAAACTTAGTGCCAATAAACTCCCAATAGTTAGTAATATACCAAATTCATTAGGGTTACCTGTTGTACCTACTATACGACCATACTCATTTATCATACCGTACTTTTCGACATTAGTATAATAGGGTGATAACCAACTATTTATATTTCCTAAATTAAAAAATTGACCGATACCCAAAATACTTGTTAATAGAAAAAAGATCAATAAATATTTAATTATTCCATCGGTGTCTTTGGTTTTCCTGATTACTTGAAGCCCTACATAGAACATCATCCAATATAATGTAAGCTTCATAATTTCGTAGAAATCCCTCACACCTATGCTGTAACCTCTAACCCCCCCATATAAAATGGATAACAAAATACATAATCCAAAAAATAAAAACCATTTATTTAGGGGATTTTTATATAGCAATAATTTTTTGTTAGAAAACAGCATAGAATAAAACATAATTATTACTATAAAAAACTCCGGGCGTATTGCAGGAAGGTTACTGCTAATAGTAAGAGGTGGAAGAAGCAGAGCACTAAACATCATCATTATTGCAACGCAAAGGGGTTTAGCAATAGATAGGTAAACGATAACAATTATAATGGCTAAGCCAAATAAAAAGACTCCTAATAAAGAAGTTCTTATTGCTAAAAAAGCCATCCCAATCGATGCCGCTGCCATAGCTAAAAAAATGAATTTATTCCCGAACTTGTGCTCCATCCTTTTTGTCCTTCTTCTTAATTGTGTTTCCCTGAGGCATCGCTAATATTATATCTTGCATTCGAGCATTAAAACGTATATCAATAACAATCCAAGCTACATGCCATCATTCGATGTGAAGTAAATGATAAGTTGGTACGCCTAGGTATCTCAAGGTAATAATGTTGATTTTGTTTTCTTGTATTTTTATGCAGATGTTTCTGAGCAAAGTCTTTTGCTTATTTAATATTACTAAATGGTTTTGTCCGTATACATCTTATCATAGTATGATTGGTAATCTCCCGAAACAATATTAGATATCCAATTTACATTATTTAAATACCAAGCGATTGTTTCCTTCATACCGACTTCAAATGTATATGTCGGAGACCATCCGAGCTCAGTGGTTATCTTCGTATTATCAATGGCGTATCGTCTGTCATGCCCTGGGCGATCCTTGACATATGTAATCAAGTCTTCGGACTTACCAAGAGCAGCAATAATAAGTTTTACGATTTCAATATTGGCTTTTTCGTTATTTCCACCTATATTGTAGATCTCTCCATCTAACCCCTTATGTAAAACCACATCAATCGCAGAACAGTGATCCGCTACGTGCAGCCAATCTCTTATTTGCATACCGTCACCATATACCGGTAACTCTTTATCGTGTAAGCAGTTATTTATCATTAGTGGAATAAGTTTTTCAGGGAACTGATAACGTCCGTAATTATTACTGCATCGAGTAATGTTCACCGGCATCCCGAATGTCTCATGGTAGGCTCTGACGATCATATCTGCAGACGCTTTTGATGCAGAGTATGGACTATTGGGACGTAAAGGCATTGTCTCGATAAACATCCCCGTTGCACCTAATGCTCCATAAACCTCATCAGTTGAGACCTGGAGAAATTTTACTCCCGGTTTGTACTTCATACAGTACTTATCGTCAGGGTTAAGCTTCCAGTGTTTTTTTGCAACATCAAGCAACACTTGCGTGCCGATGATGTTGGTTGTCAAAAAAATCTCTGGCTCAACTATACTTCGATCCACATGGGACTCGGCTGCAAAATTAACAACCGTATCTATTCCATAGGAGGCAAATACATCATCTATTCTGACTCTATCTCTAATATCTGCTTTAACAAAGTAATAGTTGGGATTATCTACGATATCAGCTAAATTTTCGAGGTTACCTGCATAAGTCAATACATCAATATTTATGATTTGATAATCATTATGTTTATCCAATATCATTTTTACAAAGTTACTGCCGATAAATCCAGCACCGCCCGTAACTAGAATATTTTTCATTTACCCTCAAATCCTCTCAATCCCCTATGTGAATTACTATTCATTGGCCAGACTCAGAATATATCGGCCGTAATCTGTCATCTCAAGACTTTTACCGATCGCACGCAACTGTTCGGTGTTAATAAATCCTCTGCGCCACGCAACTTCTTCCAAACAAGATATGTAAAATCCCTGCCTCGATTGAACTGCTTCCACATATTCAGCAGCTTTTAGCATCCCTTCGGATGTTCCGGTGTCTAACCATGCCATACCACGTCCAAGCAGGATAACATCAAGCTCTTGTTTTTCAAGATATGCATTATTAACAGCAGTAATTTCTATTTCACCGCGAGCCGATGGCTGTACATTTTTCGCAATCTCAACCACCCGATTATCATAGAAGTATAATCCCGGAACGGCATAGTTTGATTTTGGGTGCTGTGGTTTCTCTTCAATGGAAATGACTTTGTGTTTATGATCGAATTCCACCACTCCGAAAGAACGGGCATCCTTTACCGGATATCCAAAAATGACTGCACCGTTCTCCAATGTTTTTGCACGATTCAAGACCCTGGTGAGATCCTGCCCATAGAAAACATTATCACCTAAGATTAGGCAAACACTGTCATTACCGATGAATTCTTCTCCCACAATAAATGCATCTGCAAGTCCACGCGGGGTTTCCTGTACGATATAGGAAAATTCCAGTCCCAGCTTGGAGCCATCTCCCAATAAGCGCTTATAAACCGGCGTATCCTCCGGTGTTGATATTATGAGAATCTCACGGATACCAGCCAATATCAGCACCGATAATGGGTAATAAATCAGCGGCTTATCATAAATCGGTAATAGTTGTTTTGATACTGCCTGTGTCATCGGGTACAGACGGGTTCCTTTTCCCCCCGCTAATACAATCCCTTTCATCCTCTTCCTCCTCAACTCTATCTTACTCGTTTATAAAAATCACCTAAGGATAGCCTCACAAATTCTATCAACATCACCCAATCCCAACTCCGCATAAAGCGGCAACGTCAGTACACGTTCTGCTATGAATTTAGCAACAGGTGTTTTATTAACATCAAATCTTCCATTATAACAAGCAAAACTGTTCGTAAGCGGATAGAAGTATTTTCTTGCGTAGATTCCCTCTGTTTGCAACCTATCAAATACCTCATCCCGGTTCAACTTATACCCATCGAATACAACCGGAAGGTAAGCATAGTTGCTCTTAACCCCCGGTTGTACTTGGCATATCCTAATTTTATTAATACCGCTTAATCGCTCAATATATCTATCTACCACGATTTTTCGCTTCTCAATTTCGCACGCAACACGACGCAGGTTACAAATCCCCATAGCAGCCTGAAATTCATTCATTTTAGCATTTCCACCAACATACTCAACCGACTCTAATCCCGTAATGCCAAAGTTTTTTAAATTATTTAGTCTTTTTTTCAACGCTTCATTCTTGAATGTCAATGCTCCACCCTCAATGGTATTAAAAACCTTTGTAGCGTGAAAGCTGAACATTGAAGCATCGCCAAAATTGGCAACCCCCACGCCTTCAAATGTAACACCAAAGGCATGCGCAGCATCGTAAATAACCTTCAAATTATACTTCTTCGCTATTTTCTCAATCTTACCAATGTTGCATATATTTCCGTACACATGGACAGGAATAATAGCAGAGGTCTTATCTGTTATCAAGCTCTCAAGCTTATCCGTATCTATGGTGTAATCATCTGGATTGACATCACAAAACACAGGCTCTAAACCACTCCTTACAATTGCATGAGTGGTCGAGGCAAAAGTAAACGGTGTTGTGATTACTTCTCCTGTAATATCAAATGCAGCGATGGCACACTCCAACGCCAAGTGACCATTAGTAAAAAGGATAACATTAGGAGTATTTAAGTACCGTGCCAGTTCTGATTCTAACTGTTTATGTTTTACCCCCATATTGGTCAGCCAATGACTATCCCACAGTTCTCTAATTTCTTCTATGTATTCCTCAAATTCAGGCATGGAGGATCGAGTTACTTGGATATGTTTCATAAGGTTTACACCTGCTTATAAAGTATTATGTAAAATAAATAATAACTAAGCCATAATTATAATGGTATATTACCATGCTTTTTGTACGGAATATCTTTTTTCTTATTCTTAAGCATATCTAACGCAACTTTAATTTTTTGACGTGTTTCCTCAGGTCTTATTACTTGGTCAACATAACCACAGGCCGCAGCAATATACGGATTCATAAATTTTTCTTCATACTGCTTGATTAAATTGTTTCGCTCTTCATCTTTATTCGAAGCGTTTTCAATCCTATTCTTATAAAGAATATCAACTGCACCTGCAGCTCCCATAACTGCAATTTGTGCAGTTGGCCAGGCATAAACACTATCTGCTCCAATGCTTTTGCTATTCATAGCAACATATGCACCGCCAAAAGCTTTGCGCATAATAAGACTTATCTTTGGAACAGTCGCTTCAGAATATGCAAATAACAGCTTAGCACCATGGCGAATGATTCCATTATATTCCTGGTGTTTACCGGGTAAAAAGCCAGTGACATCGATGAGAGATACGATTGGAATGTTGAAACAATCACAAAAGCGAATAAAACGAGCGGCTTTATCAGCTGCATTATAATCAATTGCACCTGCAGTCCAATTTGGTTGATTCGCAACAATACCCAGCGTTTCACCATCCATACGTGCTAAGCCAACCACCATACTTTTTGCAAATGTCTTCTGTACTTCAAAAAAGCTAATCCCATCAACGATTGCATCTATAACATCATGAACATCATAAGTCATACATTGATTGTCAGGCACAATGTTTTGCAATTTATATGAATTATCCATTGGTTGACCGTGCTTTACAGGTAATTTATCGGTATTATTCTGTGGTAAATAAGCTAGTAGTTTTCGAACCCCCCGCAAGCATAGTTCATCGTTTTTATATGAAAAATGCGCAACCCCGCTTGTTTCCATGTGTACTTTAGCCCCGCCAAGTTCAGAAGGTGTTATGGTTTGTCCTGTGACCGATTTAACCACTTTAGGTCCAGTAATAAACATCCTGCTTGTTTCTTCAGTCATAAATATAAAATCACAGATAGCGGGAGAATAACATGCCCCCCCTGCACAAGGTCCCATAACAACTGATATCTGAGGTATTACCCCCGAAGCCAATGTATTCCTAAGAAATATCCCCCCATATCCGCCTAACGAATATATTCCTTCTTCAATTCGCGCACCACCACTATCGTTGATACTGATAAACGGTACTCTCATATCCATAGCCATATCAATAATCCTGCAAATTTTTAGGGCATGATATTTACCAAGCGCTCCTCCTGATACAGTGAAGTCCTGTGAAGATGCAAACGCTAGTCTCCCATTAATTTTCCCATAACCAGTTATAACTCCATCTCCAAGAACGCCTGTACAATTTATATCGAAGTCATCGATTTGAGGATGGATAAAAGTATCTACTTCAACAAATGATCCCTCATCAAATAAAAGATCAAGCCTTTCTCGAGCAGTAAGTTTTCCTGAGGCATGTTGCTTCGCAATTTTGGCTTCTCCGCCACCTAACACAGCAATAGAACGCATATGATCCAATTCTTCATTAACTCTTTTGTCCCACACAAGCAATGCCTCCGATACGTTATAAGTGCTTTTTTTGTTCGAGTCTTCTTTTGTACATATCAATATGGGGTTTTTCATAAACTTGTCCATCTAAAACCAAAAGGCCTTGGTTTGCTGCTTCAAATTGCCGAACTATATATTCGTAATGCTCATAATCAACTTCTGAAAACATTTTGTTAATAACGTCAATCTGGTTCGGATGTATCGCGAGTTTACCAGAAAAACCATAGAGTATTGAGTTTTGAACTTCAGCTCCTAACGATTCCATGTCTTTGTACTCCAGACTGATCGAATCAAATACAGGTTTATTATACGCATTCGCTAAAGTTGTTAATTTGCTTTTTGCATACATCAACCCACATTCACCAATATCATGGTTATAATATGAGCGGTAATCCTCGGCACCAAAAGCAAGCGCATGCACAATTGAACACGCTGCAATTTCTCGCAGGTTTACTATACCCATCGGAGACTCGATTAACGCAATCACCGTCTTGTCATTTATAATAGTTTCGAATTTCCTAATATCCGAACTACTTTCTACCTTCGGTATTACGAACCCTTGTATATCTTCCTGACAGATTGCGGAGATTTCATTGTTAGCAGAATGGTGATTAACACGGACAAAAATATCATTTTTTACAGTATGTTGTTTAAGATATGTAGTTAGCATCTGCAACGCTAATAGTTTTTGATCCTCAGGAATAGAGTCTTCCAAGTCAAATATAATGGCATCTGATAATACAGGTTCTGTTTTAGTTAGATACTTTTCTATTGCCGGTATAAATAGCAGACTTCGATAGTTCAGCGAATCACTTCTGATCATAAGTTTGAATCAACTCCATTATACTAAGAACCTTTTCTGCTCGTTTTCTCATAGGGGGGCCAACCATTTTCCCGTTTAGCATTGCAACACCTGAACCACGCTTTTGTGCCTCTTTTGTCGCTTCTACAATTGCCATCGATCGTTGAACTTCTTCCTCTTTGGGAGTAAAACATTGATGTGCCAAGGGTATTTGCTTGGGATGAATCATTAAAGTTCCGGCAAACCCCATTTCAAATGAAACCGTTTCTTCTGCAATAAACCCTTCACTGTCATTTAGTGTTAAATATGGTGTATCTATGGGGAGCACATCCGCAGCACGAGCGGCTAAAGCAAGAGCTGCTCGTGGATAATCAAAAGCACGTGGTGGTTCGCCGTGCAAGCCAGTCAAATCATTAAGGAAGTCTTCTCCCCCAAAACACAGTGCAACTGTACGCTTGGTTGCTTTTGCTATGTTATATATATCCATTATAGCCGAAGTTGTTTCGATAAGTGGTGCAAACTTAAAATACCCTTCTTCAAAACCGTATTCACTTTCATACTGTGTAAATAATTCGTCGTAGTACAACATTTCATCGGCTGTATAAATTTTGGATAGTTGGTAACCCGTTACATCAGCATGTAAAACATATTTTAAATCTTCAAATACCATTTTGCTTTCAAGTGGATTCAGTCTAATAAATATTTTCTTATTAGCAAACAATCCATTATCAAGGTACTCCTTGGTATTGATTCGTGCGACTTGCTTAAATTCATCAGGCACAGAGTCTTCCAGGTCTATGATCAATGCATCTGCGTTGCACTTCAAAGCACTGTCAATAAACTTTTTATTATAGGCAGGCACATATAACATGCTGCGAAGCAAAATATCTTTTTTCAAGGGTAACACCTCCACTTTTTTCAGAAAATCTTATTTTTATTATTTATAACGTAAAACTTTCGCTGGATTACCTGCAACAATGCAGTTTTCAGGCACATCCTTCACAACAACAGCACCTGCACCTATTACACTGTAATCACCAATATGTATCTTCTCACGAACAACTGAATTGCTCCCTACATGTACCCCTTTGCCAACATGTACATTTGCACCGACGACTGCATTTGTTGCAATATGAGCAAACCGATCCAAATAACTATCATGTCCCACAAAGGAATTTGCTAGTAAAATGCAGTTATCTGAGATTGTTACATCAGGACTTAATTGAGCAAGCGGCGCAATTAGAATACCACTACCTAATTCACAATAGTCAGTAGGAATTATGGCGGATGGATCAACTATGTTATAATATCGGTCTTGTGGTATATCCAATAACACTATTTTCTCATATGTTGACTTCTCGTTAAGAAGGCCAACATATGCAATAAAAACGCAGATATTTTTATCTCTTATTATATTGCTAAGATCATCAGTAGTTCCAATCACTTTAATTTTTTTTTTCTTGCCGATATTGGTTCCAATAGATTCAACATCGTTTAAAAAACCAATAACCTCTCCATCTCCAATTCTATCAATTATAGACGACGCAATCATGCCAATACCGCTTCCGCCAAGTATTACAATTTGCTTTTTTCCCATAATTTAAACGCCTCGTTTCTGTATTAATACATGTCTACGAAAACATAACACAGTGTTTCCATGCTGATTCTTAGCTCTTGTTTCAACATAGACGATTCCCCTATCAAGCTTTGATTTGGAGGAACAACATTCGAGGACTTCTGTTTCGGCGTATAATGTGTCGCCGATAAAGACAGGTGCAACGTGTTCGACTTTCTCGTAATCTAAATTAGCAATAGCTTTTCCGCTGATATCTGGCACAGTTATACCAACCACAATACTAAAAACCAATGTACCGACAACCAACGGCTTTCCGTGCTGCATTTTTTGTGCATAATCTAAATTGGTATGTACGGGATGATGATTCATTGTAAGTAAAGAAAAAAGATTGTTATCACTCTCGAAAATGGTTTTTGATAATGAATGATGAATCACTTCGCCTGCAATAAAGTTCTCAAAATAGTTTCCCATATTGTTCGCTTTCATATAATAACCCCTTTAACATAGTATTTAAAAGCACTTACCACATTATTACAATATGGCTGTAAAATGGCAGTTATACTTTTTGTTTTATCGAAGCAACAACCCCACCCGCTTCAATTGGGCAACTTCGAGCATATCCTTTATCCTTTGTTCTTTTACAATTGAACTTATCTACATAATACTGTAATGGGTTGTTCTATAGATAATCGTAAGCACAATAGTAGGCTAAAATTATTAGCATATTCTGTAACGGTATTTGGGTTAGGATTTATATAATAACGAACGCTTTATACGGTATTACCTCTTCTGCGACTAACAATATCTGTTAGAGTGCATAGTAAATAATTAAAACATTCCAGTTTAAACATCCATGCCAGCCCAACATAAAGAACGATTCCAACTAATACCTGCGAAATTAAGGTAGCCCATACTGACATCCCCAGACACTGAATATTATAAACCACTACCCCCATCACCAGTGACAATACCAGTGATGGCATAATGTCCTTACACTGCTCAATATAGCTGTAATTAAGCAGTTTCTGGTTGGGATAGGCATTAATAAAGGTAGAAATAATTCCACTTAGAATCTGACCCACTGCAATTGCATACACCCCATAAAACACAGTCACTCCCAATATTACCAAGCCGATAACTTTCTTAATAATTTCAAGTTTCAAGAATATATCGCTGCGTCCCATAGCATTGATAGCTTGTAGATTAGCCGTATGTATTGGCCATAAGGCATAAACAGCACAAAATATCTGTAAAAATGGAACACAGGACAGCCATTTATCTGTCAATAAAATCTTAACCAGCGGTTCAGCAGTTACAGCTAGTCCTACCATCATAGGAAATATCATAAATGAACTGGTAACAATCGCCCTCCGAACCATATCCTTAACCCGTGGTATATTATCCTGTTGAGATGACAGAACCGGAAGCATTACCGACCCTATAGATCCAGTAATATTGGTCACAAATAATGACGGAAATTGTTGACCTCTATTATAAAATCCCAACATCTCTGGTTTAAACATTTTGCCAATTATAAGACCGCGTAAATCCATATATATCGTATCGATTAATGATGAAACTAATAACTTCCATCCAAACGAAAACAAGCTCTTCACTCTTTCCAGTGAGAATAATAGCCTGGGTCTCCACTTTACCGAAAACCAGAGAATCAATGAAACCATCAACTGACTGCTAATTTGCATCCCCACCAAAGCCCAAATGCCAAAGCCTGTATAAGCCATGTATATCCCAACTGTGCCTGATACCAGTATTGCGCCTGTACTGCTGGAAAACAGTTTCTTAAACTGCATCTTTTTTGCTATAACGGCGTTCTGAACTGAGTTCAATGCGCCAAAGAACAGGGTAATAGATAATACTCTGTACACTGGTGTAAGCTGCGGTTCGTGATAAAATGAGGCAATGAATGGTGCAGTAAAGAATATAACCAAATATAATGCACCAGCAATTACCAAGCTAATGTAAAATACTGACGAAAAATCGATTTCATCCGTGTCTCTTTTTTGAATAAGCGCTGTATTTAGACCACTCTGGACAAACACACCAGCAATACTTATAAATATTACTACAAGTGCAATTAAGCCATAATCTTCAGGTAGCAGTAGTCTTGCCAACGATATTGTAATGATGAACTGTATCCCCTGGGATCCTCCCCGTTCCATGATTTTCCAGAAGAGTCCGGATAGAACCAGGGATTTTGTATGTTTTTCTTGGTTCATCTAACTTCCTTCGTTCTATTGATAAATCGGACACCTTTGCCAAATATCAATTTTCTCTTATTTGTTTGAACTGTGTTATTCAATTTTGTTTTGAATTTTAAAACTCCAAACTTACGGCAAAAGCTATATACTAGCACCTCGCACTTTTCACGACACTTAGAACCAAAGCAATAAAGTCGTTATTGAAAAACTTCTTATGATATAGCAGATTCCTTTTATGTATATTATTTATTGATGCCACACTTCCTTTTTACTTTATTCATAATCTTTTTCATAACTATAGTAATTAGTATAGTTATGTCATTTAAGTTCAAAGCATCAAATATAATTAATACTTTATTTAATTTTATACTATTTTTTAAATTTGATCTTAATATGCTCAATATAGAATCCAATGCTCTTTCGCATACTGCATTATTTAAGTTATATTCATGCTTAAGATATTTACGTAGATTTATGTATAGTACAAATAAATAATAAGTTCCTTCAATTGGATCGTTATTAGCAAAAGATGAATAGTTTGTTCCGTCAGGAACCACCACATATCTGTATGCGCTCATTGGTCTGCTTATAATATAAATATCAGATTTTGTCGCTAAATAGAAAACCAATAGCGTTAATCCGCTATATTTCCCAGCGTTTCTGAAGAGCAGAAATTCATTATTAGTATTCTTATAAAAATTGCGATACATTACAGTCGATGTGTGGAATAAACCTGCTCTATATTTCATAACATCTTTTTTATTAAAATAGCAATCCAATTTCAAGTTGCTATGGTTATAATCTATATGTTCCCCGTTAATATCTACCTTTTCATTACGATGCGCAACTGAGAATACTTCGGGGTGGCTTTCTAAAAAATCCACTTGAAGCTGAAGTTTATTTTCGTCAATCCAATAATCATCTCCTTCTAAATGTGCTAAATATTTACCACTGCAGTTTGTTCTTACATTAAGGCTATTTTGAGCAGCCCCAATATTTCTTTCCCTAAGTATTGGTTTTATTATATTGGGATATTTATCCGCATATTCTCGAATTATCTCTTGATTATTATCCGATGAGCAATCATCTCCGATAACAATTTCATATTTAAAATTTACTTTTTGCATTAATATACTGTCCAATGCCTGCCGAATATATTGCGCGTGATTATATGTTACCATTACTACTGATACCATTATTTCCATTTACATTTCATTCCTCTTATATCTCGTAATATTTTTATCAGGACCGGGTATAATTGGATTGTAGCTTATGCTTTATTGCCTGTGCGGATTCAAGTAATCGTGCTTTTTTCAATAATCTTATCATTTGTGTTTTCATTCTTCCTATTAAATCCAAGGCTAAATACTTCTTGGCAGCATATAAAAAACCCCATTTCATGTAATCCTTCCAAAACGGATAATATTTTGGAGCATAAGGGCTTGGATGTTGTAACGGATATTGAATGCAATCTTCAGTATTACTCACCTTAAAATCCAAATGCTCTTTAACATTGGCAAACATCTCTTTTCCTTTTTTTGTATTGACTAGAACAAGCGAGATACCCTTACCATCTTGAAAGTCAGGTATAGTCTTTTCTATTTTCCAATAATCTGCCAAGGTTATATCTCCTGGCTTTTGTAGATTAGTATATATGCATCGATAGCATGAAGGGCGTAAAATAAAGTTATGTAGAAATAATTTGTAAAATATATCCTCTGAACTATGTTTTATGTAAACTTTTTTATTTTTAAATATTATTTTCATTGTTTGAGTAGAAGGCCCATATTTATCGTCATTATATTTATGCCGGAAAGAAATATATTCTATTTCAGAATTATACTCCTTTGTTAAGTATGCTTTGTAATCCTCAAATACTTTTGGGCTTGGCACGCCATGGCAGACTAAATCCTGTGTATAAAGTCGTTCATATTCTTTGTTCAGATAGGTTTTTAGCCCAGATACTTGACATGATGTTCCAGTAAACAAAACATACATATAATTATCCAGATCCTGTTTGACCTGTTGATATGTCTGTCCCATATCGCTTTGTACGTATTTTGAACCTTTTAAACAATCACGTTTTTCTTTAGTAATTGCACGTTTATGACATACTACAAAATTGTTATTATAGTCAGCTCCGTATATAACTCCTCCTTTGTCCAAAATATAGTCTGATATCGCTACAAACATACCACCAGATGAACTTGTCATCCTTATTTGATCATTTTTATGCTTTACGGCATAAACTTCGGGCTTTCCTAAATTTTTAACAAAGTTGTTTTCTTTTCTTACGGGACACACTTTTATACATTGCTCACACTTAACACAAATGTTTTCTATTATTTGAGGATATAAAAATCCGTCTTCATCAGGCTTCATTATAATAGCCTGCTTTTGACAAATACTCATGCATGCTGTACATCCACAACATGTATATTTGTATTCAAATAACTTCAAATTATATGATTCATTTGATTGTGTTGAATATTTCATCCAGACTCCTCTTTGAATTTTCCATTTCAACCATTAATTTATCATAAATATCTTCATAATCCATATTCTTAACAAATTTGGGTTTATTATATTTATTGATGATTCTATCCTTTAAATTAACTAATGAAAGAAGATCAAGTATTCTCGAATTAGTATTATCCGGTGGAGGATTCAAGCCAACCCAGAATTCTTTTCTAAATATTAATGAAAAAATCAAACCATGATATGAATTAGTAATAACCACTTCCGCATGGTCGATTAAATATAACCATTCTTTGGGTCCTATACTTCTTGCATAAATTGCGTCTATTTTTTCCACAATATCATTGCTAATATATATCACTGGACAATTCATCATTTTCGCCAGTATCTCTGCATATTGGATCAGTTCTGTCGGATTCCCGAAAACATATAGAAGAATATATTTATTTGTTATATTAGCTGGTTTGGTTTCGATATTTTTCCAGTCATCTTTGGATATTAAAAATGTTGGATCTAAAGCAATATCGGCTTGAAATTCTTCTCCGAACATCTCTTTGATTATACTTACGCCAGTTTTTTCCCTTACAATTATTTTCGAAAAATCCTCCAAATACTGTTTATACCAATCTCTATATTCACATATTTTTTCGACGCCAAAGCTAGATGCATAAGAATGTTTTTTATTAGAATCTTTTATAAAATCCAATAGATATCTACCATCTTGCCCGATATATTCGTAATTCCATACTTGATCACTTCCAACAATAAAGAGATCAAAATCGTTATCTATCTCATCCCAATAGTGGTCCATATATTTGATTTTTTTTGTTAAATCCATTTGTCTTAAAAAACATTTAAATTTATATTTTTTTATAACTATTATTGGCAGGTAAATTAATGCTCGGCATAATGAACGAAAACCGTGCACATCATAAAATACCCGATATTTATTATATAAATCAGCATCATAATCTATTATTTTACATTGATGCCCTTTATGGGAAATATACTTCTGCAAGGCATAGGCTTGTAATATTGCTCCATAATTAATTGCTCTATGAAATGTTATTATGCCTATTCTCATATTAACTACCTGCACTTTTCTAATTTTTTCATCAATATTAATTTTTCGATACTTGATTGACTTTTAAAGTATCAAACTTGCACTCCATCTTATCCATCATTGTCACAATCATGATTCAATGTAAAATATCCTTATATAATTGTTCTAATTGGCTTATCACAGCTACTTCACCAAATCTATTTTTACAATCATCTCTGATTAATTTGGAATTATATCTATGAATATTACCAAGCATGTTTTCCATAGCATCAGCAAACACTTCCACATCATTGGTCGGCACCAATATTCCATTTAAATTATTTACAATACCGTTGGGGCCACCGCATTTCGTCGCAATTATTGGTTTTCCGCAGGCCATAGCCTCAATCAGTACTACTCCAAATGTTTCATATAAGCTAGGAAGTACAAATATATCCGACACCGGTATACAATCGCGAACCTGCTCCCTGCTAAGCATTCCTAAAAACCTAACCTGGGATTCGATTCCCAAATCATATACTTGGTTTTCCAAATTCCATCTTTCTGGTCCGTCTCCACCAACCCATAGTTCAATATCCTTTTTCCCTTTAAATTTATTCGCAAATGCGTCTAATAATATATGATGGCCTTTTATAAATCTAAGAAAACCAATTGTCAGAAATATTGTTTTATCACCGCCATTTGTGTCTGTCAACTGAAAAAAGTCTGTATCAACTTTGTTAGGTATAAATTCAACTATACTTTTAGGACATTCAAATCGTTCAATTAAAAGATCACCTAATTCAGGAGACACAACAATTATTTTTGAGGTATTGTTATATAATTTTTTTAAATATTTATATTGCCAATAATAAATTAACCCACGTGCATAAGCAGATGAATGTTCTGTTACAATAAACGGAACTCCATATTTATCTTTTATTTTCGATGCAATGATTCCTGCATTGAATATCGAATGTGCATGTATTATGTCTGGTTTGCCATATTTATTAATATATTCACGAAATAAGTCCATTCCATCGTTAACCAACATCCTATCTTGAATTTTCCGCATACGTGGAACCCAGAACCATCCCGTTGATCTGATCGTTGATAGTCCTTGGTCGTTTTCAGTCCAAATACACCTTGTTATTCTATTAATATCAAATTTCTTTATTGATTTACGTTCAGGATATATTATTCCAACCTGATACCCTTTTTTTTGTAAAGCATTCGCCTGTTCGCGAAAGAAAATCCCGTTTAATGGATTCTCTTGACTAGAATACCATGATGGAATAATCAAAATATGCATTAGCAAGTTTCCTCCATGAAACAGCTTCTATTTGACAAGTCATCATTCAAATAGATTTCTTCTATTTTCAGCCCTTGATGATTGCATTTGTTATAAAATAGTTTTAATATATTAGGCATTTTTATGATAATAGGTTTCAAAAAGAAGCTGTGCCGTTCGTAAAATCCATCAACGATGATGCAATTCTCATATACATTAAAAGTATGAAACGCTTCATTATACGGAGGAAATTTTTCGCTCGAAAAAGATGTAATCTCTTTTTCTTCATATTCAGTAGTTGATAACTTAACAACTTCCATGAATCTCACTAAATGTCCATAACACTTTTCTGAATCTTGTACTGGGCGATATAATTTATTATTATACTCAAAAAACCTTCCTGCTGGGCGAGCTGTTTTAATGTCATCTTTAACAGGATTCATTGAATGTGGTATAAATATCCGATCATTATTGTCCCAATAATAAATATTGAGTTTTGACAACGGTTTATCTTTTGTCATGGCAAATATCCAATATTTACCTTCATGCTGCAAGAAGGTTTGATCAATTAATCCTATATCTAATAGTTTAATTTTTCTTAATCCATTACTACATCGTTGATATGCATATGTCGAACCACTTCGATATCCTTCAGGTATGATATATTCACCATAAATATAGGGAAAAGATAAATGGTGTTTTTCATTGATAATGATTTGTTTTTTTATTAAGCGCATGTCTTTTTTTGTTACCGTTAAAAGGGAAATCTTACCTTTAGCTTCATAAAAAATATATTCTTCTGCAAGAATATAATAATTGTCTTTGTCTTGAGCATATAAAAAGGGATCCGCAAAAAATCTATCGCAATACGGATTCTTCATCCATTTAATTTTAAAACTATTAGGATTGTTCATCAAATCACTTATGTCTTGATCAACAACCCCGATATTCCAAATGCCTAGTTTAAATTTATCTAAAAAACCCATATTAACAATCTCCTAAGGTTTAATGCTCACAAAGACATTTGATTCCATTGTAGTTATAGTTCGTTGGATATACACTAGGAAAACCTATTAATATTTATAATCCTGCTACTGATTGTTGTTTCCAATAATTTAGGCACTACTGCATCAGGCTTACTCCTGTTAGCATATTATAGTGGCTTCCGTGTACTTGCTCATTCTTGTCGGTTGGTAAAGAAATTTTCGATCTATGCTATATATCCTGGCCTTGCCAGTCGGGAAAAGAGCTGCTTAAACTCCTCATTTCTTCAGCAAGTACGTTGCCCTCTCAGAGTAAGGCAACCCCGATCAATGTGAAGATGGTACCCTCTTGAAGACTCTGGCTTTTCATGGTTTGTTTGATATACTTTTTTGCTACTGGTACATCCTATTGGGGCTGTGTTCTTTTTAACTGCCCGTCTAAATTTCGCCAGTTGCTTGATATTATTATTTTGCTCCTTTAGAGCTTTATTACAGCTTATCAACTATCCGAAATTTTGACACGGACCCGACCGAATCGGTTATTTTCTATATATTTGTTCTAATAGTCTCAGGGATTTTATTCCTTCTTCTCCGTCACTTACTGGAATAGCCTTGCTATTCAGGCAGTCGATAACATTGCAATAGTAGAGCGGATGGCCGAAGCCATAAACAGAGCTGGGGTTGGTGTTTGAGTCTTCTACTTCGGTATCATAGTTCTGCCTATCAGTGAATTCCCACTGTTCGATCTTGTTCATTGAGGTTCCAGCTACGCTGACGGTACCTTTTTCACCCAGTATGGTGATGGACCCTTCAAGGTTCTTAGGATAGGTTAGCATGGTTACGTTTAAGTTGCCGATGGCTCCGTTTCGGAATCTAATTATGGCTGCCCCGGTGTCTTCGGCTTCGATGTTGCGCTCTAGTGTTGCGGTAATGGATTTAACTTCTTCTATAGGTCCACCGAACCACTGAACCATGTCTACATAGTGGGATGCTTGGTTCATGAAGGCACCGCCGTCCAATGCCAAGGTACCGCGCCAGGGTGCCATGTCGTAGTACTCCTGGGGACGAGTCCAAAATACATTGGAGGTAATCATGTATATTTTGCCAAAGCGCCCTTCTTCGAAAGCTCTCCTTACTAGCTGTATCGCCGGATTTAGGCGATTTTGTAAGACAACAAAGAGTTTTACATTTGCTTGGTCGCAGGCTTCTATGAGTGCATCTGCTTCGCTTACTCTGCAACCCATAGGTTTTTCTGTGAGTACGTGTTTACGATACTTTGCTGCCTGGATACCCTGTTGAGGGTGTAGACCTGAAGGGGTACAGATGGAGATTAGGTCTATGTTCGAAATCGCTAGCATTTCTTCGTAGCTGGTTGTCCAGGTTGGGATGTTATGTTTTTCGGCTGCTTCGCGGGCACGGTCTTCGATTATGTCACAGCAGGCGATGCACTGAGCATCTGGTTGAGCTGTTATGGCTTCAAAATGGTTTTTTGATATACGACCACAGCCAATTAGTCCAATGTTAATCATAATTTATACTCCTTAAACAGTATAGTAACGCACCATGAAAATACCTATATTCCAAGTTCGTATTTCTATTTTCTCATTTACTGTAATATTGTAAATTTACCATTCCTACATTGGTTCATATTATCTATTCTTCAACAAACTTAAATCGGGATCATTGAAGATATAATCTAATGCACTTAGACCACCAATGAAGTTGTTGAATCGTTGAGGATACTCAAAAACATGAAAGGAGGAATATTCTATTTTGATTTCTTGGCTGTCGAAAATTCCTTCATCCAAATAATTTCTTCCACTGGGTCCAGAAAGATAGGTCGTTCCCCCTACAACTTTAACTAAATCACATAATAATGTAGATCTACTCCCCGTACAGTTTAGTTCTGATGATCTGATTATCGGAGTTTTTATTTGAAGAATATCCCTCAACAATATTATTCCTGGTATTGTAAAATCAACCAACCCGGAATGATTCCCATCATATAACTTCATCAACTCTGGCATATAGATATCATATCCAGGCGTCTTGTTATATGACGACATCAAACTAGCCCGATGGGTTTCCTTCCACGAAGTAAGATTATTTATCTCAATATCGTTAATAACTTGGCCCATTCGACCCTTAATAATAATTGGGGTTGTGAGCCAAAATAGTCCGTTGGAACCTTTTAATCTAACACGATTAGTAAGTCCACCCTTTGAAAAAGGAACATTATCTAATAGGATAAATACATCTGATTGAGCCATTTTATTAAAAAAGCCCAACCAAGGAAATATGTTCGGTTGATGTATAGAGACTATCATCATTTCACCTTTCCCTCAAAAAATCACCTTAATTACCGCATTAAGTGAATTCTATTATTATGATATATTAGGATTAGTCCGCCTTATTATAAACATAATAACCATTAAGGTAAACACAATGATTAGGAATAATAACGGTCCTCATCCCAATTATTTATATATATTCTTTTTTTAGTATGCTTTCTAAATCTCTTATATTTTCATTCAGCCAGTCATAGTTTTTAACCTTACTTGAACTAATAAAATCAAACAACAACTCTTTGCTTGATTTTTCAACGAAACTATACCAAAAGGGATGCGTTAGTATATGGAGTTTATCATACTTATTCGATTCTATTATTTCTATAACATCTTCCCGCCAAAACATCCGTGAATCAGATATATATTTAAAATCATTGAAAAACCTTCGAGAATAGGAATTAATAACGTTTTCAAACTCTATTCCTTGATCCAGTATCCATTGGGAGGGTCTATGCATGGATACTGTCTTGATATCATAGTTTAATCCTTTGGATAAAATCTCAATTTCTCTATACACGTATCTTTTCAGGTTACTTTCATTATTTATCTCATACTTACTTTCGTCAAAATGCAAACCTATCTCATGCCCCAAATTTATCATCTCTTTTAGAATACGGGTGGATTCTGCAGAAAAGATATTATAAAAATTTGTCGATAACAACACAAAGTAAGTAGAAGTTACCCTTTCCTGATATTCAAGTCCTGCTAATTCCAGCGCTTTTTCCAAGCTGAAATCCACATCATGCCTTAACACCACCGCTTTTTCATAGTCCATATATTTGTGGTAATTACAAATACTATATCTATTTTCTTTTAAACAAGATATTAAGGCTTTATATGCATCAAAAGTAAACTGCATTATTCTATTCCTTTATAGTAGTTCAATGTTGTCTCGGTTTTTAATATTTTTCAACGCATTTTTGGTATCAAATATGTATTTAGCCTTTTGCTGAACGAAGTCGTAGTCTATGCCCTGGGTGTGATTGGAGGTTATGACTACTATATCAGCATTCTGTATTATTTCGGCTGTTAACTCGGGCAGGCTAGTCATGACGCGACCGTGTTCCTGGTATTCGCTGACGTATGGGTCGTAGTATTCTACGTCGGAGCCTGCTTTTTCAAAGTGTTCGATTACCCGGAGGGCAGGGCTTTCTCTGTAGTCATCGATGTCACCTTTGTAGGCTACGCCTAGGATCATAACTTTGGCACCGTTCAGGGCCTTTTTGAAGCGGTTTAGGATTTTACCGGCACGTTCTACTGTGTATTCGGGCATACGGTCGTTGACCATCATGGAGGCTTCGATCATAGAGGTATGGAAGCCATACTCCCTGGCCTTCCATGATAGATAGTATGGGTCCAAGGGTATGCAGTGACCACCCAGACCGGGACCGGGATAGAAGGGGATGAAGCCGAATGGCTTGGTCTTAGCTGCTTCGATTACTTCCCAGATATTGATGTTCATTTTATTACAGAGCATAGCCAGTTCGTTGATTAGGCCGATATTTACATTTCGGTAAGTGTTTTCTAATATTTTTTCCATTTCCGCTATTTTGGGTGAAGAGGCTTCGAATATTTCCCCTTCGAGTACGTTTCTATACATAGCCGCAATTACTTCGGTGGCATCTTTGCCTACGCCGCCTACTACCTTGGGTGTGTTTTTGGTCTGATAGACTCGGTTGCCCGGATCTACTCGCTCGGGGGAGAAGGCCAGGTAGAAGCTTTCCCCACATTTAAGTCCTGAACCCTGTTCCAATAGGGGTAACATCAATTCTTCAGTGGTACCAGGATAGGTGGTTGATTCTAATACCACCATACTGCCTTTGCGCAGGTATTTAGCTACGGCCCGAGTTGAATCACGCACATAGCTGATATCCGGTTGCTGGTATTCATCCAGAGGCGTAGGAACTGCTATAGCTACGAAATCGACATCTTTTACAAAGCTAAAGTCAGTAGTAGCTGACAACATGCCTTTTTCTACTAGTTCTTTTAATTCACTATCAACCACATCTCCAATGTAGTTGATACCTTGATTTACCATGTCTACTTTACTGGCCTGAACGTCAAAGCCAATGGTCTTGTACCCGGCCTTGGCCTTTTCTACTGCCAGTGGTAAGCCTACATAGCCCAGTCCTACTACAGCTACGATAATTTCTTTGGCGTTAATTTTTTTGAGTAAGGTTTCTTTCATGGACATTTTTATTCCTCCCTAACAATTCCGTTTGTTTTTATATATCTTTTAGCGCAAACAGTACAACTAGCAAGTCCGGTTGCGTTAAACGAGAGTCTCTGTCCGCATTTGCATACATGGCCTATAATCTTGGCAGGATTACCAACCAGCAGGGCAAAATCAGGAACGTCTTTGCTAACTACGGCTCCGGCTCCAATCAGAGCATAACGGCCTATGGTATTGCCACAGATAATGGTTGCATTGGCACCAATGCTAGCACCTTTTTTGATTAAGGTAGTTCTATATTCGTCTTTACGGCCGATAAAACTGCGGGGATTAATAACATTAGTAAAGACGCAGGAAGGCCCTAAGAAAATGTCGTCCTCACAGATTACTCCCGTATAGATGGAGACATTATTCTGTATTTTGACTCCGTTTCCCAGTAGCACATCTGGGGAAATGACTACATTCTGACCTACATTGCAGTTCTCGCCGATTTTAGCATTGGACATAATATGTGAAAAGTGCCAGATCTTCGTTCCTGAGCCAATCTCACAGGGTTCATCGATGTAGCTGGATTCATGGGCAAAATAGTCTTTATCTTTCATCGGGCTAGCTCCTTCAGGGTTTCAGCTATATATGCCAGTTCCTTGGTAGTTAGTTCCGGGAAACAAGGTACAGCCATGGTTCGATGGGATAGATATTCAGCTACCGGCATATCCCCAATTTTGTAATCCATATATCTGTAGGCTCTCTGCAAATGCAGGGGCACTGGATAATATATACCGATTGCTATGCCTTTTTCGGCCAGTTGTTTTACTAATTCAGCCCGCTTTTCAGTCTGCAGGATATATAGATGATATACCGACTCTGTATCTTTAGCACCAGCCGGGGTAAGGTAAGCAGTTCCAGCCAGGGCCTGGTTATAATAGGCTGCTGCTTGCTGACGGCCCTGGTTATAGTCGTCCAGTTTTTTCAGCTTGATTTGTAGAATAGCTGCCTGTATTTCGTCCAAGCGCGAATTGTGTCCAATTAGATAGTTATAGTATTTGCTGGGGTCATATACAGTAGTGTCCCCGGATGCTTCGTCCAACTGCTCCTGGGCACCGTATAAATAGTTGTAGGCTATTCTTCCCCCTTCGCCGCTGCCGTGTACTCGTAAGGCCCGGCAAATGGAAGCCAGATTATCGTCATTGGTGGTGATCATACCTCCGTCACCGGCACAGCCTAAATTTTTAGTGGGGAAAAAGGAGAATACACCGATATCGGCCAGCCCCCCGACTCTTTTTCCATTGTATCTGGCGCCTACTGCTTGGCAGGCGTCTTCTATTACGTATAAGCTATGTTTCTTGGCGATTTTATTTATCTTATCCATCTCGGCGGGTTGACCGAAGATATGTACCGGAATAATTGCTCGTGTGCGTTCGGTAATGGCAACTTCGATGAGTTCTTCATCAATATTGTAGGTATCGGGCCGCACATCAACAAAAACTGGTCTGGCACCTACGGCGGAAATGCTTTCAGCGGTCGCAAAGAAGGTATAGGGTGTAGTGATGACTTCATCTCCTGGGCCGATATTTAATGCTTGCAGGGCTATGACCAATCCGTCAGTTCCGTTGCCTACGGAAATCGCATGCTTGATTCCACAGTAGGTAGCAAATTCTTCTTCGAAGGCTTTGACGCTTTTTCCCATGATATAATTGCCGGATGCTAGGATATTACTAACAGCCGCTTCGACTTCGGTTTGGATAGCTGCGTATTGGCGCTTTAGGTCTAATAGTGGAATTTTTTTCATATTACTCCTCGATTCTCCTACAGTGTGTTTATGTTTAATTCTGGATGCTTTTACCCCTTAAATGATTCCATGACTATCTTTTGTTCCACACATCCCTATCAATTATCTTCGTATAGCTCTGAATAATCTTAACCACCTTAACCGACACATTCGCATCCAAATAGTCCGGTGCTACGAGAGTGGATTCATGATTCTCCTGCATGGTTTTGGCAAGCTCAATCGCCTGCTCCACATCTTCGCCTGTTATGCCACCAATTACCACGGTTCCTTTATCCAATACCTCCGGTCGCTCGGTAGATGTTCTCAAGAGTATTCCTGCAAAGCCTAAAATGGCACTTTCCTCTGAAAGTGTGCCGCTGTCGGATAACACACAGAATGCGTTCTTCTGTAGTTTGTTATAATCCAAAAAACCAAATGGCGGTACACTCTGCACCAGAGGATGGAAGGTGAAACTACGTTGCTCTATGGATTTTTTACTTCTGGGGTGGGTTGAATATATTACCGGCATCTGGTAGCGTTCGGCTATGTTATTAATAGCTGTCATTAAGGACATGAAGTTGGATTCATTGTCAATGTTTTCTTCCCGATGAGCTGACACCAGAATATATTTGCCTGCTTCAAGTCCTAATCTATACAATACATCACTGGCATTGATTCTCTCCATATGTTCCTGCAGGACTTCCTGCATAGGGGAACCGGTTACAAAAATGTGCTCTTTTCGAAAACCTTCAGACAATAGATAACGTCTGGAATGCTCCGTGTAAGGTAGATTTATATCAGATATATGGTCTACGATTTTGCGGTTGATTTCCTCAGGTACATTCTGGTCAAAACAGCGATTGCCTGCTTCCATATGAAAGATGGGTATTTTTAGGCGTTTAGCCGAGATGGCTGATAAAGCTGAATTGGTATCACCTAGAATTAATAAGGCGTCAGGTATTTCATTTTGCAAGACCTCATAGGATTTGGCGATAATGTTGCCCATGGTCTCGCCCAGGGTACTGCCTACGCTGTCGAGGTAATGATCTGGTTCACGCAGACCCAAATCTTCAAAGAAGACCTGATTCAGGGTATAGTCCCAGTTCTGGCCGGTATGGACCAGAATATGATCAAAGTATTTATCACAGGCTTTGATGACGGCAGAGAGCCTGATAATCTCTGGACGGGTTCCTAGAATGGTCATGAGCTTTAACTTTTGCACGAATTAAACCTCCTGTTAGTCGGTTAGCAACTGTTTAACCGTTGTTTAACTACTGTTCAACTACCGTTAAACCTCTAAATAATATGTATCCGGCTTATCGGGATTAAAACATTCATTGGCCCACATTATTGTCACTAAATCACTGTCGCCAACATTTATAATTGAGTGCGTGTAACCGGGTGGTATATCAATAACTTGCAGCTTATCACCCTGAACCGCATATTCTATGACTTCATCTGTATCTATTTTTCGAAATCTAATCAGCCCTGCTCCACTAACAACCATAAATTTCTCATTTTTGGTATGGTGCCAGTGGTTACCTTTCGTAATACCTGGCTTGGATACATTGACTGATACCTGACCTCTTTCCGGAGTTCTAATAAATTCCGTAAAAGATCCTCTATTATCACAGTTCATTTTCAAATCATATGAAAAATTGTCTGCAGAAAGATAGCTTAAATAGGTACTATACAGCTTTTTGTTTAACTCTTCGTGCATGTCAGGAATACTCAAATCTACTCTACTGCCTCGAAAACTTGTTATTAATTCTGCTAATTGTCCTACACTAATATTATGGGTTATGGGTACATAGCAATAAGTGTCATTCTGGGTTGGATTACCTTCTAAAGCTCTGATAAACTCATTTACCAGGTCGTCTATATAACATAATGAAAGCTGTACATGGGGATCGTTAATACTAATCTCTGAATCTCTGGCGATGTTATGACAGAAGGTAGCGACGACACTGTTATAGTTCGGTCTGCACCATTTGCCAAAGAGATTTGGCAGCCTGTACACCATTACCTTCGCACCGGAAGTTTGCGCATAGGCAAAGACTTCTTCTTCACAGGCTTTTTTACTGATGCCGTAGGGGTTATCGCGCTCTGCCTGGGTAGAGGAAGAAACTAGGATGGGGCAGGTGTTCTTATGCTTCTGTAAATGTTCCAGGACTTCGCTGGTAAATCCTCTATTACCAAGGTCAAAATCGACTTCATTTTGGGGGCGGTTGACCCCGGCCAGATGGAATACGAAGTCGCACTCCCCAGTATAGGTATCAAGTAATACTTTATCTGTATCTCGATCATATTCAAATATTTGTGAATAGGCACGGTTTTTCAGTTCAGTAACAAGATTTTTGCCTACAAAGCCTTTTGCCCCGGTTACTAGTATCTTCATTAATTAAGCCCTCCGGTCCTTCAGCTCTGCCTCTATCAATTTACGTGCTAAACGCCTGGTTTTACTCTCTTCTAAATTAATTCGCTGGCTTGGCTTCCAGTTGCCAAGTTCTTCCTGTATATAATTGAGCTGCAAGAGTTTTTCTTTTATCTCATCTACTGTCAGGCGCTGAGTATTGTGTGAATTGTACTCGTCTGAGGTTGATAGACATACATTACCGTCAATAAAATATTTATCATAATTCAGATCACGTTTGTCGGCTGGTACTCGGAAAAAGCCTCCCATGTCTTCGGCATGCATATATTCTTCTTTAGTTAACAAGGTTTCATAGAGTTTCTCACCGTGGCGGGTGCCGATGATTCTTATTTCATTGTCGACGTTAAATAGTTCCTTGAGCGCCTGAGCCAGGTCAGCAATGGTGCCGGCGGGGGATTTTTGTACCATGATGTCACCGGCCTGGGCATGGGCGAAGGCAAATATAACTAGCTCTACGGCTTGATCCAGGCTCATTAAGAATCGGGTCATATCCGGGTCGGTAACGGTCAGGGGCTGTCCCTGCTTAATCTGTTCTACAAAGAGGGGAATCACTGATCCGCGGGAAGCCATGACATTGCCATAGCGGGTTCCGCAAATTAGGGTCTTATCCGCTGATACGGTGGCGGATTTGGCTACCATAACCTTTTCCATCATGGCCTTCGATATGCCCATGGCGTTGATAGGATAGGCTGCTTTATCAGTAGATAGGCAAATGATTTTCTTCACACCAGCCTCAATGGCAGCGATAATTACATTATCTGTACCTATGACATTGGTTTTCACCGCTTCCATAGGGAAGAACTCACAGGATGGAACCTGCTTCAAGGCTGCAGCGTGGAAGATGTAATCCACGCCATGCATGGCATTTTTTACACTGGCCAGGTCTCTGACATCGCCAATGTAGAACTTTATCTTGTCATTTTTAAAGCGCTTGCGCATATCATCCTGCTTTTTCTCATCGCGGGAGAAAATGCGTATTTCGCCAATGTCAGTATTTAGAAATCTTCTGAGCACGGCATTGCCAAAGGAGCCTGTGCCGCCGGTTATGAGTAGAGTTTTATCTTTGAACATGATTTGTCCTCCATACTGCTGGGATAGATTGCTTTATAGCCGTAGAATTCAAGTTCTTATGTGTTAAACAGATAACCATTTTTATCCATTGTCGAAGTATATAATACACCCGTTCTAATCAATTCAGCAATACTTTCGACAAAAAAGACCTAATGCGATGCGGGAGATTCAGTCGATTATGAGACTGGGGGACAGACTATCGGTTGATTTGCTTGGTTAAGACGCCTGAAACATGGGGCCAAGCCCTCCTCTTTCTATCGGAAGCGGGAGGTACAGTCCCCAGGTTTCCTTCACAGGAATGTCTCATACTATAAACTAAACCTACTGGGTTTACTGGGTGCATTGTCGTGAGAATAGTAGTAATAGTACTGGTAATAGTCGTTAGCATCCATCTTCACCTGGTTTAATACTACTCCTATTAAACGGGCATTGGCCTTCGCAAACTGTTCCTTGGCTTCTCGGGCAAGATCAATACGAGAAATGCCGGAACGCACCACCAGTATTACTCCATCTACCTGGGTAGATAGAATACTGGCATCTGTTACAGCCAGAACCGGAGGAGAGTCTATAAGAACATAATCATATTTTTCCAGTAATGTCTTCCATAGAGAGCGGGTTCTCGCCGAATTCAGGATTTCTGCCGGGTTAGGCGGTATGGGACCACTGGTTAGGACGGTCAGGTTTTCCACCATGCCGGTATAGGCTACTTGTTCTACGTCTATTTGCTGTAGGATACAGTTGGTAAGTCCCTGAAAGTTCTCTACCCCGAATATCTTATGCTGTAATGGCTTACGCAGGTCACAATCAACTAGAATCACCTTATTCCCCGCCTGGGCCATTACCACGGCTAGATTCGAAACAATGGTAGACTTACCATCCATGGGATTGCCACTGGTTATCAGGATGCTGCGGCAGGGCTGATCCATGCCTGCAAATCCCAGGTTGGTACGCAGAGTTCTATAGGCTTCAGCCATAGCTGATTTAGGGCTGCTGTTAGTTATTAGTTCGTAGTCTCTAACGGCTTTCTTTTTTGGTTTCCTGATCATGATTTACCTCCATACGAACTCTGTCGGGAGTTGTTCTCGGTTTTCGTGGGAATAATGCCCAGTACGGGCAGGTTCAATTCTCTAATAATGTCTTCAGGCGTCTTCAGGGTGTTATCCAAATATTCAAGTATGAATGCCAGCAGGGTAAATAGCATTAGTCCCAGAACCATGGCTATGGCCACATTCTGTTTCTTATTCGGCTTCACCGGGCTGGTAGGTATATTGGCCTGGGAAATTACTACTACGCTCGTATCTCCCAGGTCAATAGATCTTGCTATCTGGGTTTCGGTGCCTTTTTTTGCCAAGGTCTCCGAGGTCTGCTTCAGGCGGTCCACGTCCCGCTGTAGTTTATCCTGGGCTGCTCTTTTTTCAGCTAACTCTGCCTGTAAAGTATCCAGGTCCTTGGCCATAGAATCTACCAGAGCCTGTAAACCCTGAGCTTCCCCCTGCTTTTCTGCCAGGCTGGCCTTTTTCTCAGCTAGCTGCTGAGCCAGTGCGACATAGAGGGGATTTATTTCCTGCAAATTGTTAACCGTTCCGGTGGCATCGTTGTACTTCCGAACTGACACGGTCTTCGGTACATTATTTAATTCCTGCTGGAGACTGTTAACTCCATAATCCGACTGCTGCATTTCTACCTGAACCGTCTTCAAGCGTGAATCAAAATTAACCCGATCCTGAGACTTTTTGGTGAACTCGGCCTCCAGAACCGCTACTCCCCGGGGCTGACTCTGTAATTGGGTTAAGGCTTCTACGGCTTTCTGTAGATCGGTATCGGTGATTTTCCCCTGAGTATCTAGAAAGTTTACTGACCGACTCATCTGTTCCTGGTTATTCTCGGTCATTAGCCTCAAGTATTCTTCGGACAGGGTATTGGCAATTTGACTGGCCAGTACCGGGTCACCATTATTTACTGTTACTTCAATGAGGTTGGAATCCTTCACTATGGCAGCTTGGATCATTCCTGCCAGACCTCCTGGTGAATCACCAGTTAAATCGAGTTTGGAAATTATTCGTTTCATCAGGGTTTCACTTTTTAACTGCCCCAGGTAGGTATTCATGGTTAAAACTGGCATACGGGATACGGTATTGACCACATTATCCAGGCCATTCTGACTATTCTGCTGGGTGGATGTAGACTGCAGTTTATCAGTGGCCTGGGTTACCATGAGCAAAGTCTTGGCTTGATAAACAGGCTTCATTACGAAATAACTAATAAAGCCTGAGCTCATGGCAGTGAGCAGGGTCATTATTATAATCAGCTTACGCCATTTTCTTAGAACCTTTAGAATCTGTCGCAAATCTATTTCTATTTCTTCTTCTGCTGCGTATGGGCTGCGTTTGGAATCAGTCAAGACCGTCTCTCCTCTCAGTTCGATGACTTGTTATATATTCTGCATAAATTACCATATTCCTGCTATTAATTTACATATTTTTAAAACTATAGACGCGGAATTCGCGGACTTATATGAGTTACGCGGATTTTCTTATTAAGGGACAACGAATAGCCGCAGATATTAGTGATTTTTTAAATGTTTAGGGGTTTATTGAAGCGATTTGAACAATATTGGATATTTTAACATAAATTATATTAGCGGGATTTTTTTAGATATTTTGTCCAGAGGGCTTCTTTTTTTGGTGGAATGCAGGGTTCCACAGGAAGGCCTTTGATTATTCGGCGGGGATTTTCATAAGTGAGGGTTTGGGCATAATCTGCTCCCCCCATACGCTCTAATTCTATACAGGCGAGGGATAGAATCGGGGGACGTCCATGGTCAGAGTGGGCATCGGAGGCGATTAGATGGACAATGCCTTCTTTCAGGAACCGCAAAGCGTTCATTTTGGCGGGTCTTCCAAACATCCCGATGATACTCCCGGCGGTAATTTGGGTAAGAATACCTCTAGCCACAAAGTCCTGTAATAGCTCTGGTTCTCGGGTAAAACCGATATTTCTTTCCGGATGAGCTATTATGGGGGTAATACCCTGCAGCTGCATGTCATAGAGTATCCGTCCGGTGTAATCAGGCACGATCATAGCTGGCAATTCTACCATAAGATACCGGCCGGAATCATTGATGGTTAACAATTCGCCATCGGCTAGACGGTGGGGCAGATCTGGTTCCAAGTGGTATTCTGCTCCGAGCAGGATTTGGAGAGGGATGTTTTTATTGTACAGAAGCTGATTCAGGTCTTTTACGGCCTCTAGGATATGGCTTTTGCGGTTATCAAACACTCCGCTTATTACGTGAGGAGTCGCTGCCAGTATTGTTATGCCATCTTTTACGGCAACTTCTGCCATAGCCAGGGCTTGGTCCAGGTCTTCGGCGCCGTCATCTAAGCCAGGTAATATGTGGGTATGAATATCTATCATTGATATTTTCTTCCCCTCAGTATAATAATTCACACTGATATCGCTGATACTTATGATTATCGCTAATTATTACATACCTGTTAATTATCAAGCATCATTAATTTACTGGCAACCGCATTTTATTAATTTTGCTGTTATTAGGATTTGCAGGAACCGGGGCATGGGTGTCGAATCATTATTTTATTGAGGGGAGAGGATATACTCCATGGCACGTATGCAAAAAAAATATAAGGTTTTTGTTACCGTTGGTATACTGTTAAATTTAATTTTGTGCCTTGGTATTTGGGCTAATTATAAGCTGGACAGTATTGTGGCTGGCCTAAATAAGCCCGGGGTCCTCTATAGAGATAACTATGTACAGCCGGGTGAATCTGCTTCATCAGCTCTGCCAGGCAGCTCTGCCCAGTCAGGTGGTAAGGCCCCGTCTAATACTTCATCCCCCACTGGACAGACAGTTCAACCCAGCACCCAGGATATTGCCATCGGCGTCGAACAGAAACTAGGCCGACCGGTAGAAAAGAAGGATCTGCTTGAGGCGGGCATGATCATCATGCGCAAGCTAAACTGGGATGAAATTACCTTCTTATATAATACCGGAAGCAAACCTCAACCAAGCCCAGATGAAATTCAGCAGGCCAGGGTGATTCTTAAGGGTAAGCTTAGCTCAGATGAGTTAGCAACGCTAAAGGCCCTGGGAGGCAAATACGGACACGGCCTGGGTTTCCTGAATTAGGACGGAAATAGACGCGGACGGCGCGGCAACCTTAATAGTGAGCAGCGCGAACATCAGTGGTACCCGCAGGGTGACTAATAGAAAACACCTACTTAAAAAACCATTATGTAAAGGGCCACACCTTAGCTGCTGATCTTTCTCTGATTTATTACTTCCTGCATATAGACTACTGCCGCCGGGGGAGCCTTTAAATCGGATACAGGCGGGTATTCGGGCTTCTGGTATTCGGGTATTACGTTGGAGATCAGGTTTAGTATGGCCTTCTTCTCTGGGGCGGCATTCATAAACCAGCCATAAATGTTTTTATTTATGCCGGCATAGCCTTCATCCAGTTCCTTTTTGGAGATAAATATCCTCTCGTGGCGGGTGGAGGCCATCTCTTCACGCCCGGAGAACAGTTCTTCGTAGAGCTTCTCTCCCGGCCTTATTCCGGTATAGGTGATTTCTATATCTCGGCCCGGTTCGTAGCCGTAAAGCCTTATCAAATCCTTAGCCATATCTGCTATATTGACTGCTTCTCCCATATCCAGCACAAATATTTCACCGCCGGCAGCTATGGCTCCGGCCTGTATGACCAGTTCCACTGCCTCAGGGATGGTCATGAAAAAGCGCTTCATATCAGGGTGAGTTACGGTCACCGGACCGCCACGTTCTATCTGTTTCTTAAAGGTAGGTATGACGCTGCCCCGGCTGCCCAGGACATTGCCAAAGCGAACGGCGGCAAAACGGGTGGAGCTGCTGCGATTAAGGTCTTTTATAATCAGTTCCGCAATGCGCTTGGTGGCTCCCATTATACTGCTGGGGTTGACCGCTTTGTCAGACGATATGAGGATGAAGGTCTCTGCTCCGTACTTATCTGACAGTTCAGCGACATTCTTGGTCCCCAGTACGTTATTATACATAGCCTCCTCCGGGTGACGTTCCATTATAGGCACATGCTTATAGGCGGCAGCATGGAAGATTACCTGCGGCAGGTATCTGATAAAAGCGGCTTCCAGGTTGTCCCGGTGTTTCACATCCAGAAGTTCCACGGCAATTCCGGACTCAACCCCTAAATCTTTCAATTCCATTTCTATATCAAAAAGGTTATTCTCACAGAAATCCATGATTACCAGCAGACGGGGCTTGAAGCTCGCAATCTGGCGACAGAGTTCCGAACCTATGGACCCTCCTGCTCCGGTAATTAAGACAATTTTATTGTGGATATAACCGGATACCTGCTTTAGATCAATGGCTACCGGGACCCTGCCTAATAAATCCTCCATCTGTATATTCCTTATGTGGGAGATCATATTGGCTCCATTGGCGCTGTCATAGATATTGGGAAGGATTTTAAGACTTACCGAAGTCTGTTTGCAGATATCAATAATCTCTCTAACCGCCTTCCCCCCTACTGAGGGCATGGCTATAATAATCTCATCTATATTTAAGTACTCGACCAGTCCGGGGATATTTGCGCGGCTCCCTTTGACCGGAAGGCCTAACATCATTTGGTCCTTTTTATTGGGGTCATCATCTACAAAGGCAACTGCTTGCAGTTCCAGGTCAGGATTACTCTGGATTTCTCTTACCAGCAATGCCCCCGCATTACCGGCACCTACGATTAATACCCTCTGGCGGGTCCGCTTGACTTTCAGACGGTAGTCCCGGAAAAGACGCCACGATAGGCGAGAGATTCCAATGAATAAATTAGTGCCTACCCAACCCAGGATGTAAACAGCCCTCGGAAGTATGGGGAGGCCGAAAAACTCTATACAGGCTATGATGATAATTATACTGCTAGTGGTTGCACCCAGTATGGAAAGCAGTTCGCCTATGCTGGCGTACTGCCAGATCCGATTATAGAGCTTAAAGGTCTTCATTAATATTAGGTTTACCAAAGTAATAAGGGGGCTAAGGACGAAGAAGGCGTGTAAATATTCAGTCGGAATAAGTCCATCAAATCTCAGCAACAAGGCGCAATAGATGGCCGCGTTTATAAGGAATGTATCGATTATAAGCATGGTGATAGTTCGTAAAGAAAGAAACCGCATTTCTATCATTCTCCTTATACTTGTAATAATAACTCGGGGTCTGACCCCGAGTTATTTAATATTAGGTTACTATTTCCTCGATTACCAATGCAATCTATTATATGATAAATTCGCCAAATTACTAGATTTATCCTGCAACTTAATACAAAAAACGAGTAATTTTTTATTTTTTATTCATTAGGACGCTTGGGGTACGGGGTCCGCAGATATAACAGGCTCCCCGGGTCCAAATCCTGAGGAGCCTGTGTTTATTTGTTCATGCTGTTTCTAATTGTGGCCTGGCACGGGTCAATCAACAACTCGGAGTCAGACCCCGAGTTATTATAGTAAGTTGATGGTTTCGGTGCCTACTACGGCTGACTAATGTTTAAGGTAATTGTTAACTTATTTCCTGCCAAGTCGAAGACGTCTACCTGTATACTCCTTACGGTATCCCCCGCAAGCAGATTCATAGCGGCGCACAAAACTGTATAACTACTATTGATTGTTCCCTGAAGCTGAGTTGAATCTCCCGTTCCAAACTTACTAAATAACATGCCTTTGATGATGGTAGTGGTGGGCACATCTATGGATAGCAGACCTGTTGCATCTGATGCGCTATAGACACGCAGGGTGATGTCATCTTTACTTGCTTTCTTAATGGCTTCGCTGAAGGTTATGGTTACACTTCCGATAGGGTTATCATTTATCTTGCTTACCGTAATCGTGGTAGCCCCGCTGGTATAGTTATTGTTCAGATTAAGTGTTTCAATACTAGCTATTGATGGCGGTGTTGTGTCTCCGCCGCCTCCACCGCCTCCACCGCCAGGAGGTGTGGTGGGTGAAGTAACGGTTTCTCCTGTTCCGGTTTGTGTCTGGCCTCCCGCGGAATATGTTACACCCGGAGCAGCCGTTACTTGGGCAGGAGTCTGATCTATGGTAACATTGGGTGCATTGATAATGGCGGCAGTAATAGTTCCGGTTCCAGTTACACTTGCAGCGGCATTAGCCGTTAATGTTGTAACTGTTGCCCCACCAGCAATGTTTATGGTTGTATCCGTTGCGCCTGTTGCTACTGTCAAACTGCCTAAAGTACCACCGATAACATTAACCGTAGTATGTAATGCACCGTCTTCGACGTTCATACTGCCACCGGTACTGGTTAGGTTAATCGTTGTATCAGTTGCTCCGTTTGCTACAGTCGTACTCCCCAGGTTTCCATTGACCGTGATAGCCGCATTATTTGTTCCCGTTGGTACATTTAAGTTATCGACGTTTCCATTAACAGCAACAGTTGCGTTATCCCCTTCAACGGTTATATCTCCGAAGTCACCAGTCAGGCTAACAGCTCCTGTTGCGGATACTGTAACCCCTTCAACGGATGAACCTGATGCCACCTCGACTGTAGCACCATTTGCCAGGGTTAAGCTGACAACTGTAGTACCATTCATACAAACTATGTGTACACCCGGTTGATTTGAAGTAACATTTCCTAAATTACTACCATCAGCAGTAATACTATGGGGTCCTCCACCATTTATATAGGTGTTTCCTTTAACAGTGACGTTTTTCAGGGTTACATCACCATCACCAACGCTCTTAGCTATTAAAAGATTGCCTGTAATAATGGTATTCTGCAGGATAACACCTGAGGTAATAACGGATACGTCGCCATCAATAGTTGTAGATCCAGTCTGTGGCCCGTAGGTGCCGGCCTGGTTATAAACAGTCGCTTTAGCTTGCATGGCCTGGTTCAGCATAACGGCTGCCATTGCTTTGGTGGTGAAATCCGACGCTGCAAAAGTTCCATCTGGATTTCCATTCATATAGCCAGCTTTTACCACAGCAGCTACAAAGTTTTGGCTCCATACTGGAATACTGGCTGCATCTTTGAATTTCGCCAGTGAATCTGCGCCGGCAGCAGTGTCCAGTTTGGCTGCCTGGGCGAGCATTGTTGCGGCTTCTGCCCGGGTGATGAATTGGTCAGGGTTCATCATACCGTTCGATCCAACCGTGTATCCAGCTGCCACGGCTTTGGCTATATCAGGGGCAAACCAATCACCCGCTTTAACATCGGTATAGTTTATTGTAACTGTATTATTGAAGGAAAAAGCCCGATTGGTCATTACGATAAATTCAGCTCTGGTAACGGAGTTATCTGGCTTAAAGCTACCATCTGGATTGCCTGATATAACTCCTTGTCCTACTAGATTTTCTATCTGGCTCTGGGCCCAGTGTCCCGAAATATCGTGCAAGTTAGCAGCGGCCTCAGCCTGCGCTGGGTATACACTCGCCAGGAAGGTGAGCAGTAAGGCGATGACAAGACAACTAACCGTTCTCAATTTCAACAAAACTTATACCTCCTTTAATTATCTAATAGTCTTATGTCTGACGGATTTTTCCCCCCTCGTCTCAAGCCGGGATGTTCGCTCGATTATACATGTTATTATTGTAACAAAACTTAGCAGATTATTCCATAATAAACTTCTTTGAGGAAATATAGAGGATGATTGCTGTTGTCAGAGGAGGAAAAGGAATTCCCCGCATCTCATGGGCAAAAAAAAGGAAGGCTGTAGGTAAGTGAGACCGGGGGACACACCTTCCCTAAAATAATTTGGATGAAGGAATGTCCCCCGGTCTCATGTAGTTAAGTGATTTCAGGGGACACTCCTTAAGGAATGTCCCCCAGTTTTCTTTGTTATATCTTAGTTCCGTGGCCGGGACTGGGAAGATTGGAACGTTCTTGATTGGCTTTGTCAATCTCCGCCTGCGTCTGGGGCTTGGTGGTGGTTTTGACGCTAGACCCAGCAGAAGTAGTCTTTGTCGTGGTTGAGCCCGGCACTATGACCGCCACGGTCTGGCCGCTGAGCATTTTATCTAACAGGGTAGTGGCTTGTCCTTTGTCGGCCATCCAGTAACTTGCCGTAAGAATTCCCTGCGCATTACGTTCATCATAGAAGGAACCGGGCAGGGTCTGAGCTACAATACCATCACTGCTGAACCCCGGTGCCCAGGAAGCTATTTTCAGCATATCGGTTAAACCCAGGTTGGTTTTTACATTAGCCCGGGCTTCTTTGATAAGGGTGGGCAGCTTGACGATGGTGGATGGCTGCAGGAGCTCTTTGCCCAGAGCTTTGATGAATTCCTGCTGATGAGCAGTTCTGTCAATATCTCCATTGATATAACCGCGGAAGCGCACATATGCGAGGGCATCACTGCCATTTAGCTTCTGCAAGCCGGGTTTCAGGTCAATATCCTCGGAGGGCTTGTACATCCGCTGATCAACGTTAATAGTTACCCCGCCCAGGGTATCTATTATTTTTTTGAATCCCTCGAAATCTATTTCTATATAATAGTCTACCTTTTCACTCATCAGTTCTTCGACTTTTTGTACGGCCAGTTCCGGACCGCCTACCACATTAGCCGCATTAATCTTATCCATACCGCCAGTGGTGCTGCCGTTAATTTTCGTATCACGGGGAATAGAAACCACGGCCACCCGATTAACATCAGGGTCTACCGAGGCTAGAATAATCGTATCTGAGCGTGAGATTGTCTCGCCGGACCGGGCATCGACCCCCAACAGGAGGATATTAGTTCTTTCTTTGTCTGCAACAGTAGCAGCAGCTGGATCTGAAGCAGCTGTCTTGTCGCCCAAACCAAATAATTGCACCAAACCTGCTCCAACACCAAAGAAAATCCCAAAAACCAGACTTAATAATAATGCCTTTTTAATTAATACTAATTTCATTTTGAGCCTCCATTATAGACGCACATCAATACAAAAAAATTAATGTGAAATTGAGGTTGTTTTACTTTGTTTCGGAAGTTCTATAGTTTTACCTCCGGTCCGCATGCCTATCTTCTCAGCACCCAATACTATGAACATGAGCAGCAAGGCCAGGACCAGGGTGGCTTTGGGCCGATTTACATGGTTTAGAACGATGGCCATCAACCCAAAAAATCCGCTGATGGCGTATATAATTAATACACTGTTGCGATGCCCACACCCAATCGCCATCAAACGATGGTGCAGGTGGGATTTGTCAGGCATTAATATCGGGGCTTTGTTATTTATCCTTCTGATTATTGCGAAAAAGGTATCAAAAATGGGTATACCTAATATCACAATAGGAACAAACAGTGATATTACCGCTGTACTCTTGGTCAAGCCCATGACTGCCAGACATCCCAGTATGAACCCCAGGAAATTGGAACCCCCATCTCCCATAAAGGTACGGGCGGGATGGAAGTTGTAGGGCAGAAAGCCAACTATAGCTGCTACCAGAATAAAGGCGGCAATACATACAGCATTCTGTTCCTGGGTGTAAGCCACAAATCCGATGGTGGCCGCGGCTATTCCGGAAACTCCAGCCGCCAGACCGTCCAGACCATCAATTAGATTGATAGCATTGCTGATACCAACTATCCACAGGAATGTTAGTGGTATTCCCAGATAGCCCAGCTCAAGGGGTCCATCAAAGGGATTGGTAACAAAACTTACCACTACTCCGCAATATATGGCAATAGCAGCCGCTATACTCTGACCGGCCAGCTTCACTAGCGGGGGCAACTGGTAAATATCATCCAGCATCCCTACTATAAAGATGATTGTGCCTCCAATCATAATACCCAGAATGGGCTCGGAAACTTGCACTCCCAGCAACATAACGATGAAAAATGCCGAAAAAATACCCAGGCCTCCCAGCCTTGGCATAATATTCTTATGAACTTTGCGTTGATCAGGCTGGTCCACCGCTCCAAGACGGTGGGCCGCTTTTATTACATAAGGCATTGAAAAGTAGGCGATTGCGCAGGCCATCATTAAAACAAGGGCCAGCTTAAATATGGACATTACAATTAAACCCTCCCCAGTCGGATTCTAGGCTTATTCTAACACCAAGGCCGGAAGTTGTCCATATACCAAATATTCGGTCGAATCCCAGAGGACTTAGGTCAGTGGACTAAGATCAGTGGCTAAGGGATAGTGGATAGTGAAAGGGGTTGGGGACCGGGAACAGGTGGGACAAGGGGGCAGGTTCATTGTCCCACAACTGATTGGGGGAGGTGGGACAAAAAACCTGTCCCCCTTGTCCCACCTGTTCCCGTTAACTCTATCCACTATCAACTATAAACTATTTTTAGAATTATGGAGACAGTAGTGTTATAATCAATGGGAAACTGACGGGTTATTTTGCATTTGGGAGTGACCAAATAGGTTATGAAGATTGCTCTCTCAGGTTATTATGGCTTTGATAATGCTGGTGATGAAGCGCTGTTGTCGGCCATAACATCTTCAATTAAAAAACTGCAGCCTACTGCTGATTTTGTGGTTTTTTCCGGTAAACCGGAGAGGACTTCGGCTCTGCACGGCTTTCGGGCTGTATTTCATAAGAATCCGGTACAGGTGTGCCGCGAATTAATGGGGTCTGACCTGCTGATAAGCGGTGGCGGCAGTATTTTCCAGGATGTAACCAGTGCTCGCTCTCTTCCTTATTATATAAGTGTGGTTGCGCTGGCTAAATTGCTCGGGAAACCGGTCATTTTTTATGCCCAGGGGGTCGGTCCTATTAATCGCCCCTTTAGTAAGCTGCTAATGCGCTTGGTGGGCAACTGGGTTGACCTTATTACGCTGCGTGATCAGGAGTCGAGCCGTTTTCTGTTCGAACTGGGGGTCACTCGTCCTCCTTTACTGGTTACCGCTGATCCGGTTTTTGCCTTGCAGCCGGGTGCTGCCGATGAGGAGAAGATTGACCATCTCCTAACTACCCTGGGTATTGCCTCGCATCCTCTGTTGGGAGTGGCGGTGCGCAAGTGGCAGGCTTTGGAGGGCTATCAGGAACGCCTGGCACGGCTTCTGGACGATCTGTCCGAACGTGGCTATCAGGTGATTTTTATACCCATGGCTTATCCCGATGATGTGGCTGAATCACGGCGAGTGGCCGGGATGATGCAGATGAGTTCTTATGTGCTGGATGAAAATTTGCATAGTCAGGAGCACCTGGCTCTGATTGATCGACTGGATTTGATGATCGCTATGCGTCTGCATGCTCTAATTTTTGCGGCCAACCGAGGGATTCCTTTTGCTGGCATATCTTATGATCCCAAGGTGGACGCTTTCTTAAGTTCATTTAACCTCCTGCCTTTGCCTGATAATTATGGAGAGATGAAGGCTCAAGTGGATAGACTGTTGAAGGACACTGATATCCAGGCTGAGATCAGCCGCCAGGCGGAGGAGATGCGCGGCAAGTCTGCGCAGAATGCACGTTTGGCCTTGTCTCTTATAAAACGAGGGAACGATAATAGTTGATAGTTGATAGTTGATAGTTGATAGTTGATAGTTAACGGGGGATAGAATACTGGGGATAAGGGATAGTTGATAGTTAATTAGGGATGCAGGTTAGGGAAAAAGGAGATAGTGAATAGTGTAATTTTCAATCGACAACGATTCACGCGATATTGCTGCAACCTTATTGGTGAACGATAGGTGAACATCAGTAGTACCCGTAGGGTGCATTTACGTGATGTTTTCGGGATGAGATCAGACATTAATTATTATTTATATATAGATAGAGGTTTTTGTATGAGTAAGGGAGTTCAAAGGACCGGAAAAACATTTATAGGCGTTTCTATAGTTATTTTCATGTCCAAGGTGTTGGGATTTTTGAGGGACATCTCCTTTGCGTACTTTTTTGGGACTACGTTTTTGAGCGACCTCTTTCAACTTATCTTTAGTTTACCAAGTTTATTATTTTCTAGCATCGGTACAGCCTTATCATCCGTAAATATCCCCGATTTGACCTATTACATAAATAGCCGCACCCGGGAGGAGAGGGACCGTTATCTATCCAACCTTTTTGCGCAGATAACTCTCTGGGCAACCATTCTAAGCCTGGTAGGCATAATATTTGCACCTGCAATTACTAGCTTGATTGCGCCCGGGGCAAAAAGTGACGTGGTAGATCTGGCTGTCCTGCTCACCCGGATTATGATTCCCACTCTCCTGTTTGTAAGTTTAACCTATGTAGCTGCCGGGGTACTGCAGGTACATGGTCATTTCCTGATTTCATCTGCAATTAGCATCCCATTTAACTTGCTGATTATAATATTCCTATATATTAAGGGCAATGATATTATTTTCCTGGGCTATGTAACCACCCTGGGATGGTTCTTACAATTCCTGATTCAAGTTCCGGTATTGTGGAAGGAAAAGTACCGTTTTTTTTGGAGACTTGATTTTAAAGATCAACATACAATACTAATGTTCAAGCAATTGCTGCCAATTCTTCTTGGCAACTCCCTTTTACAGTTGTGTTTGATCATTGACCGTTCCTTTTCTTACCATCTGGAAGAGGGTACGACCGCAGCTCTGGGTTACGGCAGCACTTTGTTTGTAACCGTCACCAGTATTTTTATCGTAGCAATGTCGACGGTGGTTTTTCCCCGGCTGTCTCAATATTGTCTGGATGGTAACAATTTACGCATCAGAATACTCCTGCAAAATATTTTCAGGATTCTGCTGTTTATTCTAATCCCTTATCTCGTGCTGGTTGTGTCTTATCATCATGCGATTGTCTCCTTAATCTATGAGCGGGGGGTTTTTACGGACAAATCCACTTCCATAACCTCACTGGCTTTTCTGGGTTACAGTTTTGCAGTAATAGGCTACGCATGCCAGGAGATTTTCAACCGGGTCTATTATGCGCTGAAGAAGTTCAAGATTCCCATGCAGGTGAGCATCCTCTGTATAGTTCTAAAATTGCTGCTGGATTTAATATTGTTCAGAACGGCGGGTATTATTGGCATCTCCGTTTCTACCGCGGTTTGCCTGCTAATCTACGCGGTCATTATGGGTGTTTTCCTGCACCGGGAAATCGGAAGTTTCCTGGGCTGGGATATAGTATATTTCATTTTTCAGCTAGGTTTGCCGATCGCCGGAATGATAGTAATCATTCTAGGCAGCCGTTGCCTGTCATGGGACGGACGGCTGGCTTTTCTGCTGCCGTTGCTGCTAAGCGGCCTGGTTTATCTGGGTATTTCATATTTTAGCCCGATTCGTCAAAGTATCTTGGGCTTGAAGGAAAATTAGCGGGACAGAGGGGACAGGTTCGTTGTCCCACTTAACTGGACCATGGGGGTGGGACAACGAACCTGTCCCCTCTGTCCCAGTAGGGTTGCCGATCGCTGGAATGATAGGTGTCATTCTGGGTAGCCGCTACCTGGAAGGAACAAGAGCAGGCATGGGGACGGTTCTTTTGCCTGCATATCTGCAAAAAAATAATGCAGGCAAAAGAACCGTCCCCATGCCTGACCCATGCCTGCTTTATCCTCAACGAGTATAAGGGAAACAACGGGTGATATAAATAATTGAGCAAAAGGAGTTGGATAGTATGCCAAACCGACTAACGAAGGATATTACCAGATTTCTCTGGGTTTTGCTGGCCTTAACCCTTGTCTTGTCCTACAGCGGTGTTAAGCTGCGAACCAGCATTGAAGCTAATAATAAGGCGGTTGTAACTGCGATAGATTATCGGGAATTCCAGCGGACAGCTAACTCCGCTAATATGAATCTGGACGATGTTCTCCAGCGCTTAAAACAGGGCGGGGTCAATACAGTGGCGCTTAGTGAGGTTACGCTGCGTGATCTGGCCTATGATGGAAATCTGTTAGTTTCTTCATACGGAGATTTTGCTTCGCAGACCCGTACTCTATCTCCCCAGGTATGGACCCAGGCGCAGAAGGTTATCGGCTCCACTTTCATCAGTCCTTCTAATCTGGCCGCAGTTACCAGCGACCCCGCGACCGCTGCTTTTTTGAAGGAGCGTTTAAGTGCGCGCTTCCTGCCCCGGGAGTTGATAAGTTTTGATGCAGATGGTAAGAGTTATTTCATTGTTAATGCTCAATTGAATACGATCAATGTCGAGGCCAGCCCCGCCGATAAGAATAAGGCGGTCAGCAAGGATCTGGATGCGCGGCTAGGTTTTGATGAGAAGTTATTGGCGGCCCTGAAGGCGAACGGTTTTAATATAATTCTTCGGCCCGGCCAAAATACCGGTTCTAATACTGCCTACCAATCTGAGTATGACCGGCTGGTGACGGCTTATGGAGTCAAAACCTTTATTTTTACTGGCAATGATGTAGCCGGTGCACCGAATAATCTGGGCTGGATCGAAGGTCTGATTAAAAAACACAATCTAATCGTGGGTATTATCGAGGCTCCTACCCAGCTGCAATATGTAAAGCAAAACGGTCTGGACGAAGTCATGCAGTCTACTGACTACTCCATCAACCGGGTTTATTCTACCACCAACGATGAGTTTGTTACCAGCATTGATGAGCGGTATTATCGTTGGGTGCGGGGGGTAATTGACCGGGGTATCCGGGTTATTTATGTGGTACCGTTTAAGGATCAAAAGATAAGTTTTTCCCAGAATCTAAACAATACTATCGATATGGTTGCCAAGTTCCACGGCACCATTACAACCAAAGGTTTTAGCATTGACCAGCCTCTTAATAATCTGCCTGGGACAATACCGGGCCCGATCCATCGCTTGATGGTTTCACTAAGTCTGCTGCTGGGAGGAACTATTTATCTGCTTTATCTGTTCAAGCCTAAGATGAAACCTGCTTGGCTGGCGAGCTGGCTGCTGGTGGGCACGGTGGGCTGCCTTGGGGCCAATATGGTTCTGTCGGCCGATTTTTCGAAATATTATGCCCTGGCTGCGGCTATCCTTTATCCGACGCTCTCCAGTTTGGTGTTGCTGATGTATTTGAAGCAGAATCGAGAGAAGCCGCTGGTACTGCAATTACTAGTATCATTGGGTATTATCCTGGGTGTTAACGGGCTGGGTATGTATACGGTGGTAACCAGCCTGGCGGATATTCGTTATATAATGAATGTTTTCATTTTTAGCGGAGTTAAGCTGGCTTTCCTAGCACCCCTGCTTTTGTTCTTAGTCAACTATGTGAGCTGTATGGTTGGATTCTCTGATTTTAAGGACAATGCGATTAAGTTTTTGCTCTCTAAGCCCAATTATCTGGCACTGGTGCTGCTTATCGCGGGCGGCGCGGCTGGGTATTATTATTTGGGGCGCAGCGGTAACGCGGTCGTATCGGTGTCTGGACTGGAGATCAAAATGCGGGAAATTCTGGAGAGTATTTTCCTGGCCCGGCCTCGCTTTAAGGAGCTGCTGATCGGTTATCCTGCTTTATTTGTTATGGTTTACTGGTATAGAAAATTTAAACAGGATGCGATCCTGTTGGTTCTGGGGGTTGGCGTGATGATGGGCAGCATTTCCATGGTCAATTCCTTCTGCCATGTATTTACAGCTGTGCTGGTCTCAGTAAACCGGACTCTGGCTGGTCTATTGATCGGGGTCTTGATCGGTATAGGGGCACTGATAGTAATTAAGCTGGGTGAGTGGCTGATAAGCTGGGTAAGTGTGAAATAGTGGATAGTTGATAGTGCATAGGGGGATAGTTGATAAGGGATAGTGTAGCAATGGGCTCTAAATCATAACATAAAGGGTGTTTCCTGATTGGAAGCACCCTTTATGATTTGCTATATTTTTAGTCTCGTTTGCGGAGGGTGGGAAAGAGAATAACGTCACGAATGGAGGATGAATCAGTCATCAGCATCACCAGACGATCTATTCCTATACCCAGGCCGCCGGCGGGCGGCATCCCATATTCCAGGGCATTGAGATAGTCCTCATCCATCATGTGGGCCTCACTATCCCCGCTGGCTCTTTTCTCGACCTGTTTCATAAACCGCTCCCGCTGGTCCAGAGGATCATTTAGTTCGGAGAAGGCGTTGGCAATCTCCCGCTGCATAATAAATACTTCAAAGCGATCGGTAAATTCAGGCTGTTCAGCATTGCGTTTGGCCAGCGGTGATATTTCCACTGGATGGCCATAGACAAAGGTGGGTTGAATCAGTTTTTCTTCTACAAACTCTTCGAAGACTTCATTAATAATTTCGCCCCGAGTTGCCTGGGGGTGTACTTCCATACCTTGCGCTGCAGCTGCCTGCTGGGCCTGGGCATCGGTTTTTATCGTATTGAAATCCAGACCGGTATGTTCTTTAATGGCATCCAGCATGGTTACCCTCCTCCAGGGAGGCGTGAAGTCTATCTCCTGGTCCTCAAATGCAGCGATCATGCTGCCATTGATTTTAAGGGCTACAGAAGATATAAGATCCTCAGTGAGCTGCATCATGACTTCGTAATCGGCATAGGCCTGATAGAGCTCTAGCATGGTGAATTCAGGGTTATGTTTTGTGGATATTCCTTCGTTTCTGAAATTACGGTTGATTTCGTAGACCTTCTCCAGCCCGCCTACGATCAATCTCTTCAGATAGAGTTCCGGCGCAATGCGCAGGAAGAGGCTCATATCCAACGCATTATGATGGGTGGTAAAGGGACGTGCAGCAGCTCCTCCGGCGATAGGCTGCATCATCGGGGTCTCAACCTCCAGAAATTCCTGCCCATCCAGGTATGTACGCATCTCTTTGATTATCTGGCTGCGTTTGATAAATACTTCTCTGACATCAGGATTCACGATGAGGTCCACATATCTCTGGCGATAACGCAGTTCAACATCTTTGAGCCCGTGCCATTTCTCCGGCAAGGGATTAAGTGATTTGCTCAGATAGGTAAAATCCTGCACATGAACGCTGATTTCGCCCTTCTGAGTGCGGAAGACAAAGCCCTCCACCCCTAGGATGTCGCCCATGTCCAATTTTTTGAAAAGTTCATATTTTTCTTCGCCTACATCATCTTTGCGAAAGTATAGCTGAATATCACCGGATAAGTCCTGCAGATTGGCAAAACCGGCTTTGCCATGGCGCCGTTTGGACATGATGCGCCCGGCTATCCTGACCGTCTGGCCATCCATCGTTTCGAATTCATCCTGAATTTTCTGGGCGCTGGCATCCCGCTCAAATCTGCAGCCAAAGGGGTCAATCCCCATCTCGCGCAGTTCTCCAAGCTTGTCCAGCCGGACCTGTTTGAGATCACTGATGCTCATTTCCTGTTCTGACATTATAACGCTTCCTTAATATATAATTTGAGAGCTCTATTTTTCGACCTTCAATATCTTGTATTTGATAATACCTGCTGGGGCTTCAACGGCTACCGTGGTTTTGACGGTTTTACCCATGATGGCTTTGCCGACTGGCGATTCATCGGATATCTTGCCATCCTTCAATTTGGATTCCACGGATGATACCAAGGTCACTGATACTTCTCGACCCGATTTCATTTCTTTCAGCCTTACCCGTGATCCGAGTGAAACCACATCGGTCCGGATTTCTCCGTCTTCCATCAGGCGTGCTTTTTTGAGGGTCTTTTCCAGGGTCAGGATTCTGCCCTCGATAAAGGCTTGCTCATTCTTGGCGTCTTCATATTCCGAGTTTTCGGAAATGTCACCAAAGGCTATGGCCTGTTTGATGCGCTCGGCTACCTCTTCGCGGCGAGATGATTTGAGGGTTTCCAATTCGGATTCCAGTTTTTCCAACCCTTCTTTGGTTAAGATAATCTCTCTTTCTTCTCTCTCGGCCATCATATCTCTCCTAACATAAATGTCCTGTAAAACCCTTTGATTCGGTGTCTTACAGGCATAAAATGATGCAAATCCAAATTTCTGCGTTTTTGGCTGTTGTCAATGAAATAATTATAGAGACCTCATAGACCCTTGTCAAGAAATGGCTCCCATAATCCCAATTCACGACCAGCCTCAATCATGTCCTGATGTAGTTCTTTTCGCTTTATTTCCTTATTAAAATCTCCTTCTTCTCCATCATGGTCAATTTTTCCTGCTTGGGCCAGCAAACAACTTTCTAAAATCGGGGCCAGGGTATGTAATTTCGGGTTCAGCCCTGATCCCATCAAGACTTGTTCCAGTTCTGGTGCCAGGCCGCTGCGTTCGTCATCAAGCCTGATATAGAAGGCTTGCGGTGAGGCCAGGGCCAGGCTGCGCGAGCGAGGTTCAACCGATATTATTAGTTCGCCTTTACTCCAGTTTTGAGGATTCAGATAACTGTTGCTAACCGCCAGTCCTTCTTCATATAATAGGCGGTAAGCCATGATTTCATACCTGCCCGGGTGATAATTTTGCACCGATACAGGAATTTTGTAAGAGGATATATAATTTATTAATGGTTCCATATGCGGAATATCGCCGACCAGGACTAGTTTGTTAATATCGTGCCGGGATATCATTCCATCTATCATGACCGCGGCTAGAACGCTTATGAATTGATCGCCGTAAACAACCGGCAGCCTGTGCTCCTCGGCCGAGAATATCCCCATCAGCCTACGATCCACCCCCATCCTCGGAAGTTCATATTCATTTAGGATAGCCCCGGTTTTCTCTATCATTAAGCCGCGATTATCCTGATTCAATATGCTCCAGTTGCCCTCCCCCAGCGGCAGCATAACGTTACAGCCTTTCAAACCCATACGGCCAAAGTTTATGAGCCGTTCTACCCGTGGCGGGAAAAGAAAGGGGGCGAGCCTGTCCAGAAATGTTTTCCGGTTGGCTAGCCCCTTGCGATTGTCCTCTCTCATATTGAAGAAGGCGAAGTCTAAATCAAGCACTCATATTCTCCAAATCGATTACTCCCGGTTTCATGTTGAGCTCCTTCAACATTGAGTAGTAATTCTCAGGGTTTATCTGATCGAGCGGTTTGCCCATCAGGCTTACTATCAAGGCCTCAATTACGTTCGTACCGAAGGAGCGCCCCCCCATGTCCGGGGTGGTGGTAATTACCTTGCTTATACCCCTCTGTTTGAGAAGTACCAGATCTTCCTTAGTGGTGGTATTGGTAATGATGATCTTACCATCAAGCCTTTGAGGCAGGTAGCGCCGGATGTAAATAAAATCGCCGGCAATTATGTCTGCGTTATAATAATATTTTGAATATTTTGGAATTATGACTTCCTGTTTTTTCCCGGTTGGATAGAGCATATCGAAAGGCAGGCGCACGACGATAGGGGCTATGAGACTGCCGACCAGGTGCAGGGTCTTCAGGGAGTGCATGGGAATAGGCACACCTATGGTGTAAATAAGATCCCCTACGGTCAGATTAGCACCCACTTCTTCAAAGGCTTCGGCCATCCCGAAGCGGTCTATACCGCATACCATAAGGACGTTCTTGCCGTGCAGGTCACATATGCCATCCCTTTGTACATCCAGGATGCATTTGCGTTCCAGGGTGTTTTTCAGGCCGCTCCCGTCTACCATCGGGGTCTTCCGGGCTTCGACCATTAGTTTTTTGGCATCCTTAATGACATAGCGCTTGCCGCCCAGTTGTACATAGAGGTCAATCCCCCCCATCCCGAAGGCATCCACTTTACCATCCAGATCTCTGATAAGTTGTATCGCTTTGTCCCAGTCACCATCCGTACCGATTCGCTCGATTCGGAATTTTTCACCCATGAATTCAGTTTCAAAGGCATGATCCCGCTTGGATGACCCCAGACTGACGCTTACGATATGTTTCATAACTAGACCTCCTTAATAATGGGGACAGGTCCACTGTCCCAGTCCGGGACTTGATAGGTGGGACAGTGGACCTGTCCCCTCTACACACTGTCCCACTCCAGTACTTGATAAGGGGGACAGTTGACCTGTCCCCTCGTCGCGCTTTACCGAGCGGATTTAATGGATCTTAATATCTTGCGGATTTCTTTGGGATCCACCCATTTGTCTTCGGTGATAGGCGAGGTTCCAATTTCCAGAGATATTACTTCATTATCAAGCATGCTGTCAATCAATTTGAGGCGTTGGTCCGACCCTAACGCGATCACTACTTCGTAATTGTGCATCTTGGCAATCAACGCCATAAGTTCGTTAAGCATCTCCTTACCGGAGCGTTGATCAACGAAATTCAACCTCTCCTGTTCGGTCATCAACAGCATGAAGTCCACGCCTTCTTTTTCCAAGATATCCTGAATTTCTTGCTTGTTAAATATTGGAAAACCGATACAGGCTATAGTCTTGCCTTTACGTAATTCTCCTATACCTTCTAAGCGAGAAATAAAAGTACGGTCAACGGAAAGCCGCTCCGCCACCTCCTGCTGCGAAAGTCCCCGAGCGCGCAGCTGCAGAATTTTAGTGATAGTATTATTAATTTTTTGCTGGCTGATGATTTTGTCCTGAATACGGATATAATCCATAATTCTCTCCTTGAGCACAATCTTGTGTACATTGTAAAAAAATTATAGCACCATCATAAAGACAATGCTAGTTTTTCCCATATTTTATAATAGTGGATAGGTAACGGGGACATAGGGGACAGGTCCGTTGTCCCACTTTTGACAAGGCGAGCTGGGACAACGGACCTGTCCCCTATGTCCCTTACACCGCAGGCTTCCGGATAGTTTAGGGCTTTAGTTTGTCGTGCAACCTTACCCAGCCTACATATGCCTAATGTGATTTCTGTTCGTCAGACCAGAAGTTTGCCTCCGGCTTCCTTCAGATTCCACCTCGCGGTGGACACCCTTGCCCTTGGCTATGTGCTTGGCACTATTAACTCGCACTCGGGACTCTCACCCGTTAGACTGCGCCCATGCCGGGCGCACACAAAATAACTCGGGGTCTGACCCCGAGTTATTTGTGCTTCTTCCCCGTTTCCTCGTTAACTATCAACGATCCACTGACCCTATTATTTTTAGGATCTCATCCTTTGTGGTGGCTTGGTTTATTTGGGTACGAATTTGAGAGGCGCCGGGACGGCCTTTTATGTACCAGGCCAGTTGTTTGCGCATCTCGCGCAGGCCTACCCACTCACCTTTGAATCTAATGGCCAGTTCTAGATGCTGCAGAGCCACTTCAAGTCGTTCCTCCTGGGTGGGCGGGGGCAATATTTGGCCGGTAGTCAGCATTTCTACTGTTTCCCGAATTAGGAAGGGGTTGCCCATGACTGCCCGGCCAAGCATTACGGCATCACAGCCAGTTTCCTCCAACATTCGCCGCGCATCAGCTGCACTATGTATGTCGCCATTACCTATGACAGGTATGCTGACTATTTCTTTGAGGGCTGTTATCATCGCCCAGTCGGAATGCCCCGAGAAAAATTGCATGCGGGTACGCGGATGCAGGGTAATAGCCGCGACTCCTTCTTCTTCAGCTACGGCAGCGAGTTCCAGACAACTCGGGTTCGATTCGTCCCAGCCTTTCCTCATTTTTATGGTCACCGGCACTTGCACTGCTTCTACCACTGCACGGATTATTTGCCGGCAGCGGGGTATATCCAACATTAGGGCCGCCCCTTCCCCATTCCTAACTATCTTGGGAGTTGGACAGCCCATATTTATATCTATTATATCGGCTCCCAGGTCTTGGACGATAAGTGCGGCCTGGGCCATGGTTTCGGGATTAGAACCGAATATCTGTACCGCCACCGGTCGTTTCTCTTCGGTAGTATCAGCTATCCGCTGGGTTCGGCTCTGACCATATATCAGCCCCATGTCGCTGATCATCTCGGTAAAGACTAAGCCGCAGCCAAAGGATTTGGCAATTATCCGGAAGGCTCGATCAGTGACCCCAGCCATCGGAGCCATGATTACCTGGTTGGCGATCTCTACATTTCCAATAAAGAACATGTTTACCCCCGATTTAATTCATAGATCATACGCAGACCTTCCAGGGTAAGAAATTCATCTATTATGTCTATAGTCCTGGTTTCCCTCGCAATAATATGGGCTAATCCTCCGGTCGCGATGACCCGGGGAGTCCCACTAATTTCATTTTTCATACGATTAATTATGCCTTCTACCTGACCGACAAAGCCATACATGATTCCTACCTGCATGCTCATAACGGTGTTTTTACCAATAACGCTTTTGGGTATAGTCAGTTCTATCCGCGGCAGCTTGGAGGCCCGGTTCACTAAAGCATCGGTAGATATTCTTATACCGGGTGCAATCGCCCCGCCCAGGTATTCTCCGCCTTCGTTTACTACGCAGAAGGTGGTGGCGGTACCAAAATCGACAATAATCAAGGGTCCGCCATATTTATGGAAAGCAGCTACTGCATTTACGACTCGGTCAGCTCCTACTTCACGAGGATTATCATATTTTAGGGCTACACCGGTTTTTATCCCCGGTCCCACTACTAACGGTTTGCAAGAGAAATAGCGTTCACTCATCCAATCCAGTTCCATCATCAGCGTTGGTACTACCGAAGATATTACTACCGCATCGACGGATTGCATGGAAAGTCCATGGTAGTGAAAAAGGGAGTTCAGCATCATGCCATATTCATCCGATGTGCGCAGGGTATCGGTCCTAACCCGCCAATGGGTCAGCAGGTTTTCTTTTTCATATACCCCGATTACAATGTTGGTGTTGCCTACATCAAATACCAGTATCATGTCACTACCCCCCTCTAGTTTTTGTTAATCTTTATAGCAGCGATAACCTTGAATAGTCTCGGCAGCATAAATTGCTCGCAGAACCGCCTGGGCTAAAACTTTAGCGGCTAGATATCCCACCATGCTCACATCGGCAGAAATGCCGCCGGTGCATAATGCAAATACTGTATCTCCATCACACATGGTATGAATGGGGTTGATTACTCGAGCTAAACCATCATGAGCCATCTGGGCTACTTTGGTCATACCGTTCTTATCAAGTTTAGCATTACAGGCAATTACGGCTATGGTAGTATTAGTCGCCATACCAAAGGCTCCGGTACTCATATTTTTCATCCAGGCCGTCTCCGTTCCCATGAAACTACGGTCTTCATCAGCACGGACACCGGCGATGATTGTGCCTTGCTCATTCAGCACATCACCAAATGCGTTCACCACCACTATGGCTCCTACGGTAAGGCCCGTTTCCAGGGTAATAGACCAGCTTCCCAGCCCACCTTTGGTACAATGCTCATATCCCCGTATTTTACCTACGGTAGCTCCTGCTCCGGCACCTGCGTTGCCCTCCCGGACATGAGTTCCGGCCTCCTGGGCGGCCAGGTAGCCCATGTCCTTGTCTGGCCGTACACGACAATTGCCGACGGCCAGATCAAATATTACTGCTGCAGGTACGATGGGTACAACGGTGGGACCAGTTTGATGCCCTATCCCCAACTCCTCCAGGTATTTCATTACTCCGCCTGCAGCCTCCAGACCATATGCACTGCCTCCGCAGAGCAGGATAGCATGCACCCGGTCTATCATGTTAATGGGGGCCAGTCCGTCAGTTTCGCGCGTGCCCGGAGCTGAACCCCGAACGTCCACACCACATACTGCTCCGTCCCTTCCTGTAAGTATAACGGTACAGCCGGTTAAAGCCTTCAAATCTTCCCGTGAACCCACGATGATCCCCTGTACATCCGTAATAGAATTAGCCAAAAATCATTCCTCCGTTTATAAGGGGACAGGTTAACTGTCCCACTCCGGGACTTGAAAAGTGGGACAGTTAACCTGTCCCCTCGGTCTTTATTTATTTTATAAGAGTTCTGCAGCGATGTCCAATCTGCGGCAGGAATGAGGTAAGCACAAGAAGATGCCACGGGGACGTTTCGTGTTCCTCGGGCCGGGACTTTGCTCATCACGCTTCCTTCAGATTCCACCTCATGATGGACACCCTTGCGCTTGGCTAATGGTTGGCAACTGCCAGCCCCCATCGCGGACTCTCACCGCCTAGCTACGCGCCCTGCATGGGTAGAGTGAAAGGCTGGGACTACCAGCCTCTCCTCATCAAACCGTACGTGAGGTTTTCCCTCATACGGCTTTCCGATGTTCGTCATTCATGCGCTTTCGATTACGCCAGCTTAAGCAATCCACGCT
>Ga0074193_1000389_pt1 | contig 77050 bp, 65 predicted proteins | sample EPASupsiteHSE605_FD_64523 | JGI IMG/M metagenome (GOLD analysis project Ga0074193, IMG submission 64523) | Bioremediated contaminated groundwater from EPA Superfund site, New Mexico - Sample HSE6-05 | ecosystem: Environmental > Aquatic > Deep subsurface > Groundwater > Contaminated ... | reverse complement strand
GGGGGTCCGGGGGGGATCATCCCCCCCGGCGGGTCCAGGGCAGCGCCCTGGCAGGGTCCGGGGCAGCGCCCCGGTGCCCCGGCTGGCCGCGTCCTACATCTTTTCCAGGTGGATGTTGTCCATGGAACGGCCGAGGAACCGGCTGCCGATTTCCTCGAAGCGGTGCGGCATGTCCGTGACGTGGAAGTCGTAGCGGGCCGGACCGGCCGACGCGTTGCGCAGTCCCGTCCGGTCCAGGATGGCCCCGGCCCGGGCGGCCACGGCCGTGGCCGAATCCTGGAGACGCACCGCTGGCCCGGCCACTTCGGCCAGCAGCGGGGCCAGCAGCGGATAATGCGTGCAGCCGAGGATCAGCGTGTCCAGGCGCTCGGCCAAAAGCGGCGCGAGATATTCCACGGCCACCAGCCGGGTGGCCGGGTGGTCGAGCCAGCCCTCCTCCACCAGCGGCACGAACAGCGGACAGGCCCGGGCCACGGTGTGGACCTCCGGGCCGCCGATGGCGGCGAGCGCCTGCTCGTAGGCCCGGCTGGCCACGGTCGAGGGCGTGGCGATGATGCCGATGCGCTTTGTCGTGGTCACGGCCAGAGCGCTTCTGGCCCCGGCGTCGATGACCTCGATGACCGGCACGGGCGAAAGCGCGGTGATGGCCGGCAGGGCCACGGCCGCCATGGTGTTGCAGGCCACGATCAGGAGCTTGACGTTTCTGGACAATAAAAACTTTGTGATCTCGGCGGCATATCTGGCCACGGTATCCGGCGACTTGACGCCGTAGGGTACCCGGGCGGTGTCGCCGAAATAGACAATGTTCTCGTTTGGCAGCCGGTCCATGACGGCGCGGGCGACCGTGAGGCCGCCGACGCCGGAGTCGAAAATGCCGATGGGGCAGGATGCGTCGCAGTGCACGGGGAAGGCCTTTGGGGCGCGGATTTGGCGTCAGGGGCAACGCCGGCGCACGCCCGCTTGAACCGCCGTCCGGCCCCGGCGTCAAGCCCTATTTCCGCCGTCAGCCTCCGCCGTGTCCCCCGACGCCGCCGGATCGGCCGCCCCCCGGCCCGCCATGGCCCGCCATGGCCCGTTTGACGACCCCCAGCAGATGCTCCACGTCCACCGGCTTGGCCACGTAGTCGTCCATGCCGGCCGAGAGAAAGCGCTCCCGGTCCCCGGCCATGGCGTAGGCGGTCATGGCAATGACCACAATGGACGGGTCGAAACGGCCCGAGACGTCCTGGCGGATGCGCCGGGTGGCCTCCACGCCGTCCATGACCGGCATCTGGACGTCCATCAGCACGCAGTCGAAAGGCTCCCGGACCAGCCGATCGAGGACCTCGGCCCCGTTGCGGCACAGCGTCGGCCGATGCCCGGACTTGCGCAGCAGCCGGTCGACGGCAAAGGCGTTGGTCGGGTCATCCTCGGCCACGAGGATGGCCAGGGACCGGCCCGGGGCGGCCGGGCCTTCCCCGGCCGACGCCGGGCGCGGCGCCGGCGGGGCCGGGGCCAACGGCAAAAAGACGCGCATGACGGTTCCCCGCCCCGCCTCGGACTCCGCCTCGATGCGTCCGCGCATCAGCCCCACAAGCCGGCTGACGATGGCCAGCCCCAGCCCCACGCCGCCGCCGCGCCGGACGTAGCTGCCCTCGGCCTGGACGAAGGGCTGGAAAATGTCCCCGATCCTGTCGGCCGGAATGCCGCAGCCGGTATCGGCCACGGCGAAGGCCAGACCATGGCCCGGCTGGCCGGCGTCTGGCCCGGCCGGGGAAACCGTGATGCGGACCCCGCCGGCGTCGGTATACTTGACCGCGTTGCCGACCAGATTGAGCAGGATCTGGCGCAGCCGGGCGTCGTCGCCGACAAACCGCGGCGGCAGGCCGGGGCCCAGGTCGAAGACGAGGTCAAGCCCCTTTTGCCGGGCCATGGGGCTGAAGATGTCCAGCACGGCCTGCCGGACATCCTCCAGGGCGAAAACGCCTTCCTGAAGCGTGAGTTTGCCGGACTCGACCTTGCTGAGGTCGAGGATGTCCGAAAGCAGGCGCGTCAGACGGGCCGACGCCCGGGCGGCCATCTGCACGTACTCCGCCTGCTCGGCATCGAGGGGCGTGGTTTCGAGCAGCCCCAGCATGCTCATGACGCCGCCAAGGGGCGTGCGTATCTCATGGCTCATGTTGGCCAGAAATTCGCTTTTGGCCCGGCTGCCGGCATCGGCCATGTCCTTGGCCTCGCGCAGATCCTGTTCGTAGCGGTATTGTTCGGTGACGTCGCGATTGCAGCCCCGCCGGCCCAGGTACGTGCCGTCCTGGCCCTCGATGGGGCCGCAGACATGGCCGATATGCACGATCCCGCCGTCCCTGGCCCTGATGCGGAATTGCAACTCGTCATGCGAGGACTCGCCCCTGGCGACCCGGGACAGATGTTCGTCCCAGGCGGCAAGGTCGTCCGGATCGATGATGTCGCGCAGGGCAATGCCGTCCCCGCCCAGGAATTCTTCCGGCGCGTACCCGGAAATGCGGCGACAGGCCGGGGAAACCCAGCGGCAGACCCCGGCCGGATCGTTCCAGTATTCCCAGTTATAGGAGTTGTCGGCCACAATGCGGAAAATGCGTTCGCTCTCGGCCAGCCGGGCCTCGGCCGCGTCGCGCCGGGCCTCGGCCGCGTCGCGCTCGGCGTCGCGATGCTGCAACAGTCGGGAGGCGCGTTCCAGGGCCCGGCCCACGTTCTCGGTTTCAGCCAGATCGAAATGCCCGGCTGCGACAGGCCGGCCCTCGCCAAGGGCCTGGGCCGGCGGCAACAGGGCCTTGATCGAATCGGCGATGCCCCGGCCGATGGACAGGGCCAGGGCAAGGCCAAGCAGGAACAGAAGCGCCATGCCGCCGGCGGTCCAGCCAAGCCAGGTCCACAAGTCGGCCAGCAACACGGCCCGGGGCACGCTGACCGCCACGGCCCAGCCCGTGGCCCCGGCCCTGGCCAGGACGGCCAAAACCGGCACGCCGTCGAGATTGACCGCCTCAAACACGCCGCTGGCCGTCTGCCCCTCGGCCAAATGGGGCAGCGCGGCCCCGGCCGGCTGGCCGAGCAGCCGTTCGATGTCGTGGGTGCGGGCCACCACCTGCCGCCGGTCGTCAAGGACGGAGGCCACCCAGTCCGCGGGCAGCCCCAGACGGGTCAGCAGATCGCCGAACCGGGCGGCCGGCACGGTCATGCCGAGGTCGTAGCGGACCTGCCCGCCCTGGAAAACGGGCATGTCGAGGCTGATCAGGGCCCGGCCCGTGACCGCGCCCCGAAACAGGTTGCTGATGCTCGGCCGGCCGGTTTCGAAGACCCGGCGCACCGTTTCCGGGACGCCGCGTCTGGGCAGGGGCCGGCCTTCGGGCAGGTAGGAATTGAACACCTGCTGGCCGTCCCGGTCGGCCACCACGATGTCGGAATGGGGGTAGCCGGGGAGCACTTGGCGGACCTGGACGCGAAAGGCGGCAAAATCGTCGCCGGCCAGGGCCGGGGAGGTGGTCAGGCCCTCGGCGGCCGCCAGGACGATGGTCAGTTCGCGGTCAACGGCCAGGGCCAGCCCCCGGGCGGTTTCGGCCATGCGCTCTTCGAGCAGCGCCTTTTTGCCCTCATAGGCAAAATAGACGAGCACCCCGGCGCACAGCCAGACAGGCAGCACGCAGGCCGCGGCCAGTCCGATCAGACGCCGGCCGAGGCTGCGGTTGGAAGGCGGAGGCGGGTCGTTTTTGTCCATGGCCCTGCGCCTGACGTTTCGGGCGTCCCGCGGCCGGGACAGGCGGGTCCCGGTTGGGCCGGGCCGCACCCATGCTCCTTATAAGCCTGAACAGGCCCCCCGTGTCCATAGGGGGAATGCCGCGGGTCGGCCCCCATTCGCCAAGCAAACGGGCCTGTCCTTGCGGACAGGCCCGTTTGCTTGGATCTTCGGCCGGCCCTTCCCTGCCTATTCCGGGAACAGCTTGCGGGCCGCCTCCCAGTCCTCGGCGAAATCCACCTCGATGCAGCGGTGGGCGGAAATATCGAGCGGCAGCACCACGCCGCCGTCCTTGATGAGCAGCTCCAGCCCCATCTCGAAATAGTCCAGGTCGTCGCAGCGTTCGAGCATGGACACGAAATGGCCCAGGCTCTTTTTGCGTATCAGGTTGACGCCCACGGCCTCGCCCTGGGGATCGGTCACGATCTTGGAAAGATCCCGGATGCGGCCGGCCGCGTCCAGGGTGTATTTCACCTCTTCCGCGCCGCAGCGCTTCTTGTCCACGCAGACCAGATTTTCCGGCGGCCCGGCCAGCAGATCGGCCAGAAGCGCCGGCTCGAACACCACGTCGCCGTTGAGCCACACCACGTCGTCGTCGAGCATCCGCAGGGCGCACAGCAGGCTCTTGGACGTGTTGGTGACGTAGTACAGCGGATTGTAGCAGTAGAACACGTCCGGGAACTGCTCCATGACCAGCGTCATCTTGAACCCCACCACCACATGGATGGTCCTGACGCCGGCCTCCTTGAGCAGCCGGATCTGGCGGCCCAGGATGCGCTCGCCGTTTGGCAGTTCGGAAAGGCACTTGGGGAACGGACGGCCCAGGCGGCTGCCGATGCCGGCGGCCAGGATTACGGCTTGCATGATGGTTCTCCCGTTTCGGTGAAACGTCCTTCGATATAGGCCCCGAGCCGGGCGGCGGCCTGCCCGTCGCGGTGCAGAAAGGACAATTCGGCCAGGGCCTGCCGGGCCGGGCCGTGTTCGTCCTGGCCCCGGACCAGCACGGCCTCAAGGGCCGCGAACAATTCGTCCGGGGCGCCGGCGGCAGGCCCCGGGGTCATCTCCCGATAGTCGAACAGCAGGGCCCGGTCGCGGGACACGTAGCGCTCGAAATCATACGGGAAAAAGACAATGGGCCGATTGGTGAGCAGATAGTCGAAATAGACCGAGGAATAATCGGTCAGCAGCGCGTCCGCCAGCCGCAGCAGCGGATAGGCGTCCGAGGCGGCCTCGGCCAGAAACAGCGGCTCCGGCAGACGGCCCTTGAAGCGCAGGCCCACGTAGGGGTGGAGCTTGAGCACCGTGGCGATCCTGTGGCGCTCGCCAAAGGCCTGCAACCGGGAAAGGTCGAGCATGCCCTCCTCGATGGGCCCGCCGCCGCCGTCGCGAAACGTCGGCATGAACATCAGAACCTTCCAGCCGGCTTTCCTGAGCCGGGCCAGCCGGCCGTACAGGGCCGCATCCGTGCCCAGCATGTCGTCGCGGGTGGGGCTTCGCAGCAGCACGTCGTTTCGCGGATAGCCGGCTTCCAGAAAACGCCCGGCCCGAAAAGCCGGGGCAAAGGCCTTTTCCGTAAAAAACGGCGAGGTGGACAGCACGGTATCGTAACCCGAATACATGTTGCGCAAAAACGCCGCCTTCTCGGGCGTCATGTTGACCGCCGACTCCAGTTCCGGAAAACCGATGGCCTTGAGCGGGATGCCGTGCCACAGTTGGATAATGCGGGCCGGATGCAGCATGGCGGCAGTAAGCGGGTCCATGCGCCAATGAAAGTCGTCGCAGACAACCACTCCGGCCCCGAGCATGGCCCGGGCGGCCCGGGGATCGTCGCGGTGCAGCGCGGGCAGCCCGGCCCCGTCCAAAAGCGCCACAACCTCCCGGGCCTCGGTGACGTACGTGCAGGCCAGATCCGGGTGCTGCCTGGCGCAGTGTAAAAAGGCGTATTTGCAATTGTCGTTGAACTGGCTGTTCTGCCGGCCCATAAAGACGATCCGGCGCGGCGACCGCGGCGATTGGGCGGCCTGGCGCAACAGCGCCTTGAGTTGTACGTCGTCCATGCAGGGTCCTTTGACGGCAAATAAATCTGCCCGAGCCTACCCTCTTCCCACGACCCTTGACAAGGCCCGGCCGACTGCCTGCCTGCCGATCCTGGCGGCAACGCCTCCGGCCGGGCAAATGTCGCCGGAATTTTATTGACATTGATTTTCAATATCGTTAAAAAGCATCCAGCGTCATCGGCAGTGTCGCACGCGCCCGGAAGGCGCGGCGACGCCCAACCCAGGCGGATCGGCACATCCGCCCGACATGAGGAGGATGCCCAAATGCTTTCGCAATCGTCGATTTCATCCAAGCGTCGCAAAACGGGAACAGCCTGGGCCCAGAGTTTCCTGGGCGTGGCCCGCCATGAGCCCAAACCCCGCGCCGTGCGGGAAGCGTCGGATTTTGACGATCCCAGGGTCCGGGAACCGCGGGAAGACGTCGGCGCGAAGTGACGCCCCCCGGCCGGACAACCGGCCAAACGGAGCAACCCATGACCAATATGCATTTTCCCTTTGGCGACGAGGCCGGCATCGTGGCGGGCCTGCTCGCCAACCACGGCTATGAAGCCGTGACCAACCATCGCGGCCAAAGCTTCTATCGCCGAAAAATGGTGTGGCAGGGCCGGCTCGTCACCTGCCGGATGGGCAGGATCGGGCTTTGCGGCCTGCCGGGCGATCTCTACGAGGAAGTCTGGTGCGGTTACTACGACGCCAACGAACCGGACTGCATGCTCGACGACGCGGTGCACCCAAACGTGTTCGCCTTCATCAAAAAGCACCATCTCCGGCAGGCGGCCTGAGGCCGGGACGAAGTTGCCCCGGACGCCTCTTGTGCCGCTACCCCAGCGGCAGGTCCACGGTAAAAACCGTGCCCTTTTCCGAGGTCGCAAACCGGATGTCGCCGTGGTGGTCCTCGACGATGCGCTGGCACACGGCCAGCCCGAGCCCGGTGCCCGATTCCTTGGTGGTGCAAAACGGGTCGAACACCCGGCCCCGCATCTCCTCCGAAATGCCGCCCCCCGTATCCGCCACCGTCAGGCGCGCCCGCCCCCCGACTGCCCGCGTCGCCACCGACACCGTGCCGCCGCGGTCCATGGCCTCGGCCGCGTTTTTGAGCAGATTGATCAGCACCTGCTTGATGCGCGCCGCGTCATGGGGCACAGGCGGCAGATCCCCGGCCAGGTCCGTCTCCACGGCGATCCCCTGTCCGTCCATGGCTCCGGCCATGATGGCCAGGGATTTGGAGACCGTTTCGTTGAGGTCGCGCGGCTCGATCTGGGGCGGGGCCGGCCGGGTGAAATCCCGCACCTCGTTTAAGAGCGTCTCGAGCCGGCGGGCCTCGGACTCGATGATGCCGAGCTTCTCGTAATCCTCCCCGTCTATGGACAGGCGCCGCCGCACCTGGCTGGCAAACCCGCCCATGAGCATGAGCGGATTTTTGATCTCATGGGAAAGCCGGGCCGCCGCCTCGCCGATGGCCGCGAACCGTTCGGAGCGGATCAGCTTTTCCTGGGCCCCGAGCAATTCCCGGGCCGTCTTGTCCCGCTCGCGCCGCAACGAGGCGGACCAACGCAGGGCAAAATGGATGGCCGTCACGAAGCCGACAAAGACCACCAGCTCGAAAAGCCCGACAATGGCCCACTCCCGCACCATGAGCCGGCCGATAAGCCCCTGCACCTCCTCTTCCGGAGCAGCCAGGGCCACGGACCAGCGGTTGCCCGGGTCCTCGCTGCCGGACAGGGGCACCGGACAAAACGCCACGAATTTCTTCACCACCCCGATGCGGCCCCGATGCCAGCCCGAGACATACCAGTCCATGCCCCGCTCGCCGGGGAGCACCCGGTTTTCGATGAGCCACGTCAGGCGCGACCAGTCGATGGCGGGATCGCGCTCCCGGCGCACGGCCAGGGATTCGTGCCCGATAAAACCGGCTTCGTGGTGGTCGAGAAACACCCCGGCATCGTCGAGCACCCAGGAATAGCCCGTCTGCCCGGAGCGGACGTTATGGGCATAGCGGGCGGCCACGGCGAACGCGTCGATAACCAGCGCCAGCCCGCCGGCCCGGCCGGCATCGTCGGCAAGCGGCATGGTCATGACCAGCAGACGCCGCCCGGCCAACGGCCCCGTGGCCGGCACGAACACCCGGCCCAGCCGGATGCGGCCCGGCCGCGCCGCGGCGTCGAACGCCTCGCGGCAGGTCGCCTCGCAAAGGGCCGCGTCGGCCAGGGACTGGCCCGAGGCGTCGTAAAACGTCGGCTGCTCCGCCCCGGGGAGCAGCACCCCGAGCGCCGCCACGTTCCATTCTGCAAAAATATTGTAAAACGCCGGCATGGCCAGCCACGGCTTGCCGTCGCCGGCCGTTTCCTCGCGCCACATCAGGGCCAGACTTTCCAGGCAGGTACGCAAAAAAGCGAAATGATCGGCGATGTCCTCGGCGATCTTCTGGGCGAGCAAAAGCTGCTGGTGGTTGAACTGGTCGGTGACGACCGCCTCGATGTCGCTTTTGGCCCGATACCCCATGCCGGCAATGGCCAGGGTCAGGACCACGAACATCAGGCAGGCGGCGATCATGTGCTTGCGTGTCATCGGGCCCTCCAGCTTCTTTTCGACTATCCGATTTTGCCCGTGCCTGCAATTGGTTAGCCCGGCCGCGGGAAAAGCCCCGCCGGCCGGGGCCGCGTCCGGCCTTGCGCCCCGGCCCGGGGTCGAGCATAACGCCGCTATGGATATACATGAAGGAACAGAACTGACGCTGGCCGTTGATCGGCTGGCTTTGGGCGGAAGAGGCGTGGCCCGCCTGGACGGGCTGGTGGTTTTCGTGGACGGCGGCCTGCCGGGCGCAACGGTGCGGGCCAGGGTGGAACGGCTCAAAAAGGGCTTTGCCGAGGCCGTGGCCGTGGAAACCCTCACGCCCTCGCCGGCGGCCGCCACCCCGGCCTGCCCCCATTTCGGCGTCTGCGGCGGCTGCGTCTGGCAGAACCTCGATTATGCGGCACAACTTTTCTGGAAACGCGAACAGGTGGTCGAAACCCTGGCCCGGCTCGGCGGACTGTCCGGGGTGGCCGTGGAACAGACCGTCCCCTCGCCCCGGCAGTACGAGTACCGCAACAAAATGGAATTCGCCTTTGCCGGCCGGCTCCACCTGGGCCTGCACGAACGCCGGCGGCCGGGCCGCGTGCTCGACATCGACTCCTGCCGGCTCATGGCCCCCTGGGCCGGGGAAGTGCTGGGGTTCGTGCGGGAGCAGTGCGCGGCAACCGGCCTTGCCGCCTTCGATTCGCGCACCAGCAAGGGCGTGTGGCGCCATCTGGTGCTGCGGGAATCCGCCGACGGCCAGCGGCTGGTCCACCTCATCACCGGCCCGGCCCGGGGAGCCGGCGACGCGGCCCACACCCTCGGCGAGGCCGTACTGGCCAGGTTTCCCGAAATCAAAAGCTTCGTCCACTCCGTGCGCCGGGCCGCCTCGGCCGTGGCCGTGGGCGAACGGCAGGTCTTCGTCCTCGGGCCGGGACGCCTGGAAGAGCAGATCGGGCCGGTCCGGCTGCGGGTGTCCCCGGACGCCTTTGTCCAAACCAATACCGAGGCGGCCAAGGCCCTCTACGACCTCGTCGCCGAAGCGGCCGGCAGCGCGCCGGACGGCGTGGCCTGGGACGTCTATTGCGGCTGCGGCGGCATCGCCCTGACGCTGGCCCCCTCCTTCAGCTTCGTCCACGGCATCGAAGCCGATGCCCGGGCCGTTGAGGACGCCAAGAAATCCGCCCAGCGCTCAGGCATCGAAAACTGCCTGTTCACCGCCGGCGACGCGGCCGCCACCCTGGAAAACCTCAAGGGAACCCCGCCGGCCGTCGTGGTCCTCGATCCGCCGCGGGCCGGCGCGGCCCCGGAAACCCTGAAAGCCGTCATGGACGCCGCCCCGGCCCGCATCGTCTACGTGTCCTGCAACCCGGCAACCCTGGCCCGGGATCTCAAAATCCTCGGCGACATGTACGCCGTGGCCAAAGTCACGCCGGTGGACCTGTTCCCCCATACGGCCCATATCGAAACCGTGGCGGCGCTCACCCTGCGCCAGGACCCCGCCGGCGGCCGGTGACAGGCCGCATCCGCCGGCATACCCGCGACCATCCCGACCCCTCGGGAACGACGTCAGCAGAAAGGCCCGCCACAACGGGCCTTTCCCAAAAGGGGAGGCCAAAGACCATGTCCAGATTCCCCCTGCTGCGAACCGCAGCCCTGCTCCTGCTCCTGTCCGTCATGGCCGCCTGCCGGAAAAGCCCCCCGCCGTCGCCGCCCGCGCCAACCGCCGTCGAATACCTGGAGGCCGGCAAAAAAGCCCTGCTGGCCGGCGACGCCGCCACGGCCCGCCCGGCCCTGGACAACGCCGTCCGCCTCGATCCCCAGTCCGCCGAGGCGTTTTTATACCTCGGTCTGGCCGCCGCCCGCCAAGACGATGCCGAACACGCCGAGGCCGCCCTCGCCCGGGCCATCCGCCTGGCCCCGGATTCCCCGCGCCCCCTGGAAGCCCTCGGCATCCTCAGGTACGACCAGAAACGCTTCGACGACGCCCGCCAATCCCTGACCCAGGCCGCCGAACACCACTCCGGCAATCCCCAGACCTACTACTATCTCGGCAACATCGCCATGTTCAGCGGCAATTGCCCGACAGCCCTTGACGCCTATCGCAAAGCCATGGCCAAAGACCCGGACTACGCCCCCGCCACCCAGGAATACCGCGCCGCCATCGCCGCCTGCGCGAAGATGGGGCGGTAAGAAGGGCGGGAAGGAGGAGAGGAAGGGGAGGGGAGAGGGGACAGGCCTCCGGCGGCCGGGGGGGATAATCCCCCCCGGACCCCCTTGACGGAAGACAGGGGCGCAATACGCCGCGAGTCCGGCTGATCCCCGGAGGCGCCGCCAGCCGCAAAAAAAGCCGGCTTGAAACCGGCTTTTCGGCCCAAAGGGCTGGAGAACGAGGGTGGGGTCGGCTGCGTCCGGGCGGGGATCCCGACCGTCCGGACGCAGCGAGGAGGGAACTGTATCGTTTGACTTCGTCAATCCACCTGTTTGCTTTTCATGACCGCATCGGCCAGCCGCGACAAGATGAAGCAGAAGACAACCACCATGGATACCAAGAGAAGTTTTTCAATAAACATTGGAGCAACCTCCGATTGGACAGAGATGCTGCATCCGGCGTGCCAAACTTCTCCAAGCCCCCGTCGGGAACGCGGCGGCTGCCGTCCCGCCGGGTCAGGCCTCCTTGCGGCTGTGGGGCAGGATGGCGTTCAGGACCACGCCGGCCACGCCGGCCAGTCCGATGCCTTCCAGGTGCACGCCGCCCAGGGAGAAGGCCATCCTGCCCATGCCGAGCACCACGATCAGGGCCACAATGGCCATATTCCGCGGTTCCATGAGGTCGGCCCCCTCGCGCACCAGGGATTGCAGTCCGACCACCATGATGGCGCCGAACAGCAGCAGCATGATGCCGCCCATGACCGGGGTGGGGATGGTCTGGAGCAGTGCGCCGAGCTTGCCGATAAACGCGAGGCACACGGCCGTTATGGCGGCCCAGGTCATCAGGGCCGGGTTATAAATTTTAATCAGTGATACGGCCCCGGTCACTTCGGCATAGGTGGTCAGGGGCGGTCCGCCCAGGCAGCCGGCCAGGAAGGTGGCCACGCCGTCGCCCATGAGCGAGCGGTGCACGCCCGGATTCTCCAGGTAGTTGCGGCCCGTCACCTGCCCGATGGCCAGGACGCCGCCGAAGTGTTCGATGATGGGGGCAATGGCCACGGGCACGATGACGATGATGGCGTCGAGGTTGAACTGCGGGCCGACGAAGGACGGCACGGCAAACCATGGCGCGGCCGCGACCGGGGCGAAATCGACGATGCCGAGGAACAGGCTGGCCACGTAGCCCGCCCCGACGCCGCACAGGATCGGCACCAGCCGCAGCAGTCCCCGGCCGCGTATGGCCACCAGCACCGTGACGGCCAGCGAAAACAGCGACACGCCCATGGCCAGCGTTTCAGGATACAGCACGGCCGCGCCGTCGCCGGTCCTGCCCATGGCCATGAACACGCCGACCGGGGCCAGGATCAGGCCGATGACCATGATGACGGGGCCGGTGACGATGGTCGGCAAAAGCCGCATCAACAATCCCACGCCGCGCCAGCGGATGAGCAGGGCCGCCCCGGCGTAGGCCGCGCCGACGCAGGCCAGTGCGCCCAGGGTGGCCGGCACGCCGTAGGTTTTGACGCAAAACATGATGGGCGCGATGAAGGCAAACGACGAGCCCAGGAAAATCGGTATACGGAATCTGGTCAGCGCCTGATAGATCAGGGTGCCTATGCCGGCGCAAAACAGGGCCACGTTGGGATCGAGGCCGGTCAAAAGCGGCACCAGGACCAGTGCGCCGAACGCCACAAACAACATCTGCGCGCCTACGGGAAAATCCCGCAGCCGCAACGCGTAATCGTTCCCCTCCGCCCGTGCCATCGTGTCTGCTCCTTTTGTCGAAAAAAAAGAAACCGGGGCGCTGCCCCGGGCCCCCTCACCCCAAAACACGTACTCCCAGCCCCCAAAGGGCTGCAACGCATCCCTCTCCAGGTATTTCAAAAAGGTTCACGGCCTGACCGCCGCCCCCTTTCGCCGCACTCCCGCATCCGGCAACGCCCCGGCCGCCCCCCCGAACCCACGGTCAAGGGGGGTCCGGGGGGGATTATTCCCCCCGGCCGCCGGAGGCCTCTTCCGTCTTTATCCTTCCTCTCCCCCCGGCCGCCGCCTCTTCCGTCTTTATCGTTCCTCTCCCCCTCGTCTCTCCCCTTCGTCCCTCCCCCGCTACTTCGTGCCGAAAATCTTGTCCCCGGCGTCGCCGAGGCCGGGCAGGATGTAGCCGTTTTCATTGAGGCGGTCGTCGATGGCGGCGGTATAGACGGTGACGTCGGGGTGGACGCTTTCCAGGCGGGCCAGTCCTTCCGGGGCGCAGACCAGAAACAGGCCCATGATGTGCCGGCAGCCGGCTTCCTTGAGCAGGTTGATGGTGGCGATGAGCGTGCCGCCGGTGGCCAGCATGGGATCGAGGATCATGGCCCGGCGCTTGTGGATTTTCTTGGCCAGCTTGACGTAGTAGCTCACGGGTTCGAGGGTTTCCTCGTTGCGGTACATGCCGACGACGCTGACCTTGACGCCGGGGATCAGGTCGAGAACGCCGTCCATCATGCCGAGCCCGGCCCGCAGGATGGGGACGAGGGTGATTTTCTTGCCCACGATCTGGTCCACTTCCACGGGACCGGCCCAGCCATGGATGGTTTTCTTTTCGGTGGGCAGGTTTTTGGTGGCCTCGTAGGTGAGCAGTCGGGCGATTTCCCCGGCCAGCTCGCGAAAATCCTTGGTGCTGATGTTGCTTTCGCGAAGCAGGCCGAGTTTGTGGCGCACCAGGGGATGATCGACGACGGTGACGGGCATGGCGCACTCCTGGCTTTGGGGTGAAGGGGCGGACGGGCCTGCCCGTCCGGCAATGGTCCTGCGCGTCTCCATACGGGAAACGGGCGCGGGAGGCCACGAAAAGAGGCCGAAACGACGATGCTTCGCCCGGCGAGGACTTGTGCCGGCTTGCGCGGATGCGGTCAAGGGGGCGGGGAGGCCCCGGACGGGGCCTCCCCGGGAAGACGCGGGCGGTGCGGCCGGGTTAGTCGGCCTTGAGGGCGTCGACGAGGCGGCGCAGGTTTTCGGCCTGGGCGGACAGTTCGTCCACGGCCCGGGCGGCCTGTCCCATGGCCTCGGCGGTTTCGCCGGAGATGGTGTTGATGTTTTCGACGGACCGGTTGATCTCCTCGCTGGCGGCGGATTGCTGTTCGGAAGCCGTGGCGATGGAGCGGACCTGGTCGGCGGAGCGTTCGACGATGGAGACGATCTCTTCGAGCACCGTGCCGGAACGGTCGGCCAGTTCGGTGGCCTGATCCACGGCCCGGGCCGCGCCCTCGACGCCTTCGATGCTGGACTTGGCCCCGGTCTGGATGGCCCGCACGACGTTGCCGACCTCGGAGGTGGCGGTCATGGTCTTTTCGGCCAGCTTTCGCACCTCGTCGGCGACCACGGCAAAGCCCCGGCCGGCCTCGCCGGCCCGGGCCGCCTCGATGGCGGCGTTCAGGGCCAGCAGGTTGGTCTGGTCGGCGATGTCGGAAATGACGTTGATGATCTGGCCGATGCCGTCAGCCTGCCGGCCCAGATCGTCCATGTTGCCCTTGAGGGCCACGGCCCGTTCCTGGACCGCGCCGATGGCCGACACGACCCGGCGCACGACGTCGGCCCCTTCCTTGGCCTTGTCCCGGGCGGTGCCCGAAGCATGGGCGGCTTCGGCGGCGTTTCTGGCCACCTCGAGCACCGTGGCGTTCATTTCCTCCATGGCGGTGGCCGTCTCGCCGGCGTGCTGGCGCTGGCTGTCGGCCCCGTCCTTGGAGCGTTCGACCTGGGCGGCGAGCTGCTCGGTGGCGGCGGTCACGGTCTCGACCACGCCCTCGATGCGGTCGGCGGCATCGAGCTTGCCCTGGCGCTGGGCCTCGGCGGCCTCGCGGCGGGCCTGCTCGGCCTCGGCCACGGCGGCCCGGGCGCGCTCGGCCTCGGCGGCGGCCTCGGCGGATTTGCCTTCGGCCTGGGCGATCATCTTCTTGAGATTGTCGACCATGCGGGCCAGGGCTCCGGCCAGCACGCCGATCTCGTCGTTCTGGCGGATATCCAGGCTCTGGGAGAAATCGCCCTCGGCCACCCGGCCGGCAAAGGCCGCAGCCTGCCGCAGGGGCCGGACAAGGCCGGCGGCGAAAAGCCACAGCACGGCCAGGGCCACGGCCGTGACGCCAAGGCCGACGCCGACCTGCCACATGGCGTTCTCGCGGCCGGCCGCCGCCATCTCGGCGGACAGGGCCTTGCTCTCGGCCAGAACGATATCCGGGTGCACGCGGATAAGGACGGCCCAGGGTCTGTCGGTGCGGCCGAGCCGGATGGGGGAAAGGGCCCGGTAGGCCCCCGTGACGTCGCTGACGTCGACCAGGGCCGCGCCCTCCCGGACGCCCTTGGCCATCTCCTGCCAGTCCTTGGAGATAGTGGACAGCGGCTGGCCCACGGCCGTGGGGTTTTCGCTGCTGGCCACGATCAGCCCGTCGTGGCTGATGATGGCCACGTCGCCCTTGCCTTCGTACAGGCGCAGGTCCACTTCCCTGGCCAGTTCCTGGAGAAAGCCCAGACGCAGGTCCGTGCCGGCCACGCCCAGGAATTTGCCGTCCTTTTTCACGGGCACGGACAGGGTGGTCAGCCACTCCTGGCGTCCCTGGACAATATAGGGGAAGGGATCGAGCACGCTTTCCTTGCCCGTCTCCCGGGGCGTCAGATACCAGCCGCCCTTGCGCACGCCGTTTGGATGCTTGTCCTGGCTTTCGAACTCCACCAGGGGCTGGCGGGCGATCCTGCCGGACTCGTCGCGGTTCCAATACGGCACGAAACGCCCGGTCTCGTCGTGGTCGTCCTTGGCCGCGCCGGCGAACTCGGCGTCGCGGCCGTCCAGGGCCCCCGGTTCCCAGGCGGAATAGGCGCCAAGATATTTCGGATTGTTCTTGAGCACCTCAAGCAGAATGGCGTTGAGGGTTTCGCGGATGGAATTTCTTGCGCTCTCGCGGCCGGAAAGCCGGGCGTCCTGGTCGTGCAGCACCTCGAACACCTTGGCCATGGTCCGGGCGGTATCCAGGTTGTCCTGGAGGGCGCTTTGGATGACGGCCGCCTGGGTGCCGGCCAGGGAGGCCAGGTTGCGCTTGGCGTCCGCTTCAAGCAGCGTCCCCACGCGCGCGGAAACCAGCGCCTGCGTTTTGGTGGAAGAATACAGGCCGTACCCGACCAGGGCCGCAGCGCTCACGAGCAGGCAGACGCCGGACAGCAAGACGATCTTCGCCTGAATGGATTTCAGTTGCATGGTTGTTCCTCTCCGGCTTGTGCCTTTGTTACAGCGTAACCCACGCTCGCGGACGTCGCATCGCGAACGAACCGTTGATAATGATTCCTATTTTTAACAAAATATATGCACCACTTCAGCCAACTGACACGCAATCATCATAAGGTCGTGACAGCCCGGCGTCAATGACCGCCCCGGCCGCCCGTTGCCGTACGCAAAACCCCGTCCACCCGTTGCCGTTACCATGTTTCCGTTTTGACAATGGCGAAAAATGCATTGCCGCATGCATCCAGAATCCCGTCGGCATTTGCAATACTGCGATGCGGCTGCCGCCGGCCGGCCGTTTACGGCAGAGAGGAGCCTGCCAGCCAAAACACGCCCCCGCCGGCCGGAAACGCCGCCGCTGTCGCGGCCCGGGACGCAAGGCCCCGGCCGGCCGCATGGGGGAGAAGGGCACTGTATCTTACACCAATTACGGATTCGCCAGCCACAAAAAAACGCGCCCCGGGCAACTTCCGGGGCCCGGCCGATGGCCGACGGCGGGTCCAGGCCGGCCGGGCCGCGCGCTTGCGGGCAGGGTCGCGCCTGAGGCCGGCGGACCCTGGCGGCCTGCCGCTGGCGCGCCTTTGCGCCCGGACGCCGGGAAACCGGCCCGCCGGCATGCACTCTCTGGGACGACGCAGGCAACAGCCCCTGCCCGCCTCCCAAAACGCCTGCACCAGCCCGGATGCGGTCGCCGGACATTTCTTTTTTGAAAGAAACATGCCCTGCACCCGGCCGGACAACAGCGGGATCGCCCGTGCGTCCCGGACGCGACGTCCCGCCCGAAAGGCGTTGACGCCACAGGAAAACCCGATCAGGCGGCACAACGCCTCCCCGACGGCATAGCCGGAAAAAGGAAATCCGCATCCATGGACAGGCCCGCCTGCCCATGACGACGGCATTTCCGGCAACCCTTCTCTTGCGCTCACCACCGGGCCGTTATATTCCAGTGAAAAATGATCCGTTCGAGGAGGGTCCCATGAAAAAGTTTATCGTTTTTGCCGCCGTCCTGTCGCTTGCCCTGTCCGCCGCCCCGGCCTTCGCCAAAGGCAAGGCCAAAAAGGCCCCGGCCAAGAAGACCTGGGAATGCAACGTCGGCGGCAACACCGTCATGACCGCCACGGTCAACGAGTGCATGAAGATGGGCGGCATGGTCGCCAACTACCCCGGCCCGGACAAGGCCGCCCCTGTCAAGAAGACCAAAAAGGGCAAAAAGTAGTTTTTGCGTTCACGAGGGGAAAACGCCGCCAGCCGGATGCATCCGGCCGGCGGCGTTTTTGCGTGGCCCGCGGCCCGGACGGCGGCGGGGACGGGCGGACGAAACCGGCGCGTCAGCCCAGGGCGTCGATGAGCAGCATGACGTTGAGTCCGATGACCACGGCCGCCACCACGGCCAGCACCCCGGTGGTGAACGGCCGGTTGGCATAGGCCCCCATGACCGCCCGGCGCGAGGTCAGGCTGATTTGCAGCAGGATGGTGACCGGCAGTTGGATGGACAGGGCAATCTGGGAGTAGATGAGGCCCTTCAGGGGATCGCCCACAAACAGGATGCACACGGCCGCGCCGACAAGGGTCAGCAGCACGCCCAGGCGCGAATGGCTGTCGCGGATGTCGTAGGGCTCGCTGAAGATGCCGGCAAAGATGCTGCCGCCGGCCATGCCGGCCGTCACGCTCGAGGCCAGCCCGGCCAGCAGCAGGCTCACGGCAAAGACCACGCCGGCCGACGGCCCGAGCAGGGGCGTCAAAAGCGACTGGGCCTGCTCCAGCTCCGACACGGACGTGCCGTGGCTGAAAAAGGCCGCCGCCGCCAGCAGGATCATGGCGCTGTTGATGCAAAACCCCACCAGCATGGAAAACAGCGTGTCCAGATACTCGTACTTGAGCTGCCGCCGGATCATCTCCGGCGAATCCAGGTTCCACTGCCGGCTCTGGATGACTTCCGAATGGAGAAAAAGGTTGTGGGGCATGACCACCGCCCCCAGCACGCTCATGACCACCGGCAGCGAACCGGACGGCAGATCCGGCGTCACCCAGCCTGAAAAGGCGGCCCCCCAGTCCAGAGGCGCCAGCGACAACTCGAAAACAAACGACAGGCCGATCAGCGACACAAAGCCGATGATGTAGCGCTCCAGCCGCCGGTAGGACTTGGAAAACAGCATCCACAGGACCGCGGCCAGGGTGATGCAGACCCCGGCAGCCAGCGGCAGGCCGAAAAGCATCCGCAAGGCGATGGCCCCGCCCAAAAGCTCGGCCAGGGCCGTGGACACGGCCGCCGCCACGGCCGTGCCCAGGGCCGCGGCCGCCGCCGGGCGCGGCAGGTGCTTCATGGCCGCCTCGGACAGGCAAAGCCCCGTGGCAATGCCGAGATGGGCGGCGTTATGCTGCAACACGATGAGCATGACCGTGGACAACGTCACCATCCACAGCAGCTTGTAGCCGAAATCCGAACCGGCGGCCACGTTGGAAGCCCAGTTGCCGGGGTCGATAAAGCCCACCGTCACCAGCAGCCCCGGGCCGACGTACTTAAACAGTTCAAGCGCCGTCAGCCGGGGACGATGCCGCCCCCGCAACAGCGCCGTGTCCCGCAAGGCGGACACAACCCGACGCATGCCTTCCATCGGCGTCCCTCCCGGTCGCACCGTTCCAGTCCGTCGCCGGCAGCCCCCGCGCGGCGGGCGTCTTGACGGAAATCGTTGCCATGTTTATTTTCCGCACGCCAACCACAGCAGGGAGCCCGTCTGGTGGACGAAGCCTTTCGCTATGACATCGACAATGCCGTGGGCTATGCCATCGGCCACACCGCCGCCCGCCTGAAAATCGGCCTGCGCCGGGCCTTTGCGGCCGCCGGCCAGGACGTGACCCCGGAGCAGTGGGTGGTGCTCTACCGGCTTTTCGAGTCCCAGGGGCTGACCCAGTGCGGCCTGGGGGAGCGCACCCTCAAGGACAAGACCACCATTACCCGCATTCTGGACCGCCTGGAAGCCAGGAACCTGCTGACGCGCTGTCGCGACGACCGCGACCGCCGCAGCCAGCGCCTCTACCTGACGCCTGACGGCGAAGCCCTCGTGCGCCGTCTCGTGCCGCTGGTGCGCCAGTACGCGGCCGAAGCCTTTGCCGACGTCGGCCGGGACGACCGGGAAACCCTGCGCCGCATCCTGGGGCGCATCGAATTGCGCCTGGACGCCATGCTCGAACCCAAGGACACGCCATGAAGCTCCTTTTCCGCCCCAAGCACAAGCCGGAAGGCCCGCCCTCCAGGAAAAAAAACATCCTCGTCGTCGTGGCCGCCGTGGTCGTGGCCGCCAGCCTCGGCTACTACCTCTACGCCCGGGGCAAGGTCACCACCGACGACGCCTTCATTGACGGCCGGGTCCACCCCATCACCCCGCGCGTGGCCGGCTACGTCAACGCGGTGCCTGTGGAGGACAACCAGTTCGTCGCGGCCGGCGAGGTGCTGGCGGCGCTCGACCCCACGGACTACGAGGTGGCCCTGGCCCAGACCAGGGCCGATCTGGCCGCTGCCGAAAGCCAGCTCGCCGCCCAGGAGCTTGGCGTGCCCCTGCAGCTGTCCCAGACCTCCTCCAAGGTGACCTCGGCCAAGGCCCAACTCGAAAGCGAGCAGCGAAGCCTGGAGCAGGCCGCCAAGGAACGCGACGCCGCCGTCCAGGCGGCCGACGAGATAAAGGCCCAGCTCGACCAGGACAAGCTCGACTACGCCCGCATCAGCCAGTTGCGCCACAAGGACGCGGTCTCCCAGTCCGACCTCGACGCCATCGAAAACAAGCGCCGGGGCCACGACGCCGCGCTTCGGGCCGCCCAGTCCAAGGCCGACGGGGCCAACCGCCGCCTGGAATCCATCACCGCCGACATCAAACGGCTGCGCTCCGAGATCACCCTGGCCGCAACCGGCGAGGACCAGGCCGCCATCCAGGACAAGGAGGCCGCGGCCCAGCGGGCCAAGGTCGAACTGGCCCGGGAAAAGGTGCGCCAGGCCGAACTGAACCTGTCGTATACGAAGATCCTGGCCCCGGTGGCCGGACACGTCACCAAAAAGCAGATCGAATCGGGCCGGCTGGTGGCGGCCGGACAGGCGCTCATGACCGTGGTGCCGCTCGATCCCACGGAACTCTGGGTCACGGCCAACTACAAGGAAACCCAGCTCAGGGACGTGCGCCCCGGCCAGCTGGTGACCCTGGAGGTGGACACCTATCCCGGCCACGGGATCACCGGCACGGTGGATTCCATCATGGCCGGCACGGGCTCCGTCTTCTCGCTGTTTCCCACGGAAAACGCCTCGGGCAACTACGTGAAGATCGTCCAGCGCATTCCGGTCAAGATCGTCTTTGACAAGGAAAACGGCGAGTGGCCCGACATCCGCCTGGGCATGAGCGTCGTGCCCACCATCCACACCAACTGACCCATGACCGAACGCGCCCCCAACAAATGGCTCATCACCATCGCGGTGATGCTCCCGACGCTGATCGAGATCCTCGACACGTCCATTGCCAACGTGGCCCTGGGGCACATCCAGGGCAGTCTGTCGGCCGGACAGGACGAGGTCACCTGGGTGCTGACCAGCTATCTGGTCTCCAACGCCATCGTCATCCCGATCAGCGGCTTCCTGTCCAAGCTGTTCGGCCGGCGCAACTACCTGCTGCTGTCGGTCGTCGTCTTCACCATCGCCTCCATGCTGTGCGGACTGGCCACGAGCCTTGGCATGCTGATTGCTTTCCGCATTCTCCAGGGCATCGGCGGCGGCGGCCTGCAACCCATGTCCCAGGCCATCCTGCTCGAGGCCTATCCGCCCCGGGAACGCGGGCTGGCCATGGCCATCTTCGCCATGGGCGCGGTGCTCGGCCCCATCCTCGGGCCGCTGCTTGGCGGCTACATCACGGACAACTATTCCTGGCGCTGGATTTTCAACATCAACGTGCCGGTCGGCGTGCTGGCCGTGGCGCTCATCTGGTTTTTCATCAAGGACCCGGACTATCTGGAGCGGCGAAAGGCCGGCGACGCCGTGGACTACGTCGGGCTGGCGCTTCTCAGCCTGGGCCTTGGCTGCCTGCAGATCGTGCTTGACAAGGGCCAGCAGGACGACTGGTTCAACAACGACTTCATCCTGGCCCTGTCCGTCGTCGCCGGCGTGTGCCTGGCCGCCTTCCTCATCTGGGAGCTGCGCTGCGACCAGCCCGTGGTGGACCTCAAGGTGTTTAGGGACCGCAGCTTCGCCATGGGCAATCTGGTGATGTTTTTCGGCTACTTCGCCATCTTCGGGGCCATTGTCGTGCTGCCGCTGTACCTGCAAAGCCTCATGGGCTACACGGCCTTTCTGGCCGGCGTGGTGCTTGGCCCGGGCGGGCTGATCATGCTGGTCATCCTGCCCGTGGTCGGCAAGCTGACCCAGAAGATCGACGCGCGCTACATCCTGTTTGCCGGACTGCTCGTCAACGCCTTCTCGCTGTTCCACATGGCCGGCTTCACGCTCGGCATCGACCTCGGCGCGGCCATCACCGCCCGCAACATCCAGGCGGTCGGCATCGCGCTGTTCTTCGTGCCCCTGTCCTACCTGACCATGGCCTACATTCCCCGGCAGGGCATGAACAACGCCTCGGCGGTCTTCAATCTGCTGCGCAACCTCGGCGGCTCGTTCGGCGTGGCCTTCGTCACCACCCTGCTGGCCCGGCGGGCCCAGTTCCATCAGACCCGGCTGGTGGAAAACCTCACGCCCTACGACCTGTCCTACCAGACCGCCCTCGAACGCATCAAAGCCTACCTGGCCCCCAAGCTCCTCGGGCTCTACGACGCGACCCAGACGGCCCATGCGGCCGTCTACAAGCTCATGCTCCAGCAGGCCAACGCCATGGCCTTTTACGACGTGTTCCAAGCCCAGGGCATGCTGTTTATGGGGCTGGCCATGCTGATGTGGATCATGAAGAAGCCGCCCCTGGGCAGCAAGATGCCCGAAGGCATGCACTAGCCGGGGACCGAAAGGCAGCCTCCGGCGGCCGGGGGGAATCATTCCCCCCGGACCCCCTGGATAAAGGGGGTTAACGGCGGGAAGGGACGACGGATGGGCGCGGAAGAACACCGTGAAGAGATCCGGCCTGGCTGTTCCGTGAACGCCCCCGACCCCCCCGGAAGGAAGGCCCCGGCCAAGGGCTCGCGTTCAAATGCCGCCATTTCGGCAATCCGCCGGCCGGCCGAAGCCGCCTGCCGGCGGATTGTTTTTCCCGCCCCGCCCAAGTCCGCGACATCGCAGGAAACGAAAATCCCCTCCTCCCTTGGCACGGCCCTGGCAAGACCTATACTATAACAAAGACGCGCCGGCCGGTCCCGCCGGGTCCGGGGCCGGCGCCGCCGCAACCGGCGCGCCGACCGACAACACAAGCCGTGCAAGCCCCAAGGAGATGCCCCATGAACGCCACCCTGACCGCCAGCCTGCGCCTTGCCGCCCTGGCCGCCGTGACCGCCGGCCTGCTTCTGGCCGCTCCGACCGACTCCCAGGCCTTCAGGCGCAAAAGCACCGTCACCGGCCCGGGCAACCGGACCGTGACCAACGAGGCCACCACCACCCGCACGCCCGGCGGCTACACCAGAAGCGCCACCACCACCGGCCCCAACCAGAATTCCGTCAACCGGACCTCCCAGGGCCAGTGGGACCCGGTCACCAAGACCTGGTCCAACACCACCACCTACACCGGCCCCCAGGGCAACACCGGCGACGTCAACCGCTCCACCACCATTTCCAAGTAGCCCGCGCCCCGGCAAAAGGCCCCGCCCGCAATGCGGACGGGGCCGGCGGGCGGACAAGGCAACCCCCGGCGGCGTCCCGGCCCCGCCGGGGGAGCCCCCCGGCCTCCGGAAAAGATCGTGAAAAGACATGCCGTTCCAGGCGGGCGCGCCTGCGGCGCTTCCTTCAGAAGCATCCGTCGCTGCCAAGCCCGGTTATCGGCCATTTCTCCTGCCCTTCCTGGAAGCGGCCCGACTTCCCGGGTCATTAATTCCCAGCCGCTCCCTGGCATGTTTCTTTCTTACCCACAGCGAAAAACGCCCCGGCAGGCCGCTTTGCGCCCGTCCCTCGCGTCCGGCGGCTGCCCCTGCGTCCCGGCCGGGATTATTTGGCCCTTCCGCCATACGGTCAAAAAAGGCATCCCGCTAAAAACCATAGGGAAACAACATGGCACGGGAATTGATGCCCCTGCGGCACCGGCGGCGGCCCTGGGCCGCCGGAAACACCACGGAGGCCGCAATGGCGAGCTGGGAGAGCAAGGTCGATATCCACAAAATACACATTCTGCAGCCGACACGGCCCCTGACCTGCTTCGGCGTCGGCGCGCTGGCCAGACTCGACGGCATCCTGGCCGAACTGGCCCGGACCGGACGCAACACCATCCTCGTGGTCACCGACCCTGTGGCCTACAAGGCCAGCGGCGCCTGGGAAACGGTGCTGCCCCTGCTGGAAAGGCACGTCTCCTTCATCCATTACGACGGGGTGCGGCCCAATCCCACCTATGGCAACTGCCAGGCCGCCGCCCAGGCCGGCAAAAGCGTCGAGGCCCAGGCCGTGCTGGCCATCGGCGGCGGCAGCGCCATCGACACCGCCAAAACCGCCGCCGTGCTGCTGGCCCATCCCGGCCGGCGCGCCGTGGATTTTTACGAAAAAGGCGTCCCCATCGCCTCGGCCCTGCCCCTGGTGGCCGTCAACACCACCCACGGCTCCGGCTCGGAATGCGGGGACTTTGCCGTGGCCCAGTCCGACGGCGAGGAGAAACCGGCCCTGCGCTCGCCCCATCTGTATCCGGCCTACGCCATCGAGGACCCGGGGCTCACGACCAGCCTGCCCCTCAAACAGACTGTGGCCACGGCCGTCGATGCCCTAAACCACGCCCTCGAGGCCGCAACCGCCACCTCCGCCTCGCCCTACACCATCTGTCTGGCCAGGGAGGCCGTGCGCCTCATTGCCGCCTATCTGCCCACGGCCGTGTGCCAGCCCGGCAATCTGGCCGCCCGTTACTGGCTCATGTACGCCTCGGCCACAGCCGGCATCGGCTTCGACCTGGGCATGGTCCACATCGCCCACGCCCTGGAACACGCCATGAGCGCCCTGGACGCCGACATCACCCACGGCGAGGGCGTCGGGCTCCTGCTGCCGGCCGTCCTCCGGGAAATCTACCCGGCCGTGCCCGAGGTCCTGGCCGACATCCTCGCCCCCATCGCCCCGGGGCTGTCCGGCATCCCCGGCGAGGCCGACGTCGCCGTGGCCAGGGTCAGGGAGTGGCTCGCCGTCATCGGCCAGCCCGCCGGCATGTCCGTCTATTTCACCGGAGCCGACGTGCCCGCCCTGACCCGCATGGCCCTGAAGTCGTCGCTTGGCAAAATGCTTCTGCCCCTGGCCCCCATCCGCGTGGACGCCTCGGTGGTGGAACGGATTTTCCAGCAGGCGCTTTAAGGGCCTGTTCCCAATTGTGGTTGACGCGAAGGGGAAGGGGAACGAAAGGCGGCCTCCGGCGGCCGGGGGGAATCATTCCTCCCGGCCGCCGGAGGCATTACAACAGCCCTCGGCCGCGGCGCGGAGAGCCGCCCCGGGGCGCAGGCATTTCAGCCGGTCGGCGGCCGGACGTAGGACCGGACCTGGTTGCGGCCCGAGGATTTGGCCAGATACAGGGCCTTGTCGGCCGCGTCGACGAGGTGCTCGACGTTGGGGGAGAGGCAGTCCTCAAGCAGCTCGGCCACGCCGATGCTGACCTGGATCTTGACGTTGGAGACGAGGATGTTGCCGTCCGGATCGCGGATGACGAAGTTGTAGCGTTCGATCTTGCGGCGGATGATGTCGGCCAGTTCCTCGGCCTCCTCCTTGCCGACGGCGGCCAGGGCCACGGCAAACTCCTCGCCGCCGTACCGGGCGGGAAAGATGTCCCGGTCCTCGAGCTGCTTCATCTCCTCGGCAAAGCTCCTGAGGATGGCCCCGACCACCACCAGGGCCTGATCGCCGATGCGGTGGCCGTGCTCGTCGTTGAAGCGCTTGAAATGGTCGATGTCGCACATGAAAAGCGCAAGCGGCTGGTTGTCGCCGACGGCCTGGGCAACCGCGCCCTGCATGTGTTCGTCAAAGGAGCGGCGGTTGGCGATGCCGGTCAGGGCGTCGGTGAGGCTTATGGCCACCATGTTGGCGGCATCCTGTTCGATGACGCTGACCATTTCCTGGAAGCCGCGCCGGATGGTGCCGAGCATGCGCTCGACGTCGCCGCCCGATTCCACGGTCTCGACCGTGACCTGCTCCAATTGCTGCACGCCGCCCTTGTGGCGGAACAAGGCCTGCTGGAATTCCTGGACCAGGGCGGCGGTTTCGTTAAGCGTCCGGGCCAGGGTCCGGTTCCAGGGAGCGCTCAGAATGCGTTCGTTGGCCTTGATGACCTCCCGGAACCTGGCCTCGGAAAAATCCCTGCCCCGCAGCACGTCCATGACCAGGGCCTGAAACTGCTCCTTTTGCTCGTTGTCGAGAAAGTCGTAGTCCTTGATGCCGCGCATGTACAAAATGAGCCCCCGCCATTTCGATTCGCGCGGCACGCCCACGCGGTCGAGCATGGCGCAGATGGGATCAACACAGCACTTGCTGCAGGGGAGCTTGTGCTTTTCGCATTCAGTGTCGTTTTGCATGTTCCCAAAACCTCTTGCCGGCCAGACCGCGGCCGGGGAACCGGGCCGTATCCATTGCGCCCATTCCCTCTTCCCTACGCATATTTCCACCTGTTCGGAAGGAAAAATTCGACGCGGCCGCCCGCCTTGCCCGGCGTCCGGCCCCGTGGTACAGCCGGAAAAGCCGCCTGTCAGGCGGTCTGGAGGAACAATGGACCTGATCGTGACCCGGCGCGGCCCCCTTGTCCTGGTGGCCGGCCTGCCCAAAACGTTCGACTATACCGTGTGCCCGGATTTCCAGCGCGCCCTGGCGCCGCACCTGGAAGACGCGCCCCACACGCTCGTCTTTGACCTTTCCGGCGTGGCCTTCATGGACTCCAGCGCCATCGGCAGCCTGATCACCGTGCGCAACCGGCTGCTGCCGACCGGCGGCGCGGTGGCCCTGTGCTCCATCACCGAAGGCGTGGCCAAGGTGCTGCGCATTGCCGACCTCGGCAGGCTCTTCGCCATCCACGCCGACGCCGAAGCGGCCCTGGCCGCCTCACAATAGCGCCGGCGGCCAGGAGGGGATCATCTCCATAGCGCCTCCGGCGGCCGGGAGGGGATCATCCCCTCCCGGACCCTCCCGGACGGAAAGGCAAGGGCGGGCATTTACGGCCCCGGGCCCATCCTGCCCGTCTTCCCCGAACTTTCGCGCCCCAAGGGGTCCGCGCCCCTCCCCTTCACCCCCACCTGTCCAGGAGGTCCGGGGGCGTTCACGGAACAGCCGCCCTGAATCTTCTCAGCGATCTTCCGCGCCCACCCGTCGCCCCGCCGCTCCCCTTGCACCCCCGTTTGTCCAGGGGGTCCGGGGGCGTTCACGGAACAGCCGGGCCGGATCTCTTCACAGTGCTCTTCCGCGCCCATCCGTCGTCCCTTCCCGCCCTCTAACCCCCATTAATCCAGGGGGTCCGGGGGGGATGATTCCCCCCGGCCGCCGGAGGCCGCCTTTCGTTCCCCTTCCCCTTCGCGTCAAACATGCCGATGACAGACCGGCGGCCAGAGCGTATGGTGCGACCATGACCGTGCCCAACGAACAGATCACCCTGCGCTTTGCCCGCACCATGGGCGAAGTGGACGCCGCGTCCTGGAACGCCCTGGCCGAGGGGCTGGATACGCCGTTTTTCGAATGGGAATGGCTCAGGCTGCTGGAAGACTCCCAGAGCGCGGCCCCCAAAAGCGGCTGGTATCCCAACCACCTGCTGGCCTATGCCGGCAGCCGCCTCGTCGGCGCCCTGCCCATGTACCTCAAATGGCACTCGGACGGGGAATTCGTGTTCGACCAGCTGTGGGCCGAGGCGGCAACGCGCCTGGGGCTGCCCTATTATCCGCGCCTGGTCGGGGCCACGCCCTTTACCCCGGCCACGGGCCTGCGCTTTCTCATGGACCCGGAGGCCAACCAGACGCGCCTGTCCAAACGGCTGTTCGAGGGCATGGAGCAGTTCTGCCTGACCAACGGCGTCCAGGGCGCGGCCCTGCTTTTTACCGAACCCGAATTCGCCGCCGCTTCCGAGGACTTCGGCTTCACCGCCTGGAGGCACCAGGGCTACCTGTGGCGCAACCGGGGCTTTGGCGATTTCGACGATTTCCTGGCCACGCTCAACGCCAACCGGCGAAAGGCCGTCCGCCATGAGCGCCGGGCCCTGGCCGCGGCCGGGGTGCGCGTGGAGATCGTCGCCGGCGACGACATCCCGGACGCCTTTTTCCCGCTCATGCGCGAACTCTACGACCGGACCAACACCAAGTTCGGCCCCTGGGGCTGCCGCTACCTGACCCCGGAGTTCTTCGAGGGCCTGGCCGACGCCGCCCGGCACAGGCTGGGCTTTGCCGCCGCCTACCGGCCCGGCCGGGCCGAACCCGTGGCCCTGGCCATGCTGGCCCACAAAAACGACATCCTGTTCGGCCGCTACTGGGGGGCCTTCGAGGACATCCCCTTCCTGCACTTCGAGCTGTGCTACTACGCCCCCATCGCCTGGGCCATCAGCCGGGGCATCCGGCGCTACGACCCCGGCATGGGCGGGGCCCACAAGGCCCGGCGCGGCTTCGTGTCCGTGTCGAGCTACAGCAGCCACCGGTTTTTCGACCCGCGCATGGACATGATTTTCCGCACCCACATCGACCGGGTCAACCAGCTGGAAAAAAACTACATCGACGAGCTAAACGACCTGCTGCCGGCGCGGCGGCCGTAGCGACGCGTCTGCCAAAACCGCTTCCGCCGTCTGCATGCAAAAACCACGGCGCGACAACGCCGACCCCCAAAAAGAAGGGGGCCTTCAGGCTTTTCTGTGGGTAGCCATCCTGCTATGGTTCTCCCCGGAGACTGTCCATGAAGGACACGGACCCGTACCCGCAGATTCCTGGGCTGAGAGCGCCCTGGTTTTGTGTTTTTAACTGCCCTTAGCCGGACAGCAATGAAAAGAGACAGTATAGTGACAAATCATCATTTGACGTTCGATCTCGATTGGTGTTCTGATGACACTTTGGATTATGTCTCAAGCTTGCTTCTGCAAGCCAATAAAAAGGCAACATGGTTTGCAACCCATAAAAGTGCGGCCGTTGACGACTTGAGTAGCAAATCTTGTTTCGAGGTGGGAATACACCCGAATTTTTTAGAAGGAAGTTCACATGGGACTTCTTATTCTAAGGTATTAGATCATATCACAGGTCTTTTCCCGCACAGCAAAGCCATGCGCACTCATGCGTTATATCAATCTTCGCCAATTCTACATGAATCAACATCAAAATATGGCATATCAATTGATGTCTCATTGCTTCTCCAGTATCATCCAAATTTACAAGTTTTAATCCCAATGGGGTTCGGAGGCAGAAAAATGCATCGCGTTCCTTATTTTTGGGAGGATGACACAGAGATGTTGAATGATTACACTGATTTTGACTTTAAAGATCGCAGACATCATTGTGAAGGACTAAAGATTTACGATTTTCATCCTGTCCATGTCGCGTTGAACATTTCATCATTTGATGATTATATGTTACTAAAAGAGAAGAAGCCCATATCAGAATGGGACAGGAAATTCATTCTTAAACATCAAAAAAAAGGCAAAGGAGCATTGTCTTTTCTGGAGGACATGATCGGCCACATACAAGGAGAAATGACAATCAGTCAGATTGTGGAGCAAGAGATATGAATATTATTGGAATAGGAAGAACCAGAAGTCTGTATGATGCAATATTGGCCATTGAAAAAAAAGGACACAATGTCACAGCCATAATCACCTCTGAAGCCGCCCCTGAATACGACATCAAAGAGCACGATTTTCTTAAACTTGCAGAGCGTATTGGTTGCAAATTTTACGATTTGTCAAACAAAAAGCAAACTCTTTATGAAGTCCTCTTGTCAATAGAGAAAGCAGATATCGGCATTAGCGCGAACTGGGTGAGTATTATCACGAAAGAAATTTTAAACCGTTTTCGAATTGGAATATTAAATGCCCACTTCGGAGATTTGCCAAACTACAGAGGCAATGCGTGTCCAAATTGGGCTCTTCTTTCTGGAGAGGACAACGTCGTTTTAAGCGTGCACTTGATGGAAGGGGAGCAACTTGATTGCGGAAGCGTTATAGCACAGGATAGTTATCCCATATCAAACACAACAACTATTGGCGACATCTATAATTGGTCTCGCGACACCGCACCGATGCTTTTTTCTCGCGCAATTGAGTTACTTGATCAAGATTTACACTATCAAGTCAAGTTCGCCCCATGTGACGACAGTGACGGTTTTAGATGTTATCCCAGGACTCCAGAAGACAGCTTCATCCAGTGGGAGTCTTCGGCAGTTGAAATTGACAGATTGATAAGAGCTTCTTCGCAACCATTTTCTGGAGCTTATACATATATTGTCGAAGATGGTTTGTTGAAAAGACTATACATTTTGAAATCAAGAGTTCATTTAGAGAATACCAGGGACAAGGGGACGCCTGGAAGGGTCCTCTTGAACGATAAAAATAGTGGGCGCACCCTTGTCATGTGTGGGCTAGGAGTACTTGAGATTTCCCAGTGCCGAATTGACAATGGAAATATTTTTGAGCCAGGAAAGTATTTTCGATCTATTCGTATAAAATTGGGGACGCGTGTTGAGGATTATTTATGGAACAAACAACGTGAAGGGTGAAATTGCCCCCGCCAAACCGGACAGTCAGCGATTTTCAATGAGCGGATAAAGAAGGGAAGCGCCCCAAAGGACGCTTCCCTCCGCGACGTCTCCCTCTGTCTCCCTACATCTGGCGCAGGAGCATCCGTTTGCCGTACGCCTCGCGTTCGTCCTCCACGGGCCTGCCCGGGCGCACGAAACGCAGGGCATGGGCCGTGCAGCCGGTGACGCAGGCCGGGTCGAGACCCTCGTCGATACGGTCGCGGCAATAGTCGCATTTGACCACCTTGCCCGTGGCGTCGTTCCACTGGGGAATGCGCCAGGGGCAGGCCTGGATGCAGGCCTTGCAGCCTACGCACAACTCTTCCCGGACAAACACCACGCCGTCCTCCTCGCGCCGGGTCATGGCCCCGGTGGGACAGGCCGGCACGCACCAGGGCCGCTCGCAGTGATAGCAGGACATGTACAGGTTGAGCAGGCGCGGCTTGCCCTTGACCATGTCCGGCCCGACCGAGACGAGCTTGCCCGGCTTGGCCTCGGGCGGCACGGCGTTTTTGACCTGGCAGTGCACCTCGCAGGCATGGCAGGCGATGCAGCGTTTCTTGTCCAACTGAATCATGTACTTGCTCATACGGACTCCTTGGGGGGCATGGCCTCGGCCGCCGCATCCCGGATCGGCGGGGCAGGTGGCGCAGGCGGCGTTTCGATCGCCTGCCGGCGCAGCCGGGCCAGGAGATCGAGGCGGAAATCGGCGCGGGAGGCGCCGACAAAATAGACGTGGCGGGAAAATCGCAGCGAATCCACCGGGCAGGTCCTGACGCACTGGCCGCACAGACTGCACAGGGAATAGTCGTAAATGAAGGCTCCCGGGACTTTGCAGCCCTTGCGGGGGGCCGGGGCCATGGCCGCGGCCCGGGGGATGAGTTCCCCGGCCAGTTCCACGCCCTCCCGGGTTTCGTGGCTGCCGTCGCCCCCGTCCACGGGGCAGGCCACGGACAGACATTGGGACGGACAGGCCCGCACGCAGGCCCCGCAGGCAATGCAGCGCGGCACGACGGGATTGTCCTGCCTGCCGATCAGCTCCACATGGCCCCGGTAGCTGTCGAGGTTGTCCACCTCCTGGCGGGGATAGAGCACCGTGACCTGGGGTTTGGCAAAGGCCCGGCCCGTGACGCCAAGGCCGACGACAAGGCTTTTGAGGCCGACGACCGCCTCGGCAAGCAGATCGGTTAGAGACACGCTTTCCCCTCCTGGCGTCCGGCCGCCATTGCCTGGACCTGATTTTGAGCCAGTGTAAACGGGTTTTCCCGAGCCTTGTCAACAAGTGGGTCACAAGTTCACGCGTTCACAAGCATCTTGTCCGGCAGGCGTGTTTCTCTATAGTCCACGTTCCTCATTTCACAACGCTTTTTCCTTGCCACGGATCACGATCCCCTGATAATGCGTGAAAGAATCAAAACACTCTGGCACACGCAACGCCGCCTGAATCGGAGCGAGTCATGACACGGAAAACAGTTTACAGCGTCTGCGGCATGTGCACCGTACGGTGCCCCATGATGGTTACGGTCGAAGGCAACAAGGCCGTGCACGTGCAGGGCAATCCCCATGCCGCCGGCATCAAGGGGGCGCTGTGCGCCCGGGGCGCGGCCGGCCCGGCGCTTGTTGCCGACGACGAGCGGCCCCAGTTCCCCATGATCCGGGCCGGAGCGCGCGGCGAGGGCAAATGGCGCAAGGTGTCCTGGGACGAGGCCCTGGCCTATGTCGCCGGCGAACTGTCGCGCATCCGGGACGCCCACGGCCCGCAGGCGGTGCTGCTCTCCGACCGGGGCGGCCCGTTTCGCGACATGCACCGGGCCTTTTTGAAAGGCCTTGGCAGCCCCAACTACTGCAACCACGACTCGGCCTGCGCCCGGAACGTCCAGCACGCGGCGCTGAGCCTGTTCGGCTTCGGCCGCAAGGACGTGGCCTATGATTACAAAAACAGCCGCCATGTGGCGCTCCAGACCAGAAACATCTTCGAGGCCATAAACGTCAAAGAGGTCAACGACCTGCTCGACGCCAAGGACGCCGGGGCGAAGATAACCTGCATCGACGTGCGCACCACGGTGACGGCGGCCAAGGCCGACAATTTCTTCATGATCCGGCCCGGCACGGACTACGCCTTCAATCTGGCCGTCATCCACGAACTGCTGGCCAGGGACCTCTACGACAAGGCCTTCGCCGCCGCCTGGATCAAGGACCTCGAGGCGCTCAAGGCCTTTGTCGCGCCGTACGACCCGGAGTTCGCCGCGGCCGCAACCGGCGTGCCGGCCCGGCGCATCCGGGAACTGGCCGCCCAGCTCGCCGCCGCCGCCCCGGCCGTCATCTGGCATCCCGGCTGGATGACCGCCCGCTACGGCGATTCGTTCAACGTGTGCCGCTCGGCCTACATCATAAACGCCCTGCTCGGTTCCATCGGGGCCAAGGGCGGCCTGCCGCTGGTCAACAAGCCCGGACACGTCGGCAAAAAGGGCCTCAGGCAGCTCGTCGACCTGTTCCCCAAGCCCGAGGCCAAACGCGTGGACGGCGTGGGCTGGATGGAGGGACGGTCCCATTTCGAGGCCGGCCCGGGGCTGGTCAACCTGGCCTACGAGGCCATCGCCACCGGCGAGCCCTACCCCGTCAAGGCCTACATCGCCCATCGCCACGATCCGCTCATGGCCTTCCCGGATTCGGCGGACGTCAAAAAGCTGTGGGAGAACCTGGAACTGCTGGTGGCCGTGACGTTTTCCTGGTCCGACACGGCCTGGAACGCCGACGTGGTCCTGCCCATGTCGCCGTATCTCGAACGCGAGTCCATGATCGCCTCCAAAAGCGGCGTCTCGCCGTCGTTTTTCGTGCGAAAGCGGGCGCTGGCCCCGCGCTTCGACACCCGGGCCGACTGGGAGATCTACCGCGATCTGGCCCGGCATATGGGCATCAGGGAACTGGACTTCGACGGCATCGAGGACATCTGGAACTTCCAGCTGGCCGACACCGGCGTGTCTCCCGCGGACTTCGAGGCCACGGGCATGGTCAGGCTCGGCGGCCCGCTCTACCGCCCCGTTGACGACAAGACGTTCAAGACGCCGTCCGGGAAAATCGAGATCATCAGCGACAAGCTTGCCGCCGACGGCGTGCCCTCGCTTGCCCCCTACGCCGCCCCGGCAACCCCGCCCGAAGGCCATTACCGCATCAGCTTCGGCCGCATCGGCCTGCACACCCAGGGCCATACCGTCAACAATCCCCTGCTGTTTGCCCAGATGCCCGAAAACGTGGTCTGGCTGCACACCGCCGAGGCGGCCAGACTCGGCATTGCCGACGGAGCCCTGGTCGAGGTGCGAAACGGCTCGGCCGCCGGCAGGCTTCGGGCCAAAGTCACCGACGGCATCCATCCCGAAACCGTCTTCATGGTGCATGGCTTCGGCCACGCCCTGCCTGTGGAAAGCCGGGCCCGGGGCCGGGGCGCGGCCGACAACGAACTGATGCCCCGGGGCATCCGCAATTGGGACAAGGGCGGCGGCGGCGTGTGCATGCAGGAACACTTCGTGACCGTGCAACCGGTCTGATCCAGACCGACGTTCTGCGTCGGAGCGTCTGCCGGAACCCGCTTTCGGCAGACGCTCCGACAGCAAATCCCCTGCCGGCGCGGGCCCGGGGCCCACTGTCACGAAAACCTGGGAAAACCGTTGACCCCCGCCAATCCTGTTGTTATTAACATGGTACCTATGATGGAAGACGAACTGCCAACTCCAGAGGACATCCGTCCCTTTCCGTTACGCCAGTCTCTGGGCTTTCTTCTGGTGCGCACGGCCCTCAAGCTGCGGCTGCTCGGCAACACGCTGTTGCAGGACGCCGGCCTCGACATCACCGTGGACCAATGGGGCATCCTCAATCTCCTGTGGGAAGCCGACGGACAGACCCCCGTCGAGCTGGCCCGGCGCGCCGACAAGGACAAGCCCAACGTCACCCGTCTGCTCAAGATCCTCGAAGACAAAGCGCTTGTCGTGCGCAAGCCCGACCCCGCTGACCGGCGCAGCCACCGCATCCACCTGACCGAGGCCGGGGCGGCCCTCAAAGACCAGCTGCTCGACATGGGCACGGTCTGCCTGCAACAGGCATGCAAGGGCCTGTCCGGCCAGGAAGTCGCGACGCTCAAGCATCTCCTCAACCGCGTTTACACCAACGTTTCCTAGGCTTCGGGCGGCTGTCCCGCCGTTGCCCGGGGCGTATGCCGGGGTTTTCCATGTCAAAAATGGCAGAAGTCGCTGTCCGCGACAGCTCGATTGGTCCCTATTCCTTTGAAAAATTTCTGGACGTGGCAGCCGCCTTCCACGGCAACCCCGCCCCCGGGCTGATTATCGGCGGCTTCATGGTCGATCTGGCCCGCTCCATGCTGCCCGAAGGCACGCTGTTCGACGCCGTGGTCGAGACAAAAAAATGCCTGCCCGACGCCGTGCAGATCCTCACCCCGCCAAGCTACGGCAACGGCTGGATGCGGGTGCTCAACCTCGGCCGCTACGCCGTCAGCCTCTACGACAAGTTTTCCGGGGAAGGCTGCCGCGTCTGGCTCGATCCGGCCCATCTGGAAGGCTGGCCGGAGATCCGCGCCTGGTATCTCAAGACCAAGCCCAAGAAAGAACAGGACCGGGTGCGCCTTTTTGCCGAGATCAAGGCCGGCGGCCGCGATCTGTGCCGGATGGCCCCGGTGCGGCTGCGGCCGGGATTCATGGCCAAGCCCCACATGGGGGCCATCGGCGTCTGTCCCGTGTGCGGCGAGGGCTACCCCACGGCCGACGGGGCCATCTGCCGGGGCTGCGCCGGCGAGGCCCCCTATGTCACGGAGCACGACGGCCCCCGGCTGCGGGCCGTTCCCGTTGACGAGGCCGCCGGACGCCGGGCGCTGCACGACATGACCCGCATCGTGCCGGGCACGTCCAAAGGCGTGGAATTCGCCGCCGGCGCGGACATCACCGCCGGCGACGTCTGCCGCCTCCAGACCATGGGCAAAAACAGCGTCTACGTGGAAGACCTGTCCGAACCGGACGGCGAATTCGTCCATGAAAACGAGGCCGCCCTGGCCTTTGCCCAGGCCATTGCCGGACCGGGCATCGTCACCTCCGGCGCGCCCCGCGAGGGCAAGGTGGAACTTCTGGCCGAACAGGGCGGCCTGCTTGTCGTGGACCGGCAGCGCCTGACGGAATTCAACTGCATCGAGGGCGTCATGTGCGCCTCGCGCCAGACGCATCTGGTGGTCGAGGCGGGCAAGGCCGTGGCCGGCTGCCGGGCCATTCCCCTCTACCTGCCCCGCCGCGTCTTCGACGCCGCCATGGGCCTTCTGGCCGACGGGCCGCTGGTGTCCGTGCGCGGGATACGGGCGTCCAGGGCGGGCGTGCTGGTCACGGGCACGGAAGTCTACTCCGGGCTGATCGAGGACAAGTTCGAGCCGGTGGTGCGCTCCAAGGTCGAAGCCCTGGGCGGCAAGGTCGTGGCCGTGCGCAAGGCCCCCGACGACCGGGCCGCCGTGGCCGGGGCCGTGGCCCAACTGCTGGCGGCCGGGGCGGACCTGATCGTGACCACGGCCGGGCTGTCCGTGGACCCCGACGACGTCACCCGGCTCGGCCTGGACGACGCCGGCCTGACCGAGGCCGTGCACGGCATGCCGATCCTGCCCGGGGCCATGGCCCTGGTCGGCCGCATCGGCGGGGCCGACGTCATCGGCGTGCCGGCCTGCGCCCTGTTCCACCGCACCACCAGCTTCGACCTGCTGCTGCCCCGGGTGCTGGCCGGCCTGCGGCCCACGCGCCGGGATCTGGCCGGGCTGGCCGAAGGCGCCATGTGCCTCAACTGCCGGGCCTGCACCTACCCCAAGTGCCCCTTCGGCAAATAGCCGCCCCTTGACCGGCCGGGTTCGCCGTCCTATTGGGAGGCTGGCGAACCCGCCGGAGACATGATGCCCAGGATTTTGCCATATGCCCTCATCGGGGGCCTGCTTGCGCTTTCCGCCAACGCCGCCCTGGCCTACACCCTCTACGGCTACGAGGACGAATACGGCCTCGTCAATCTGTCCGGGGAACCCCGCGACGACCGCTACGTCCTCATCTACGAAGGCCCTGCCGACCCGAAGCTCGGTTTCGACGCCATCAAAAAGCGCATCCGCGACAAAGGGGCCGTCGCCAGGGAACGCAGGGAGGCCTGGATTCGCGAGGCGACCAGGGCCTACGCGCGCATGGGCGCCGCCCCGCCCGGCCCGTCGGGCTTTCCGCCGGTCATCGAATCCGGACCGCTGCTCGACCTCGTGCGCGACAAAAGCCGCTCCTGCGGGCTGGCCCCGGAACTCCTCTACGCCGTCATCGAGCAGGAATCCCGCTTCGTCAACGTCGCCGTCTCGCCCAAGGGCGCAGCCGGGCTCATGCAGCTCATGCCGGCCACCCAGGCCACCTTCGGCGTGGCCGACCCCTTCGACCCGGAACGCAACGTGACCACCGGCGCGAAATTCCTGCGCTCCCTCATCAGCCGCTTCGGCGAACTCCCCCTGGCCCTGGCCGCCTACAACGCCGGCCCGGAAACCGTGGCCCGCTGCGGCGGCATCCCCGACATCCCCGAAACCCGCAACTACGTCTCCCGCATCATGGCCCGCTACGCCATGCTCAAGGAAAGCCACCCCGGCCTCGCCCCCAAACACCCCGCCGCCAAAGGGAAAGGGAAAAAGAAAGATAAAGATAAAGAAATCGGGGCGCTGCCCCGAACCCCGCCGGGGGGATAATCCCCCCGGACCCCTTGATGGGGGGACGATTCCAACCTGTGACGATGCAATGGGCAGGCGTCTTGTCCGGGTGCTCGTGCGGCCAGCATCCTGCGGCTTCCCCGCCCGACGCAACCCCCTCTGCCCTGGGACCAGAGGTGCTCACGCCGCGTTTCCGCGCCCCTCCGCCATGCCGGCGCACCCTTCCCGCCTCCGCTTGTCAAGGAGGTCCGGGGGGGGATGATCCCCCCCGGCCGCCGGAGGCCTCTTTTCCCCTCTCCTCTCCAATATCTCCCAATAAAAAAAAGCCCCGGGCCGAAGCCCGGGGCCAAAGGACGGACCGAAGACGGGCGTCCTAGCCGAACATACGGATATTAAAGAACCCGCGCAGCACGTAGTCGATGCCGACGTACAGGGCCAGGACGATGAACAGGCGCTTGAGCCAGATGTCCGGGATGTACTTGGAGGTGCGGGGGCCGATGATGGAACCGACCACGACGCCGGCCAGTTCCACGCCGATCATGTGCCAGTGCAGGGGCACGCCGCCGCTCATGAAGGTGGCGATCGAGGTGATCATGCTGACCAGAACGGCCAGGGCCGAGGTGCCGGCGGCCAGATACATGGGCAGCTGGGCCACGCTGGTCAGAAACGGCACCAGCAGGAAGCCGCCGCCGACGCCCAGGAAAGCGGCCAGGGCGGAGATGACGATGCCGCCGAGGAACGGAATCAGCGGATTGAAGCCGAATTCCACGCCGTAGAAGGTGAAGGTGATGCGGGTCAGGCTCATGGAGGTGACCTTGACGCCGAGGGCCTTGGTGTCGATCTTCTCGCCGCTCTTCTGGCGCTTGACGGTCTCTTCAAAGGCCTTGGCCGCTTCCTTGGCCTTCTTCTTGCTCGCCTGTCCGGCCGGGGTGGTCTCCCAGAACAGGTAGCAGCCAAGCAGCAGCACGAACAGGCCGAAATAGCCCTGGTAGGACGAGAACGACACCTTGCCGGCCGTGAGCGTCACCGACATCCAGCTGCCGGCGATGGAGCCAAGGCCCAGCGCGGCGGCCAGCGGCAGGACCAGACGACCCATCTTCCAGTAGTTAAACGAGGAGATCAGCGCCGAAAGCCCCACCAGCCACTGGTTGGAGGTGCGGATGGAGTCGGTCACCAGCTTGTTGAGTTCCGGGGCGGTGCTTTTAAACGATTTGGCGTAGGCGCCGTAGCCGAAAACCGAGATGTGGCCCACGCCGGCCATGACGCCGCCGAACGCGCCGACCGTGGAGAAGATCCAGCCCACCCAGACGGCCCAGCCGAAAGCCAGCCCCAGGCTGACTTCGGGCGCGCCGGGAATGCCCAGGAAGCCCTTGGGCGCGGCCGGGTCGATCTGGCCGGGGCCGGCGCCGGCGGGCGTTTTGGCAATGGCGTCGGCGAGTTTGTCGGCAAAGGCCGGTTCGATCCACAGGGCCAGGGCCGCAAGGGCGACAAGCCCCACCGGCAGGGTCAGTTTCCAGTTTTTCACCAGGGGCCTCCTTCTGTTGGCGGCGAAAAAAATTTCAATTGCGCGCTCACGACGCGCGCGGCCCGGATTGCACGCCGGAACCGCGTTGCCTTGATGCCATGGGCGGGAAAGACACAATGCCTGCCGCCGCAACGTCGGGCCGAAACATGGTCTGCCTCTGCTGCGTCGCGCCAAGACAGCGTATGCGTTCTGTCTTGTCACGGCATGCTGCAGTTTTGCTCCAGTTCCCGACCAGCCGGCTTCCCGCCCTTGACGGGAAAGCGAAAACTTTGTCTCAGCATAGAGCATCGCCGTCTGGCAATGTCAAGAATGACTTGCAATAGTTCTGTTTTTCGCAATGCCTGACGCAGGGACCCTGAAAAAGCCGGGAAAACCAGGAAGTTGCTTGTTCTTTTTTTCACAATATACGCCATTAAAAAAGGCGACTCCCTTTCCGGAGACGCCCTTCCCTGGGCCGCACGGCCCGACGTCTGAACAATGCCCGGTTTCCGACCGGGTTGCAAGAAAAAACGACCGCTTTCCCTTTGACCGCCGACGCGACCCGGGATATATCCCCTCAGCCCCGATCCGCCGGGTCGGGCGACGTCATCGCCCCCGGAGGCCTCCTGTCGATGCTCCCGTTATTGCGGCCAAAAAATGAAAAGGACCTGTGCCCGGCGCTGTTTGGAAAGCCCAAAAAGTTCCGCCTGACGCGCAACGGTTCGGCCGTGGCCGTGACCGGCCGGCTGCTGGCCGTCTTTCGCCACGAAGCGCCCCATGACGGGCTCATGCCCCCGGCCGCCGGCCGCGTGGATCTGCTGGCCGTCATCCTGACCCAGGCCGGCCGCTATTTCGTCTATTATATTGTGATCTACCCGGAGACCGAGGACATCGCCGGCCGCCAGGAATACGCCCATGTCTGCACAAGTCTGGAAGCGGTGCAGAACTTTCTCGGGGCCATGCTCTACCCCAACAGGCCGGAATTCGACGCGGCCGTGATCGCCCAGGCCAGGGACACCCTGGAACGCCTGGAAAACAAAGGCAAAAAGAAACCCGGCGCCGCGGCCCGGGCAGCAGAGGGCAAACCGCGCCCAGGCGGCGGGGATACGCCGCCGGCCGCCCCCGGCACGAGGCACGCGGCGCGACCCCAGGGTCTGTTCACAAGAGAGCCTCCGGCGGCCGGGAGGGGATGATCCCCTCCCGGACCCTCCGCAAAAGGGAAAACGGGCGCATCTCCCCCCTTTATCCAGGGGGGCCGGGGGCGTTCACGGAACTGCCGCCTTGAGTTTTCCCAGCGACTCCCGCGTCCGACTGCGACCGCGCCGCTCCCCTTGCACCCCCGTTTATCCGGGGGGTCCGGGGGGAATGATTCCCCCCGGCCGCCGGAGGCAGCCTTTCCTCCCGTTCCCCTTTCGCGTCAACCACAATTGGGAACGCGACCCTAGAAGCGCCGGTCAAGCAACTGGCGCAGCACGGCCTCGTCATCGGCCGTATCCACGGCCGCCACTTCCCGCGAAAGCGCCCTGATCGCCTCCCGCTCCCTGGCCACATGCTCCCGAAGCGCCTCGCGCCGTTCCCGGAGGGCGGTCAGAAGCGCCGCCTTGCGGGCATTGGCCGATCCCAGCCGCCCGGCCACCACGGCGGCCAGCCGCCGGTAGATGCGAATCAGGAAATCCTCGCGCTCCGGGCTTTGCAGAAAATCCACATAGCCCATGTCCACAACCAGGCAATCGCAGACCTCGCCGGCCGTCACCGTGGCCGTGCGGCCTTTGCCCAGGACAAAACTCATCTCGCCGAAAATCGTCCCCGCCTCCGTCATGGACGCCACTTCCCGGCCGCCCCGGAGGGCCCGGACCGAACCCCGCAGCAAGACGAAAAACGTCTTCTGGTAGTCGCCTTCCTCAAGGATCGTCTCCCCCCGGGCATACCGGCAAAGCCGCACCGCCCCGGTCCGCGACAGCAGATCGAGGTCCTCCCCGGAAAAATCGGCCAGAAGCGGCAGCCGCCCCAGGATGTCCCGCAACTCGGCGGCAGCAGTGCCTTCCAGGCGCTCCATGACGTCTCCTACTTCCCTTCCCCGGCCATGCCGGCCTCCCGGGCAAGCCCCGCCCGGTCGCAAATCTCCACCTCGCGCCCCCGCACCGCAACCAGCCCGGCCTCGGACAGCCGCCGCAGCGCCCGGGACAGCGCCTCGGGCGTGGCCCCGACAATCTTGGCCAGCTCCCGCTGGCTGATGGACAGCCGCACCACATCGCCGCCCAGGCCCCGCGCCGCCTCGTGCAGCAAAAATCCGGCCACCCGTCCCGGCAGCCCGAGCAAGGCCAGCGATTCGATCATGGCCATGGCGTCCTTGAGCCGGCGGCACATGAGCCGCAGCAGATCGAAAAGCACCTCCGGGTCTTCCCTGGCCGCCGCCGCCAGGAGCCGGGCCGGAAAGGCCAGAACCCGCGTCTGCTCAAGGGCCGCCGCATAGGCCGGAAAATCCGCGCCGTCCACCAGCGAGCACAGGCAAAACGGCTCCCCCGGCCCCAGGACGTAGAGCGTCTGCTCCCGGCCGTCCGGGCCGATCTGATACAGCTTGGCCCGGCCCGAGGCCACAAGATAAAACGCGTCCCCCGACTGGTCCCGGGCCGCGATCGCCTCGCCCGGACCATGCGCCGTCACTACCGCCCCGGCCGCCATCCGCGACAACCGGGCCTCAGGCATGCCCCCGAAAAACGGCAGCGACCGCAAAAGCACCATGCGTTCCGTCTGATCCATGCGTTTGCGCCTCCAAAGCAGCAGCGGAATGAAGAGAAGATGCAGAGGCGGGGGAGGCGAAGAGCGCCTCCGGCGGCCGGGGGGGATAATCCCCCCCGGACCCCCTTGATAAGTGGGGGTTTTTCCGGGTGCGTCAAGATGCAATATCGCGGCAGGCCGTGGGGAGGATGAGATTTTTGGCGACGGCAACGCCCGGCAGCCTCGCCACCCCGGGCCGACAAGCGCCCCCGCCAAGGGGTCCGGGGGGATTATCCCCCCGGCGGGGCCCGGGGCAGCGCCCCGGATCACACAGCCCCTTTCCACTTTCTGCCGTTCGCCGCCGTTCTTCCCGGCATTGATCCGGATCAATGCCGATCCTGCAATACCGGCGTAGAGGAGGGCATCCGGCTGTGGCCGGCAAGGAGTTGCGTGCATGAACAGGCGGAAATTTCTGATGGCCCTGGGCACGGCCGGGGCGGCGCTGGCCGCGCCGGGACCGGCCGGGACGCTGCTGGCCCGCGAGGCGGCGGCCGGCGGCGAACCGTTGGCCACGCTGTACGATTTGTCCAGGTGCGTGGGCTGCGGGGCCTGCGTGGCGGCCTGTCGCGATGCCCACGCGGCGGACTATCCCGAACCCCGCAAACCGTTCCCCAAAATGTATCCGCCCCGCGTCAAGGCGGAGGACTTCTCCGACAAACGCGATGTGGACGACCGGCTCACCCCGTACAACTGGCTGTTCATCCAGTCGGCCACCGTCCAAAAGGGCGGCCGGGAGCTGACGGTCAACATCCCCCGGCGCTGCATGCACTGCGCCCATCCGCCCTGCGCCGAACTGTGCCCCTGGGGATCGGCCGTCCGGTTCGACGACGGCGCGGTGAAAATCGACGCCGACATCTGCCTCGGCGGGGCCAAATGCCGCGACGTCTGTCCCTGGCGCATTCCCCAGCGCCAGACGGGCGTCGGCCTGTACCTCGACCTGCTGCCGGCCTTTGCCGGCAACGGCGTCATGTACAAGTGCGACCGCTGCCACGACCGCGTGGCCGCCGGCGGCAAACCGGCCTGTCTGGAAGCCTGCCCCTACGAGGTGCAGTCCATCGGCCCGCGCAGCGAGATCGTGGCCGCCGCCCGGGCCCTGGCCCAAAAAACCGGCGGCTTCGTCTACGGCGAGACGGAAAACGGCGGGACCAATACCCTTTACGTTTCGCCCGTGCCCTTTGCCGACCTGGATGCGGCCATCGACAAGGGACCGGGCCGGCCCGGACTCGGCGTAACGGCCGACGTCATGGGCGAAGAGGCCAATCTGGCCAAATCCGTGCTGCTCGCCCCCCTGGCCGGCATCGCCGCCGGCGTGCTGCGCCTTGTCGGCCGGGCCAAAGCCGCCCCGGCCGCAAAGGAGGACGACCATGCCTAGGCCGCTTTTCCCGCGCTGGCAAAAACGCCTGCTCCTGGCCTCGGCCCTGGGACTGGCCCTGACCGGCATGGGCCAGATGCCCATTTTCTCCCGCTACTACATCGCCGACATCCCGGGCCTCGGCTGGCTCGGCAACTTCCGCATCACCGCCGCCCTGCACCTGGGGCTGGCCGCCATCCTGCTCGTCGTCCTCTCCGCCTTCGCCGCCACCTGGATCGCCGCCGGCCCCGCCCGGCCGACGCTGACCCGGCCCGGCCGCTGGCGCGCCGCCCTCTACGCGGCAGTCGCCGCCACCGGAGCGCTGCGGGTGCTCCAAAACGGCGCACTGCCGATCTTCGGCCCCATGCAGGTCCGCTACCTGGACTGGACCCACCTCGCCCTGGCTATGGGCCTGCTCGTCTTCGCCATAGCCTGGGGCCGGCGGCCGGCCTTGGCAGGGGCAAAGGGCAAAGAATAAGGGAATGGGACGGGGAGTGAAATCGGGGCGCCGCCCCGAGCCCCGCCGGGGGGCGTGACGCCCCCCGGTCCCCCCCGTCCGTGAGGGCGGGTGGAGACGCGGCCGGCCGGCGGGCAGCCGCGTGTGTCGGGCAAAACGCCGGCCACAGCCAAGGGGGTTTGGAGGGGATTATCCCCCCCGACGAGGCCCGGAGCAGCGCCCCGGGTCTTTATCTTCCCTTCAACTTCTTCTCTGTTTCCCGTCTACCAATTCTCAGGCGCGATTTCGAAGTAGGCTTGCGGGTGTTCGCAGGCCGGGCATTTGTCCGGGGCGTGGTCGCTTTCCATGGGGTAGCCGCAGTTGCGGCAGCGCCACAGGATCCTGCCGTCCTTTTTAAAGACCGTGCCGGATTCGATATTGGCGGCCAGTTTGGCGTAGCGGCGTTTGTGAAAGCCTTCGGCCTTGGCGATGTGTTCGAAGGTGGCGGCCACTTCGGGGTAGCCTTCCTCGCGGGCGATGGCGGCGAAGGAGGGGTACATGTCGTTTTCCTCGTACGACTCGCCGCCGGCGGCCTCGTGCAGGTTGGCCAGGGTATCGCCGATGACGCCGGCCGGGAAGGCGGCGGTGATTTCGACCTCGCCGCCCTCCAGGTATTTGAACAGGCGCTTGGCGTGTTCCTTTTCCTGGTCGGCGGTTTCGGTGAAGATGGCCGAAATCTGCTCGTAGCCTTCCTTTTTCGCCTTGGAGGCAAAGTAGGTGTAGCGGTTTCTGGCCTGCGATTCGCCGGAAAAGGCGGTCAGGACGTTCCTCTCGGTCTTCGATCCCTTGAGCGATTTCATGCAACCCCCTGATTTTCAGGAATAATAAGAGCGTGCAGATACGGGACAGCCCCGGCCTTTCGCAATCCGGGGATATTGACCTCTGTCACTGGCCGGCCTGTACGACCTTGACCGCTTGGAGCATGCGCCAAGACGTTTCATGGACCCTCCGGGACATGACGTTATGACCAGGGCCGGCCTTTGGACTTATACCTTTTTCGCGCTCCGGGACAAGGGGCGCGGCAGCGGCGCGACGGCCCTATCGGCAAAACGCAACGGGGACGGCACGCGGCCGTAACACGGATCGGGCTATCTCGCGCGGAGACTGCAACGGAGGAAAACCCCATGCGCCGAAACATCCTGCCGCAACTTCACGCGGCTTCCATCAACCGCGTGGCCTGGCTCGTCCTGGCCATGCTTTTCCTGGTCGCCGGCACGGTGCGCGCCGATTCCGGGGCCGCGCCCAAGTATGTGTTCTTTTTCATCGGCGACGGTCTGGCCATGCCCCAGCGCAGCGCCGCCGAGTACTTCCTGGCCGCCCGGGAAGGCAAGACCCAGCCCGGCATCGTCAAACTGGCCATGAACCAGTTGCCGGTCCAGGGCATGACCACCACCTATTCGCTCAACTCCATCATCACCGATTCCGGCGCGGCCGGCACCGCCCTGGCCACCGGCGTCAAGACTTACAACGGGGCCATCAGCGTGGACGGGGCCAAAAAGTCCGTGCCCACCCTGGCCGAAAAGGCCCGCGACAAGGGCATGAAGGTCGGCATCGTCTCCAGCGTCTCCCTGGACCACGCCACCCCGGCCTGTTTTTACGCCCACCAGGACAGCCGCAACAACTACTATGAAATCGCCCTGGACGCGGCCAAAAGCAACTTCGACTATTTCGGCGGCGGCGGATTCAAGGACCCGGCCGGCAAGAAATCCAAGAAGGAAGGCGAAAAGCAGAACGCCCTGGAGGCCATGAAGGCCGCCGGCTACGCCGTCTCGGAAGACCGGCAGGCCATCCTGGACGCCAAACCCGGCAGCAAGCTCGTGGCGCTCAACCCCGAACTCGACGCCGACAAGGCCCTGCCCTACGCCCTGGACGGCGACAAGAAGGGCCTGACCCTGGCCGAATACACGGCCAAGGGCATCGAGCTGCTGAACAACCCCAAAGGCTTTTTCTTCATGGTCGAAGGCGGCAAGATCGACTGGGCCTGCCACGCCAACGACGCCGCGGCCTCCATCGCCGACACCCTGGCCTTTGACGCCGCCGTGGCCGAGGCCGTCAGGTTCGCCGAAGCCCACCCCAGGGAAACCCTGATCGTGGTCACCGGCGACCACGAGTGCGGCGGCCTGACCCTCGGCTTCGCCGGCACCCGCTACGGCAACTACTACGACTATCTCAAGAGCCAGAAGGCCTCGTTCGAGGGCTTCACCGCTGCCCTGGCCGAGTACAAGAAGACCCACGACGCCGCCAGCGCCAAATTCGAGGACGTCGCGCCGCTGATCAAGGAGAGCTTCGGGCTGGTGGTGCCCACCGAGGCCGACATGCAGGCCATGAAGGACGCGCCCAAGCCCAACGAGAACAACACCTCGCCGGCCAACCCTTACGGCATGCATCTGCGCGACTTCGAGCTGACCGCCGTCAAGGAGGCCTTTGTCCGCAGCATGCAGGAGCAGAAGGAAAAGTCCGGCAGCGAGATGGACTACCGGGCCTACGGCGGCTACGAGCCGCTGGCCGTGACGCTGACCCACATTCTGGACAACAAGGCCGGCATCGGCTGGACCAGCTACTCCCACACCGGCGTGCCGGTCGTGACCTCGGCCAAGGGCCCGGGCGCGGAGGCGTATGCCGGCTACTACGACAACACCGATCTGGCCAAAAAGCTCATGACGAGCCTTGGCGAAAAGGTCGCGGCCGCCAACTGACCGGCCCGGCCGGACGACAAACCGCCGGGGGACGCCGCGAGCGGGCTCCCCCGGCGGCTGCGCCAGTCCCGAAGCCTCCCGACCCCCAATGGCCGACGCCGCCCCCGGTCTGCCCATGCTCCCTTTCCCTGCCTTTCCGTCAAGAGGGGTCCGGGGGGATTATCCCCCCGGCCGCCGGAGGCTTTTTTCTCTTCATCTTCACCTCTTCCTTTCCGTCTTCTCACACTCCCAACCCAAGGACACGACGCACCATGCGGATACCCGCCCCACTGGCGACGAAGGACGGTTTGCTGCTGCTTGTTTTTGCCGCGCTGACCCTGGGGCTGTGGTTCTGGCCCACGGGGTTCGAGGAGCGGCTGCCGGCGGAGGCGCTCCAGGTCAAGGCGAAGGTGCTGGCCGTGGACAACGCCCATGTGCGCCAGTACGGGCTGGTGCGCGAGGGCGAGCAGCGGGTGACGGCGGCGCCTGTCTCGGGACCCTTTGCCGGCCGGGAGATCAAGGCCGACAACCTCCTGCTCGGCAAGCTGGAGATGGACAAGATGTTCGCCCCGGGCGACACGGCGCTGGTGGTGCTCTCGCTTCGCGGCGGCGAGATTGTCTCGGCCGTGGCCCAGGACCACTGGCGGCTGGGCCTGCAAGGCATCCTGCTCGGCATCTTTGCCCTGGCCCTTGTCGCCTATGCCGGCATGACGGGGTTCAAGGCCGTGCTGTCGTTTCTTTTCACGGCCCTGCTGCTGTGGAAGGTGCTGGTGCCGCTGACGCTTCGGGGGGTTGATCCGCTGCTGGTGACCCTGGGCGTTTTGGCGGTGCTCATGGCCGGCATCATCTTTCTGGTCGGCGGGGCCAACCGCCGGGCGGTGGCCGCCTATCTCGGGTCGCTGGCCGGCGTGGCCGTCACCTGCCTGCTGTCCCTGGCCACGGCCCCGGGGTTTGCCCTGCCGGGCGCGGTCAGGCCGTTTGCCGAGACGCTGCTCTATACCGGCTACGGCCATCTGGATCTTGGCCGGATGTTTCTGGCCACCATCTGCCTGGGGGCCAGCGGGGCCATCATGGACGTGGCCATGGACGTGGCGGCCAGCCAGGCCGAGGTGGCCGGGCATCATCCGGAGATCGGCGGCTGGAAACTGTGCCTGTCGGGGTTCCGGGTGGGCCGGGTGGTGGTCGGCACCATGGCCACGACGCTGCTGCTGGCCTATTGCGGCGGCTCGCTGGCGCTTTTGATGGTGGTCATGGCCCAGGGCGTGCCGCTGGCCAACGTGGCCACCATGCCCCATGTGGCGGCCGAGATCGCCAACACGCTGGTGGGCAGCTTCGGGCTGGTCACGGCCGCGCCGCTGACGGCCGTGGCCGGGGCGCTGCTGTTGGCGGACAAAACCGGGTAGGGCCTGCAGCCAAATCACCGGGGCCGGATGCGGCCAGATGCGGCCAGATACGCCTGATGTTGCCATCCCTGAGAATCATGCAGATTCCAATTGAACACTCCCGCAATGCCGCCGCTGTCTCCCGCCTATCAATCGGATCATGGAATTCACTTCAACGGCAAGTACACATCGGTTATCATCTCCGCTTCCCGTATATTTGGTCCGACATTGACGTAATGGAAGAAAATCGGGAAATCACCGGCTGATTCACCGCATTGAGGCAGCCATTCATCGCATAGATAAACCGCAGCGGTGTTGTTCAAACGGGAGCCGAGGTGTCGAATACGGGCACACCGGAGACGGGGAATTACTTTATCAACAATGCCATAAGGATTCGTGCCAACGCACGCTTCGATTGAAAGACAAAAATCCGCATGGTGCTCGTGAGGAGGCGTAGTACGCGGATCAGTACAATGAACACCATAGCTTCGAAATTTCAATGGATCGAGCAAATTGTTCTCAAGTTTCCAGGCTATCAGCTTTCGCACAGTGTCGTGTTCGAATTGCGGTGATCCATGATGCTCAATGGCGGCAACCTTTGTCTCGGGGAATATGACGATTTGAACATCCATATACCAACGCTCCTCTTGAGTGCTCCAGCATGACAATCGCACGATCATGCCGGCACGAACTTACTCCAAAAAACATACGCCAAGGCCATCTTCGCGGCAACGGTTGACGATTTTGCAACCCGCCGATTTTCAAACCAGCTGAAATCGTGAAAAAACCTGGTCTCCGCAGGTATCGACCAACGACACGGATAGAGCAAAACCCATGCACGCAGATTCAGCGGACAAGTATTGCATTGGATAATCCCAGGCCGAGCACGCGATTATCCTGGCTTCCATAGTTAGCTGGGACAAATGGATTTTGTATATAAAACTCAAATTCTGCAAGCCCCGTTTGCAGAGCATCCCCAGGTATAGGAACGTAATAGGCCGTGAATTCGCTCGTCATCCGCAGCGTTTGAAGCGGCCGGCCGTTCAGCCGGATTTCAACGGCCTGATGCGCCTCGTTCTGGGCCATCATGCCGCAGGCTGTAAAGACCAGCGTCGCGTCCTTCCCGGACGGGGCCGTTTGAAACGTCAGGAAGGCATGGTTTCCACGGCTCAAAGCGCCCCAGGATTCCGGAAGATACCAACCGTTACGGTAAAAAAACCGCCTCGGCAGACGAGCGACGGCATACATGACGTTGGGTTTCAAGCCAACGGGAAGGACATCGAACAGTCCTGGGTTCCAATTGAGCAGAACGCTCTGCCTTCGCTGCCCATACCAGGAGAGATATTCGCGCCAATAGCTTTCCATATCGAACCCGGGATGCCCCGGGACCAGGGACAACGGATCGATGCGCGAGGCAAGCCTGCCGTCCCGGGCCGATCCGGAGGCGTCCGAAGCCGTGGCGATGCGTCTGGCCCCGTCCCAGACAGCCACGTTGTCCAGCATCACCTGACACATGTCCACGTTGTGATAATAGGAGAACGCCGAGGCTGTGCCGACAAGCAGCCCGAATGCGGCCGACAACGCGATCCGCCTTTTCCCCTCTCCCAGAAGGCTGCCGGCCAGACAGAGCAGGCCGGCAACCGCCGCCACCCCCCAAAAGTAGGCGAAACGGCTGTCGATATAGGCCGGGAGCTTTTCAAGCTGCAATTGCTGGTATTTCGGCGTGAGCGCCAGAGGCAGCGTCACGAAAAAGGCAAGGAACAGGCTGCCAGCCACGACAATCCTGCCTCTTGCCAGGCCTCGCAATTGATAGATCGAAGCGGCAGCCAGCAAGGCGCTGCACAGAAACACACAGGCCGACAAAAAAACGTAGCCCGGGGAAAGGTGCTCCACAGACAGCGGCATCCCGTAGAGATCGCCCCGGGCCGGACTGAAACCGCCTAAAACGTGGGCCAAAGCGGTCTTGAACACCAAAAGCGGATTGAAATGCCCCGCCAGCGTGGTCCCGTCGTACTGCGGCGGAAAGAGACGCCTCCAGACGAAATAACACAAGCCCGCCAGCACAAGAGGCAGCAGATCGAACAAGGTTTTCTTTCGCCGGACAAGGGCATTGATCCTGGCCGCCGCCCCTCCTTCGCTGCGGGCAAAGGCCAGGAGATATTCCAGCAGCAGCATCGATACACCGAAGATAAAGACATAGTCGGCAGCGAGGTAGCTGACAAAAAGCGCCAGGGAAAGAGCCAAAAGCCATACGTTCGATGCCCGGCAAAGGCCGTCGTCAAGCTTCAAGACCGCGTAACGAGAGCAGAGCAAAAGCAAAAGCGGCAGGGTGAAAGCGATATTGTAGCTGTTTGGCGGCAGATTGTTGTAATCAAGAATTTGTAACGATACGAACAGAAGCAGCATGAGGACAAAAACATCCGCCTTTATCAATTTGCTCCAATACGCTGCGAAAACAACGAACAAGAAAAAATACATCGATACAAAAAACAGCCTGACTATAAAATAGTCGGACAAGAGCTCGGCATAGCAAAAAAGAGGATGAAAAAACAGACAGATCCTGCCTGAAGAATAAGCAGCTTGCAATGTATGGGCAATTACAGCATCAAAACCCTGCATCGCTATATAGTGAGAAGTCAATTGATCAGGCGTAAGCCTGTACCCTGGAAGAAACAATATGCCCTGCAATAGAAACAAAAAAATCAGGACAACATATTTCCATTTCACATAGGTGCACAACTTGCGCAGTTTATTTGAAGCATTTAAGACAATTTTCATTTTCGATTCGATCCCAGGCGGAGTCTGCGTTCCTTCATTGAGAGATTACTCGCCCATGTTCCATATGAAACAGCGGATTTCCACTTACACGCACCAATGCCAAAACGGCAAGCGGCCGTTTGGCTGTCCATGCGGCGCACGCTGCCGGCGTCCGGCGGCGCTTCGTCGCGCCATCCCCGCCCTCCGGACCCCCTCCCGGCCGCTTTCCCCGGCTCCGGTTGTGTGCTAACACGCATCCGGCGCGCAGAGAGGTATTTCGTGACAGAACTTTTGGACGCCGTGCTGATCGCCCCTTATCGCCTGTTTGACAATCCGGTGGCCGGCTTCTACCTCGGCGCCTTCGTCCTGGCCCTGGCCGTCCTTCTCGTGGGCAAGGCCAGCTACGATCTCGTCTGGCTCTTCAACAGACGCCACTACGAGAAGGAAGAAGCCGAGATGGCCCGCATGCACAACCTGTCGGTGGCCGCCATCGAATCCGGCGACAAAGCCGCCTACAAGGCCGCCAACCACGAGGCCAACGAGGCCTTCGGCAAATCGTTTTTCGCCGGGGCGGCCCTTTTTTCCGTGTCCGTGTGGCCGGCGCCCTTTGCCCTGGGCTGGCTGGCCGACCGGTTCGCGGGCGTGGACGTGCCGCTTTTCCCGGGCTACGCCGTGCGCTACAACGCCATATTTCTCGGCATGTACATTGCGCTGCGGCTGGCCATGTGGGGCCGGTGGAAGCATCTGCCGTTTTTTGGCCGGGTGGAGGCCCGCCGCCAGGAGGGCGCGGCCCGGCGGGCGAAATTCCGCAGTTGGACGGAACTCGACAACCCAAAGGCCTGAGCCGGACATGGCCGCTTTCCCAACCATACCCCGGGTTGCCCCGATGCCGGGACCGCCGCCAACAAGCCGTCCCCGCCCCCGTTTTCGAGGGTTCCCGGGGACACGGCCCTAGGCCATGCGACGGCGCGACTTTCTTCTGGCCGCCCTGCTGGCCCCGGCGCTTGCCGCCTGCAGCCGGGACGAGGACGCCGTGCGCGTCAACCTCGCCAAGCGCGAGGAGACGACCCTGCGCCAACAGCCGCGCGCCGTCACCTACGCCTACCTGCCCCAATACGCCCACACCGTCTCCTACGAACGCCACCGGCTGCTGCTCGACTACCTCGGCCGGGCCACCGGCCTGACCCTGCGCCAGATCTTCCCCGACACCTTCGAGGAACACGTGCGCATGGTGGAGCGCGCCGAGATCGACATCTCCTTTTCCAATCCCTTTGCCTACATCCGCATGGCCCGAAGCGGGGCCCGGGCCTTTGCCCGCATTGTCGAACCCTCGGGCAAGCCGGATTTTTGCAGCCACATCATCTGCCGCCGCGACAACGACGCCCTGCGCCGCCTGGAGGATTGCCGCGGCAAGCGCTGGATGGCCGTGGACCCGTCCTCGGCCGGCGGCTACCTCTACGCCCTGGGCGAATTTCTCGACCACGGCATCAAACGCCGGGATTTCGCCGAAATCACCTTCGCCCCCGGTCCCGGCGGCAAGCAGGAAAAAGTGGTGCTGTCCGTGTTCGCCGGGGCCTGCGACATCGGCTCGGTGCGCGACGGCACCCTGGACATCCTGCGCGGCAAGATCGACATTGCCCAGATCCGCGTCCTGGCCAAGAGCAAATCCTATCCGGGCTGGGTCTATGCCGCCCGGGCCGGGCTTGCCCCGGAGATCACGGCCAAGGTCGCCAGGGCCCTTTTCGCCCTGTCCATCGAACGGCCAAACGACGCCGCCATCCTTCTCACCGCCGGCATGCGCGGCGTCATCCCGGCCACCGACGCCGACTATGACTCCGTGCGGGCCCTGGCCGAGAAGCTCGGCCTGGACGCCATCGAGGAAACCGAATGATTCCCAGGTTTTCCAGGCTGAGCTTTCGCACCAAGATCAATTGCGGCATCGTGCTCATCGTCGGGCTCATCGCCATCCCCCTGGCCTACCTCACCTGGCGGGCGGCGGCCGAATCGCTGCTCACCGAAACGCGCAAACGCGGCCTGGTGCTCTCGGAAAACCTGGCCATGCGCGTCTCCGACGCCATGCTGTCCATGGATCTGCTGCGGCTTAAAAACATGGTGGACGAGCTCAAAAAGGTGGACGACATCGTCTATGCCTTCATCCTCGACCGCCAGGGCAATATCCTGGTGCACAGCTACACCGGCGGCTTTCCGGTGGAGCTGATCGGGGCCAACGCCCCCGCAAACGGCGCGCCGCACATCCGGCTGCTCGATACCGGCCGCGAACTGATCGACGATTTCGCCGCGCCGGTGGTCATCGTCGGCACGCCCTTCGGCACGGCCCGCATCGGCCTGTCGCGCACCAAGGCCGAGGCCGCCGCCGATCGGCTGGCCCTTATGATCGTATTCTATTCGGCCACGGCCATGGTGGCCGCCCTGGCGCCGTCCACGCTGTTCGCCCGGCGCGTCACCGAGCGCATCAACCGCCTCAAGGCCCACGCCGAGGAGGTGGTCAAGGGCAATCTCGATCCCCGGGCCGGCCCGCCAGCCGCCCGGGCCTGTTCGGACATCCTGGCCTGCGACAAGAAGCTTTGCCCGGCCTACGGCGACAGGGACCGCCGCTGCTGGCTGACGGCCTCGCCCGACCAGCGCGGCGAAGGCCCGGAATCCTGCCGGGACTGCCAGGTCTACAACGAACAAAAAGGCGACGAGATCCAGGATCTGGCCGAGACCTTCGACGTCATGGCCGTGTCGCTCAAAACCCATCTCGACGAACTGCGCCGGGCCGAACGCGTGCTCTCGCGCCAGGAACAACTCCTGCGCACCATCCTCGACGCCACGCCGGACCTCGTCTGCCTGCTCGACGAACATCTCGCCTATCTGGCCGTCAACCGGGCCTTTGCCGCCTTCCTCGGCCTGGAGCCGGCCGCCATCGTCGGCCGCACGGACCGGGAGCTGTTCCCGGCCGACGAGGGCGAGGCCATGCACGACCACAACCGCCTCGTGCTCGAAAGCGCGCGGCCAAGCGACCGCGAGGTGTTCCTGCGCCGAAACGGCTCGCCGGTCTGGCTGCATGTGGTGCGCGTGCCGATAAGCGACGGCCGGGGCCGGGCCATGGGGCTGTTGCGCACCGCCCGCGACGTGACCCAGCTCAAGCAGTTCCAGGAACAGCTCATCCAGTCCCAGAAGATGGAGTCGCTCGGCAAACTGGCCGGCGGCGTGGCCCACGAGATCAACACCCCGCTTGGCGTCATCCTCGGCTACGCCCAGCTCCTCCAGGAGGACGTGCCGCCGGACGGCCAGCTCCACGCCGATTTGCAAACCATCGAGAAACAGGCCAAGGTCTGCCGCAAAATCGTGGCCGACCTGCTCGGCTTTTCCCGGCAGGCCGAAAGCGCCAAGATCGAAATGTGCTTCAACAACTCCCTGATGGAGGCCATCAGCCTCGTGCGCCACGCCTTTTCCCTGGACAAGACCGTCGTCGTCACCGACCTCGACGAGCGCATGCCCATCATCTACGGGGACCCCGAAAAGCTCAAACAGGTCTGGATCAACCTGCTCACCAACGGCCGCGACGCCATGGACGGCCGGGGCGGCGCCCTGCTTGTGCGCTCCCGGCTGTTCACCAGGGACCAGAAGGTCACGGCCTGGTTCGCCGACACCGGCCCGGGCATCGCCCCGGAAAACCAGGGCCGCATCTTCGATCCGTTTTTCACCACCAAGCCCGTGGGCCAGGGAACGGGTCTGGGGCTCTCCGTCTCTTTCGGCATCATCAAGGACCACGGCGGCTCCATCACTGTCCAGAGTCCGGCCCCGCCGGGCTTCTTCGACGCCATGGAACCCGGCGACGCGGCCGGCCCCGGGGCCGTCTTTGTCGTGGACCTGCCGCTCGAACATGAAGAAACCATTGGCGGGCCGCAGCCCGCCGATCCCGTGGAGGGATAACGATGGCTGACATCATCGTGCTTGACGACGTCATCGACGCCGGCATCGTCATCAAACGCATCCTCGAACGCAAAGGCCACGGCGTCGCCGTTTTCACCGAAGAGGAGGAGGCCCTGGCCTATGCGGCCAAGAAAAAGCCGGCCCTGGCCATCCTCGACATGAAGCTCAAGAAACTGAGCGGCGTGGAAGTGCTGGAAGAGATCAGGAAACGCTCCCCCGAAACCCGCGTCATCATGCTGACCGGCTACCCCACCCTGGAAACCGCCCGGGAATCCGTGCGCCTGGGGGCCTGCGAATACTGCGTCAAGCCCATCGACAAGGAGGAGCTCGAACGCAAGGTCGAGGAGGCCCTGGCCGCCGACCCGGCCAAAGGCTGACGGGCCGTGTTCTCCAAGGAGCTTTTCCGCCGCTGGACCTATCAGGTCTTTGCCCCGGGCGTGCTGCTGCGCGAGAAGTACAACGCCTTCCGGGAGCTCTTGCGCTTTGACGACGCCTGCCTGGAGCTGATCGCCGCCATCGAGGACATCCATTACGGGGCCTCGGCCGTGGACTGGGCCCGGGTGGTCCATCTGACCCGGCGGCTGCGCACCTCGGTGGAGGAGATGGTGGCGCGCCTGTCGCGCCTGTCGCCCTCGCGCCACCTGGATCTGGCCGAATACGCCAAGAAGGTGGATTTCTACGTCCAGATGGCCCTGGATCTGCCGGCCGGCGGCATGTCCCCGCCCTTTGTGGCCGATCTGGCCGCCATGGCCGGGCGGCCGGAACTGGCCGGGGGCAAGGCCGCCAATCTGGCCACGGCCGCCGAAAAGGCCGGGGTCCCCGTGCCCCCGGGCTTTGTGGTCACCACCGGGGCCTTCCGCTATTTCCTGGAAGCCTCGGAACTGCGCCCCAAAATCGACCGGCTGCTGCGCCGGGTGGACCTCGCCCGGCCCGACGAACTGGCCGGGACGGCGGCCGAGATCCGCCGGCTGGTGCTGGCCGCCCGGGTGCCGCCCGACGTGGCCGGCCCCCTGGCGGCGGCGGCCAGGGCCCTCGGCACGGGACCGGACGGCCGGACGCGCCTGCTGGCCGCCCGCAGTTCGGCCGTGGCCGAGGACGGCCGGGCCTCGTTCGCCGGCCAGTACGAAAGCCTGCTTGGCGTTTCGCCGGACGACGCCGTGGCCGCCTACCTGCGGGTGGCGGCCGGCAAGTACGCGGCCAAGGCCATCACCTACCGGGTGCTCACCGGCTACGCCGACGACGAGACGCCCATGGCCGTGCTGTTTCTGCCCATGGTCGAGGCGCGGGCCTCGGGCGTGCTCTACACCCGCGACAGCGCCGACCCGGACGCGCCCATGGCCGTCTATGCCGTGCCGGGCCTTGGCGCGGACCTTGTCGAAGGCTCGGCCAGCCCGGAACGGCTGGTCCTGTCCCACGACCCGCCCCATCCCCTCCTGGACCGCCAGCCCCCCGACGCCCCGGCCCTGGCCGACGCCCCGGCCCGCAGGCTGGCCGCCCTGGGACTGGCCCTGGAGCAGGCCTTTGGCGCGCCCCAGGACGTGGAATGGGCCCTGGACGCCGCAGGCGCCCTGGCCATCCTCCAATCCCGGCCCATGGCCGTGGAAGCGCCTGCCGGGGAGACCGGCGAACCCGCCCCGGCGCCCCGCGTGCCGCCGCTTTTGTCCGGCTGCCGGCGGGCCTCGGGCGGCGCGGCCGCCGGCACGGTGCGTTTTGCCGCCACCGTCCTTGACGTGGAGGCCATCGAACCCGGCACGGTGCTCGTCACCCCGACCCTGCCCACCACCCTGGCCCGGGCCGTGGACCGCCTGGCCGCCGTCATCGCCGTTTCGGGCAGCCGGGCCGGCCATTTCGCCTCGGTGGCCCGGGAGTTCGCCCTGCCGGTGGTCACCGGCGCGACAGACGCCTTCGACCTCCTGGCCGACGGCCTGGAGGTGACCGTGGACGCCGATGCCGGGGTCGTCTATCCGGGGCGCATCGAATCCCTGGCCGCCCGGCCGCCCCGCGCCCGGCCGTCCGACGGCTCGCCCGTGGCCGAACGGCTGGCCCGGCTGGTGCCGTTGATCGCCGGCCTGACCCTGACCGATCCGACCTCGCCGGATTTCATTCCGGCCAAGGTCAGGTCCCTGCACGACGTGGTGCGCTTTGCCCATGAAAAGGCCGTCACCGAGATGTTTTCCCTGGTCGGCGACAACGCCCGGGGACTGGCCTCGGCCCGGCAGCTCAAAAGCCATCTCCCCCTGACCATGTACGTCCTGGATCTTGGCGGCGGCGTCTTTGAGACCGCTTCCGGCGACAAGGCCATCCGGCCCGACCAGATCAAAAGCGCGCCCCTGTGGGCCCTGTGGGCCGGGCTGGCCGCGGACGACGCCCCCTGGCCCGAGGGGCCGCCCATCCTCGACGACGCGGCCTTCGACCGCACCAGCGCCGGAATCTTTGCAAGCGATTCCAAGCACCTGGCCAGCTACGCCGTGGTGTCGGACACCTATGCCCACGTCATGCTGCGCTTCGGCTACCACTTCACCGTGGTGGACGCCCTGTGCGGCCCGGACGACCAGCAAAACTACGTCAATTTCCGCTTCAAGGGCGGCGGGGCCTCTTTCGAACAACGCACCCTGCGTCTGGCCAGCGTGCGGCGCATCCTCAGCCATTTCGGCTTTTCCGTGCGCACCGCCGGCGACCTGCTCGACGCGTCCCTGTCGCGCCTGCCCGAGCACCTCGTCCAGAAACGGCTGGCCATGCTCGGCTGCCTGCTGGCCGCCACCCGCATGCTCGACATGCGTCTGGCCGATGCGGCCGACGCCGACGCCTGGGTGGCGGCCTTTCTCGAACGCACCGACCGTTGACCGCCATGGCCGCCACCGAGCACGCCTATCCCCTGACGTGGGTGACGGACCATCTGGCCGTGGGCGGCGCGCCCATGTCCTATGCCCAGCTCGATTCCCTCAAGGAGCAGGGCATCACGGCCATCCTCAACCTGTGCGCGGAATTCTGCGACCTGCACGACATCGAGGCCAAAGCCGGCTTCGAGGTCCACTACCTGCCCGTACCCGACGAGGAGGCCCCGGACCTGCCCGCCCTGGAACGCGCCCTGTCCTGGCTCGACGAGGCCGTCTACCTCGGCAAGAAGGTGCTCATCCACTGCCGCCACGGCATCGGCCGCACCGGCACGGTCCTAAACGCCTACCTGCTGCGCCGGGGCCTGGGCCACAAGCTGGCCGCCCGGCTGCTCCGGCCCCTGCGCTCCAAGCCGACCAATTTCGACCAGTGGTGGACGATCCGCCGCTACGGCAAGGCGGCGGGCCGGCTCACCATCCGCGAACCGCGCCTGGAAGCCGGCCACATGGTCGATCTGGCCCCGTTTCTGGCCGACTATGCCGGGCTGGCGGCCGCCGCCCGGCAGGCGGCCAAAGGCCTGCCCCGCTGCGGCCGCGACCATGACCTGTGCTGCCGCCGGCCGCTTCGCCTGTCGCTGGTCGAGGCCGTGGCCGTCAGCCACCGCATCAACGTGGGCCTGACGAGCGAGGTCCGCCTGTCGGTCATCGGGGACGCGGCCGGCGCCTCGCGGGAAATGGACGATCTGCTGCGCCGCTACGGCAACGCCCCGGACGACGTCTGCCTGTCGGCCTGGGACCGGCTGTGCCCGCTGTCCCGGGACGGGGCCTGCCTGCTCTTTGCCCATCGCCCCCTGGCCTGCCGCACTTACGGCCTGGAGCCCGGGGCCCAGGCCGCGCTCTGGGAAGACACCCTGGAACCCGGGCTGGCCCAACTGTCGCGCCAGGTGTTTCTGGCCCTGGCCGGCAGCATCGGCGATACGCCGCTGCCGCGCTTTCCCCTGCCCGACGTGGCGTCCGGCCGCTACGTGTCGGCAGTGTTCAAACATCTGCTGGCCCTGTCCCGGTCGACAGGCGGAGCATGACAAGGCAAAGAGAACCGGGGCGCTGCCCCGGACCTCGCCAGGGCGCCGCCCTGGACCCGCCGGGGGGGAGCATTCCCCCCGGTCCCCCCCGACAAGGGGATAACACTGTGCAAGCGCCTCCCCAAACGCGCTGGGAAGGCGGAATTCCAAGGAGGTGGAGATGGCCGAGGATTTCAGGACCCTGCTTATGGAGACGGATCGTCTGGAAGACGGCGACCGCTGGTTCGGCGACATCCAGATCGGCGGCTGGTTCTACTTCTCCGCCCAGGCCGGGCCGTTTCACGAATGCACGCCCAGGACGCTGCTTGCCAATCCCAGGGATTACGCCTCCTTCGACCTGCGCCTGCAGACCGTCAACGGCGTCATCAGCTACGGCCGCTACGGGGCCTGGGAAGACCTGCAGAAAAAGCCCTGGGCCGCCCTGTTCAAAACGGACACCCCCACGGTCATGCACGCCCCGGACGTGCCCGTGGCCACCTGCCAGCAGATCTACGAAGACCTCCTCGCCTACGCCAGGACCAATCCCCTGCCATAGGGGAGACGGGAAAAACGAAGACCGTAAGACCCGGGGGAACCCGCTTGTCAAAAGCGGGTTCCCCCGGAACCCTCCCGAAGCATCCCAAAAGCACGCCTGTTCCCCCAGTCGAGAGGGTCCGGGGCAATGCCCCGGTCGCCGAAGGCATCCCCGTCAGGCCAGCCAGGCCGACCGGTTCGCCGCGATGACGTCGTCCAGCGTGCCCAGGGGCCGTCCCAGCAGCCGGGCGGCCTCCGTATCCGGGGCCGCACAGAAGCCTCGCCGACACAGCGCGTAGAATTGCAGCACGCGTTCGACATGCGGCGCGGGAAAACCGCGTTGGCAAAGCAACATTCTCGCCGCCGCCTCGGGGATATCGACATAGCGGACCGACTCGCCGACGCAGGCCGTGATGCGCCGGGCCACGTCGTCGTGGTCCACGGCTTCCGGCCCGCTCAAGGCGATGGCCCGGCCGGCCAAATCGGGGTCGGTCAAGGCGCGGTGCAGCACGGCAGCGACGTCATGCGCGTCGACATAGGCGATCTTCGCCTTCCCCAGAGGCAGGCTCAGTGTCCGCTGCCGGGCGATTTCCGTCGACAAGGGCGGTTGGGCGAGCATCTGCCCAAAGAAGTTCGGCCGGACATGCACCCACTCCAGGCCGGAAGCCTCGACAAGGCACTCGACCCGCCGGGTGGAAAACTCCGGCCGCTTTTCGGCCCCCAGGGCCGAGAGGTCCACAATGCGCCGCACGCCGGCGGCAACCATGGCGTCGATCAGCGGCGCTGCATGAACATGCGCCTCCTCATCCCCAGGTCGGGAAATGAGCATCGCCGTGCCGACGCCGGCCAAGGCCGGCCCATGCGTCGACGCGTCAAGCAGGTCGAATCGCACCCAACCGTCTCCTCTCACTTCGCGGGAAGCACCGATGGCATCGTGCCCATGCGCCAAAAGCATCTGCAACACCGCGCTTCCGACAAGCCCTGACGCACCAAGAACAAGCACTTTTTCCTGCATAATCGCTCCTCGCAAACGGAAACAGCGTATTTCCAAATACAGCAAAACAGCTTTGCCGCGCCTTAAAAACAAGCAAACGCTATCTGCCCATCTCCCCGCCGCGTCAACACGTTGACTTTTATTCTATGAATCTCTATAGTGCATCCTAGGTTACAAGAAATGAACCGGGGGAACCCAGCGGTTTCCCCCGGCCCCCCTCCCGAAACGACGGAAGGCCGGTTGGCTGACGGAGGGCGATCGTCGGCCGCCGCACCGTGAACGTGGCTGGCAGACCGGCCCCCGGCCAAGGCAAATTCCGCCCGCTTCCCATCCCGGGCGTCACGGCCTCCCGGATGCGCCCGGCTTGTCCCCGGCGTATCGCGGTTGCCTGTTCGATCGGATTTTTCTATGGTTGGCGACCGGAGGTATCAGCCATGCAAATACTCATCATCCTGTCCAGCCCGGACCCCGAGATCAAATGGAACGCCGTGCGCTTCGGCAATTTCCTGCTCAACGAGGGCGAGGACGTGACCATCTTCCTCAACGGCCCGGCCGTGAATCTTTTCGCCGGCGACAGCGAACGGTTTCCCATCGCCGAGCAGGCCAAGCTCTTCGGCTTAAGCGAGGGCAGACTCGCCGCCTGAGGCAAGTGCCTGGGCATCCACGGCGTGGATGCGAAAGCCCCCATCGTGCTCTCGAACATGAAGTTTCTGTACCAGGAAATGAAGGCTGCCGAGCGTATTCTCAATTTCTAGGACGCACCGGACGCGGCCCGGCCAACGGCTCGGACAGCCGCATCCCCTGCGTTGCCAACGCGCCGGGGGCGGGGTATAGCCCGGACATGCAGCGCCGCGTCACCGCCCTCGTCCGTTTCCTGGTTGCAGCCGCCAGCCTCGCGGCCTTTTTCGTCCTGTCCGGCTGCGCCGGCACCGCCAGCCAGCCGGCCGGGCCCGGCCGCATTCCCCCGCCGCCGCCGGGAACCCAGGCCGCGCCGCCCCGGACCGAGGCCCCGACAACGCCCTGGCACACCCGCATTTCCCCGGCCAGCCAGCAGATACCGAGCTTTGCCTCCCTGGGCCCGGCCGTGGACCGATCCATGGCCTATGTGGCCAAAAAGCCGCCCCAGGCCGTGGCCGTGGACCAGCCCGGCGTGCGCCTGACCTGGGGCCAGCTCCACCATGCCCTGACCACCTTCCGCCGGATCCTGCCCCAGCTCGACCGCGATCCGTCCGTGCTCGGGCGCTATTTCAAATGGACGCCCCTGTCCTCGGAAACGCTTCTAACCGGCTACTACGAGCCGGAAATCGAGGTCTCCCGCACCCCGCGCGGCCCCTACGCCTGGCCCGTCTACCGCAACCCGGGCGGCAGCGGCAAACACTTCACCCGCGAACAGATCGACTACAACGGGGCCCTGCGCGGCCGGGGCCTGGAAATCGGCTACGCCAAAAATCCCATCGACATCTTTTTCATGCATGTCCAGGGTTCGGGAAAGCTGCGCTTCGTGGAGGACGGCTCGACCATCTACGCCCTGTTCGACGGCAAGAACAACCACCGCTACGTGGGACTCGGCCGGGTCATGGTGGAACGGGGCTGCTTCGCCATCGAAGACATGAGCATGCAGAGCATCCGCCGCTATCTGGAAGAGCATCCCAGCCAGGTTCGCGAATACCTGGCCAAAAATCCCAGCTACATCTTTTTCCGCACCGCCCAGACCCCGCCCGTGGGGGCCATCGGCTCGCCCGTCACCGCCCACTGCTCCGTGGCCGTGGACCCGGGATTCGTGCCCTACGGCACGCTCCTGGCCCTGGACGGCGATCTGCCGGGCTACGGCCCCGGACCGGCCCTGGAACGCTTCACCGGCTTCATCATGGCCCAGGACACCGGCAACATGCGCGGCAACCATTTCGACCTCTACCTCGGCCCGGGCGCCAAATCCGCCCATCAGGCCGGGCTCATGAAGGGCAACGCCAGGGCCTACATCCTCGTGCCCCGCTGAGACGGCAAACCGCCGCCCGGGAACGCAACGCCTGCCCGCTTTGCAGGGAGCGCCCGGGCGACCCCGTTCTCCGTCAGGATCAGGGACGCAGCCCCGGTTCACTGCAACGGCGCAACGGCGCGGGCGGCACCATGACGCGAGTGCTCATCGTCGACGACAATCCGATCTTCCGGGAAGTGCTCAGGCGGCATGTGGGCGCGCTCTTCGACTACGCCGTCAGCGAGGCCGAGGACGGCGCCGCCGCCGTGGCCCTAGCCGAGTCCGAACGGCCGGACCTGATCCTGATGGACCTTGTCATGCCCGACATGGACGGCATCGAGACCACCCGCCGCATCCGGACCATGCCGGGCCTGCGCGACGTGCCCATCATCTTCCTGTCCGCCGAAACCGATCGCTGCAAATGGGCCGAGGCCCTCTCCGCCGGGGGCAACGACTTCATGTCCAAGCCCTGCCACCGCCAGGAACTGGCCGCCCGCATGACCCTGCATCTCAATCTGGCGAAACTTGGCCGGGAGCTGCGCAGCCAGAACGCGACGCTGAGCCGCGAGCGCTACCTCGCCGGCTGCGTCCAGCGGCAACTGCTGCCCAAGGATCTCGAATTTCCCGGATTTGAAGCCGCGGCGGTCTATCAGGCCCAGGAGCAGGTGGGCGGCGACTTCTACGAGGCCTGGGACGACGGCGAGGCGCTGCACCTGCTGATGGCCGACATCTCCGGCCACGGCGCGTCGGCGGCCATGCTCATGGCCGTGTGCAAGGGCCTGCTGCTTTCCCTGCGCCAGGGCGGGCTGGCCCCGGAGGCCGTCGTGGCCGAACTGAACCGGATGCTCTACGAGCTGCTCGGCGGCGGCGACCTGGACATGTTCGTGACCCTGGTCCTGTGCCGCATCGAACGCCGGCTTCCCCTGCTCTCGGTGGTGTCCGCCGGCCATGTGCCGGCCTACATCCTCGGCCCGGGCGGCACGACGGAACTGCTCTCCCAGGGGCCGGCGCTCGGCATCTTCGGGGATTTCCTGTGGAGCGCCCGCACGGTCCCCTTCCGTCCCGGGGACACGCTGTTTCTCTATACCGACGGGCTGACCGAACTGCGCTCCCCGGACGGGGGCTTTTACGGCGAGGAGCGGCTGCGCCGCAGCCTGCGGCCGGACATCCCGCCCAAGGACCTCATCGGCGAGATCATCGAAGACGCCCTGCCGTTTTGCATGGGCACGCTGCACGACGATCTGGCCATGGCCGCCCTGCGCCGGCTCTAGGGCCTGTTCCCCATTGTGGTTGACGCGAAGGGGAACAAAAGGATGCCTCCGGCGGCCGGGGGGAATCATTCCCCCCGAACCCCCTGGAAGGGGAACCAGCGGACACCGCTGCGCAAAGGGGATGCGCCCGTTCCCCCTGTTGCGGAGGGTTCGGGAGGGGATCATCCCCGCCCGGCCGCCGGAGGCGCAGCCCCTAAGGCGCGGACCGCCCTGCGGACGCCTCACCGGTAGCGGGCCAGAGCCTCCTCCCGGCTGTCGAAGGCGTCGAACAGCGTGCCGAGCGTCACCACCCGGATGAGCTTCTCCACATGGGGATGCAGGCCGCACAGGCCGAGCCGGCCGCCATTGGCGGCCACGGCCTTGCGGATGGCCACCATGGCCCCGATGGCCTTGCTGTCCACAAAGGACACCGCGCCAAGGTCCAGCAGCAGATGGCGCGCCCCCGACCGCTCGTAGGCGTCAAGCGCCGCATCGCGAAAATCGTCGCTCACCCGCAAATCCACTTCCGCGTCGCCCACGACGACCACCAGACAGGCCCCTTCCCGCGTTGCCGCCAGATCCATGCCCCACCTCCATGGTTATGCCGCCAGGACGCCTCCCGGCCGGGCGGGCGGCAATCAGGCTTCCTCGTCCTCGGCGGGCAGCCCTTCGGCAATGACGGCCTGGCAGGCCTCGCGCCAGACAGGCAGCCGCTCGGCAAGGCCGGAGGCGTTAAGGAAAATATCGTCCAGGGGATTGATGGCGTAGCCCTGGCTGATGACCACGAGCTCGTGTTCCAGGCGGTTGGCCACGTGCACGGCCAGAAGCGGCGAAAACCCGGCGTGGCGGTCGCGGCTGGGCTCGTGGTGCAGGTACACGGCCCGCACCACCTGGTCGTCGACGCCCCAGAGGCCGAGCAGATAGGCCCCGACCTCGGCATGGGACGCGCCGAAAAGCTGGCGCTCCATCTCCAGGACCGTGCCCTGGCCGCTCTGGCAGGCATTGATCACGTCCCGGTAGGCGGACGGGAAGTTGGTGGCCATGACAAGCTTGCCGATGTCGTGGAGCAGGCCGCCGATGTAGCAGTATTCGCGGACATCGGGGGAGGCGTTTTCCACGACGCTGATCTCGCGGGCCAGCCGGGCGGCGCCGAGGCTGTGGCTCCAGAGCTTTTCCAGGTCGAAGTCGCGGAAGGCTTCCTTGTTGAAGCGGTCGAACAGCCCGACGCCGAGCACCAGGGCCTTGACGACCTCGAGGCCCAGCAGGTTGACGGCGTGGGCCGGGCTGGAAACATGGACGCGAAGGCCGAAAAAGGCCGAATTGACGAGTTTTAAAATGCCGGCCGACATGCCCACGTCCTGGGCGATGAGCCCGGCCACCTCGCGCATGGACGGATTCTCCCTGCCCAGGGTTTCGAGCAGGGCGGAATAGAGGCGGGGCACGGTCGGCATGCAGTCGAGGCGGGCCACCACGTTTTTCACCCGATCGTCGAGGAACACCTCGCTCAGCGCCAGGCTGCGGGAAATCACGGCCTTGAGTTCGTCGGGCTGGCAGGGCTTGGGCAGGAACTGGTGGGCCGGCCGCACGGTCTGCAGGATCATGTCCCGGTCGGAATGGCCCGACAGCACGATGCGGATGGCGCCCGGGGACATGGACTGGGCCTCGCGCAAAAAGGCGGCCCCGTCCATGCCCGGCATGCGCATGTCGGCCACCACCACGTCAAAGGGCCGCTCGGCGATCATGGCCAGCCCGGCCGGGCCGTCCGAGGCAAAGGCCATGTCCCATTGGCCGCGCATGTCGTGGAACATGCGGCGCAGGGCCGAAAGCACGTTGGGTTCGTCGTCGACGAAAAGGATGCGGGTTTTCACGGCGCAGCTCCAGGGGCATCGCCCGACGTCTCGGGGCTCAGGTCACGGCCGCCGAAGGGAACGCGCACGACAAACGTGGTTCCCTGGCCGGGTTCGCTTTCAAAATCAATGGTGCCGCCGTGCTTGGCGACCACGATGTTGTGGGTGATGGCCAGACCCTGGCCCGTGCCCTTGCCCACTTCCTTGGTGGTGAAAAAGGGATCGAAGATCTTGCGCCGGTTCTCTTCGGAAATGCCCGAGCCGGTGTCGGACACGGACAGCCGGAAGAAGTCGCCGTCGGCCACGGTGCGGATGGTGATCAGGCCCTTGTCCTGGGTGCCCTTGACCTTTTCGCCGATGGCATGGGCGGCGTTGACCAGGATGTTGAGGATGACCTGGTTGAAGTCGCCGGGCAGGCAGAACACCGGCGGCAGGCCGCGGTCGAGTTCAAGCCGGACGTCGGACACGTATTTCCATTCGTTTTTGGCCACGGTGACGGTGTTCTCCACGGCGTCATTGATATCCACGGCGACTTTCTCCTCGCCGCCGGGGTGGGAGAACTTCTTCATGGCCGAGACGATGGCCGTCACCCGGGTCACGCCTTCCACCGACTGTTCCAGGGCGCGGGGCGCCTCGTCGAGGAGGAAGTCCACGTCGGCCTCGTTGCGGGCCTCCTCGATCTCCCCGACGGCCGCCGCGTCGCCGCCGGCCCCGGCCAGCCGCCGGGCCACGGCCTCGATGCGGGCCAGGGCCCGGGCAAGGCCGGCAAAGGAGGTGGACAGGAAATGCAGGTTGTCGCCGATGTACTGGGTCGGCGTATTGATCTCGTGGGCGATGCCGGCGGCCAGCTCGCCCACGGATTCGAGTTTCTGGGCCACGGCCAGCTGGCGCTCCAGGGTCTTGCGGTCCGTGATGTCGAAGACGATCTCGAACAGGCGCAGCTCGCCCCGGCGCATGGCCGAAACCACGGTCTTGATGACCGGCACGGTGCGGCCGTCGGGCCGGGTCAGCCGCATTTCCTCGTTGACGATGTTGCGTTCGGCCAGAAGGCACGGGGGCAGCTTGCGACCGTCGGCGTCGCGCCAGTCGATGCTCCCGCAGGGCCGGCCGACAAGCTCCTCCCGGGACAGGCCGCACAGTTCCCCGGCCATGGGGTTGACGTCCTCGATGGTCTGGGTTTTGGGGTCGATGATGAAGATGCCGGCCCGGATGCCGGCCAGGATACGGCGCAGGACCTCCTGTTCGTCGCGCAGGTCCTTTTCCACCCGCTTGCTGTCGGTGACGTCGGTGGCCACGCCCACAATGCCCTGGGGGCGGCCCCGGGCGTCGTCGAACCGGGCCCGGTGAAAGACCAGATGGCGTTCGCGGCCCCAGGCGTCCTCCAGGGTGATCTCGAAGTGCTGCACCCCGCCCTGGGCCAGGATCTCGCTGTCGCGCCGGGCCAGGAACTCCCCCACCTCGTCGGAAAAAATCTCGCCGGCGGTCAGCCCCAGGGCGCTTTGGATGGATACGCCGAGAAAGGCCTCGAAAGCCCGGTTGAGGCTGACGTAGTGGCCTTTGACGTCCTGGACGTAGATGGGGTTGACGGCGGCGTCCATGAGGCTTTTCTGGAAGGAAAGCTGGTTGGTCAGTTCGGCCTCGGCCCGACGCCGGTCGGTGATGTCCTCGGCCACGGCCAGCAGGTATTCGGGCTGGCCGTCCGCGCCGCGCACGGCCGTGATGTTGACCCGGCACCAGACTTCCGCCCCGTCCGGGCGCAGGTAGCGTTTCTCCCGCACCATGGTGTCGCACCGGCCGGCCAGCAGATCGGCCAGGGCGGCCCGGTCCACGGGGATGTCGTCGGGGTGGGTGATCACGTCGAAAGCGTGGCCGACCAGCTCCACGGGCGCACGGCCCACCATGCGGGCGAACCGGTCGTTGACCTCGAGAAAGCGGCCCCCGACCGTCTGGCGGCTGACGCCGACGCCGGCCTGCTCGAACACGGCCCGGAACCAGCGTTCGCTTTCCGACAGGTCGTGGCAGCGCCTGGCCCGCTCCGCTTCGGCCCAGAGCTTTCCGGCCGTCTCCAGGGTCACGGCCAGCTGGAAGGGATCGGGCGGCGCAAAAAGCAGTCCGTACGGACAGGCGGCGAACAAGGCCGCCAGCACCTCCGGCTCCCGGCTGTCGGCAAGAAAGACGGCCGGGGCCAGCCCGTCGGACAGGGCCCGGCAAAGGGCCACGCCGGAGGCCGGATCGGACGGCGACGGCGCGATCAGGACGACGTCGGGCTGCAGCTCGGCAGCCATGTCCAGGGCCGACTCGGCATCGCCGGCCGGGCCCAATGGCCGGAAACCAAGCCCATCCAATTGGCGGCGCAAAGAATCCGTTGCGGCCGGGTCCGCCCCGACGACCAAAACGCTTGCGCGCGCTGCGGCATCCTTCCTGATATCGGCCATGCCCCCGCCTTGCCGGTTGCCGTTATGAACAACCTTTCCGATATTAGGGCAAAAGGGCGTCGCCGTTCAAGCACAATTCGCGCCCGGTTCCGTCTCCGGGGCCGCGGCCGCGGCGCAGGACCGGGCATTCCCCACAAGATCGGCCAGGGTGACGGCGTCGAGTTTGTCGTGCATGGCCCGGGCCGCCTCAAGCCACACGCCCCGGGTCAGGCATTCGGCCAGGCGCGGACAGCCCTCTGCGTCGGCCGCGCAGTCGACCAGGGAAATGTCCCCTTCCAGGGCGCGCACAATGTCGCCCACGGAAATCGCGTCCAGGGGCATGGCCAGTTCGTGGCCGCCGCGCGGGCCGCGACGGCTTTTGACGAACCCGGCCAGCTTGAGTTCGCGCACGAGTTTTTCGAGATATTTGATGGAAACGCCCTGGCGGGCGGCGATGTCCTTGATGCGCACCGGGCCGTGCCGCCCGTGGAGCGCCATATCCAGGATCATGCGGGTTCCGTAGCGGCTTCGCGTGGTCAGCTTCATGCCGCAGCCTCCTGGGATTGCCGTCCCGGACATGGCCGCAGGCCACATCCATACAAGGACGGTAGACAAAACCCCAGCCCGCGTCAACGCGGCCCGGCCGGCTGCGCCGGCCTTGACATCTCCCTTGGCGGCGTGAAGGAATCGGACATGGACGTCAGGCAGCGCCCCGCCTGCCCGGCGCATCCCGGCAAGAAGGGAGGCCCCATGGGTTTGTTCGACCGCCTGCGCCCGGCATTCTGGAACGGCGCCGTCAAAGGCGGGCCGTACCGAAGCCTGTTCAACTACCGCCGGCTGTGGCGGCTGTCCGTGGCCCTCCTGGCCGCCGTGTCCGTCACGCCGCTGTGCATCATGACGGTGATCGACTACGGCGTCACCAAGCGGGCCGTGACCCAGGAGAACCTGCACCGCACGGCCATCACCACCTCCAACACCCGGCGCACCCTGTCCTATTTCCTGGACGAGCGTCTGGCCGCGCTCAATTTCGCCGCCCGCGAGGAGAGCTATGCCGCCCTGGCCCGGCCGGAGCGTCTGGCCGGGCTGCTGGCCGACCTCAAGGCCGCCTTCGGCGGCTTCATGGACCTCGGCGTCATCGACGACGCCGGCCGGCAGGCGGCCTATGTCGGCCCTTACGATCTCCTGGGCATCGACTACTCGTCCCAGGAATGGTTCAAACGAACCGTCGAGTCCGGCTATTGCATCAGCGACGTGTTCCTGGGCTTCCGCAACGTCCCCCACCTTGTCGTCTCCGTGCGGGCCAACCGGCCCGAAGGGGGATTTTTCGTGCTGCGGGCCGCGGTCGACACCCAGCGCATCAACGACATCCTGGCCGGCCTCGACCTCTCCGGCAGCGGCGACGCCTTTCTCGTCAACCACGCCGGCATCCTGCAGACCATGTCCCGGTCCCATGGCTCGGTGCTCGAACGCCTCGCCCTGCCCGTGCCGGCCCGGGCCGAACGCACCGAGGTGTACGGGACGGGCGACGGCGAAAACAGCCTGATCATCGGCTACGCCTACCTTGAAGGCACGCCGCTGGTGCTCATGGTGGTCAAGCGGCAGGCCGAGCTGATGCAGCCCTGGTACGCCCTGCGCCTGGACCTTGTGGGATTTCTCGGCGGCAGCGTCCTGGCCATCCTCGTCGTGATCCTCGGCGTGGCCACGTTCATGGTGGAAAAAATCTTCGTGGCCGACCAGACCCGGGTCACAACCCTGCACCAGATGGAGCACACCAACCGCATGGCCTCCATCGGCCGTCTGGCCGCCGGCGTGGCCCACGAGATCAACAACCCCCTGGCCGTCATCAACGAACAGGCCGGGCTGCTCAAGGACCTCGCGGTCCTCGCCAAGGCCCCGCCTCCGCCCGAGCGCCTGTCCGGGATCGTGGACACCATCCTGGCCTCGGTGGAACGGGCCGGGGCCATCACCAAGCGCCTGCTCTCCTTCGCCCGCCACCAGGACGTGCACATCGAACCGGTCAACGTGGGCAAAGCCGCCGGGGAAGTCCTGGGCTTTCTGGCCAAGGAGGCCGAATACCGCCGCATCGCCGTGGCGGTGGAGGCTCCGGACGACCTGCCGGCCATCGAGTCCGACCGGGGCAAGATCCAGCAGATCCTGCTCAACCTCGTCAACAACGCCTTCCAGGCCATGGACGACGGCGGCCGCCTCGTCCTTCGCGTCTTCGCCCCGGACCCGGACTGCGTGGCCATAAGCGTGGCCGACAACGGCTGCGGCATCCCGGCCGCCGACGTCAAACGCATTTTCGAACCCTTCTTCTCCACCAAAAAGAAAAAAGGCGGCACGGGCCTGGGGCTTTCCATCACCTACGGCCTCGTTCAGGAACTGGGCGGCGACCTTGCCGTCGAAAGCGAACTCGGGAAAGGCTCCACCTTCACCGTGACCCTTCCCCTGGTCAAAGGAGCGGCTTGTGAACCTTCTGCTCGTGGATGACGAGGCCGATCTGGTCTCGGCCCTGGCCGAGCGCCTGTCCCTGCGCGGCATCGAGGCCGATTTCGCCACGGACGGCGACGCCGCCGCCGACAAGGTGCGGGCCAGGGCCTACGACGTGGCCGTGCTCGACATGAAGATGCCGGGCCTAAGCGGCCTGGACCTGAAGCAAAAGCTCCAGCGCCTGCGCCCCGGCCTGCGCTTCATCTTCATGACCGGGCATGGCTCGGAAGAGGATTTCCGGGCCGGCTCGTCCGAGGCGGCCGGCTACCTGGTCAAACCGGTGCGCATCGAGGACCTCATCGCCGCCGTCAATCAGGCCCTGGCCGCCGGCCCGGGATAAGGAACAGACGCCATGCCCCGAAGCGACGACCTGCTGTTTTTCGGCAAGGTGAGCGCCCAGGTTTCCCACGAACTCAAAAACATCCTGACGATCATCAACGAGCAGGCCGGCCTGCTGGCCGACCGGACCGGCCGGGGCCTGCCGCTTGATCCCGAACGGCTGGCCATGGCCGTCGCCTGCCTGCAACGGCAGGTGCAGCGCGGCGACAGGCTTCTGGCCGGCTTCAACCGCTTCGCCCACGCCGCCGACCTGCCCCGGCGCGAGGTGTCCCTGGCCGAGGCGGCCGCCCTGGCCGCCACCCTGGGCGCACGCCGGGCCGCCCTGGCCCGGGTGGCCCTGTCGGCCGCTGCCGGGGACGACGCCAGGGTCGTCAGCGACCCGTTCCTGCTGTGCCGGCTGCTCATGGCCTGCCTGGAACGCGCCCTGGACGCGCCGGACGACGGCCGGGCCGTGACCGTCGGCGCGGCAACCGGCCCGGGCGGCCCGGCCCTGGTCCTGACCGGCCTGTCGCCCGGGGCCGCCCCCGGCCAGGACGAGGCCGCCCTGGCCGAAACCCTGGGGACGCGTCTGATCCTGGCCGACGGACGGCTGGCCATCGTCTGGCCCGGCCCGGCCTGATCCGGCCGGATCAGGCCGGGCCCGAGCCGGCCGGGTCGGAAACGCGGGCCGGGGCTTGGCCGGCCGACGACATTACGGTACTGTAATGGAATCGGCCCATCGGCCGGCACCCGTACCGCGCGCCCGGGAACGCTCCCGCCGCCGCGAAAGGAGCGTTTCATGGCAAGGACCCTGCCCCAGGCCTTTCTCTCCAACCTGCTCGGCAATTCCCCGGACTGGTACAAGCTGACCATCGCCGCCTTTCTCGTGGCCAACCCCATCCTGCTGGCCACGGCCGGCCCGTTCGTCACGGGCTGGCTGCTGATTGCCGAATTCATCTTCACCCTGGCCATGGCCCTGTCGTGCTATCCGCTGCCGGCCGGCGGCCTGCTGGCCATGGAGGCCGTGGTCCTCGGCATGACCTCGCCGGCGACGCTCTACGACGAGGCGGCCCACAACTTTCCGGTCATCCTGCTGTTGATCTTCATGGTGGCGGGCATCTACTTCATGAAGGACATGCTCCAGTACGCCTTCACCAAGATCCTCATGAAGGTGCGCTCGAAGATCGCCCTGTCCCTGCTGTTCTGCTTTGCCGGGGCCTTTTTGTCGGCCTTTCTCGACGCCCTGACCGTCACCGCCGTCATCATTGCCGTGGCCTACGGCTTCTACGAGGTCTACCACCGCCACGCCTCGGCCGGAAAATGCCGGATCGGCGACGACGGCGGCATGGACGAGGCCTGCCGGCGCGATCTCGGCCAGTTCCGGGGTTTTTTGCGCAACCTCATGATGCACGGCGCGGTGGGCACGGCCCTTGGCGGGGTGTGCACCCTGGTCGGAGAACCGCAGAACCTGCTGGTGGCCCACGAGATGGGCTGGCATTTCGGGGAATTTTTCGTGAAGGTGGCCCCGGTGTCCATGCCGGTGCTGCTTGTCGGCCTGCTGACCACCGTGGCGGTCGAACGCTTCAGGCTCTTTGGCTACGGGTTCAGGCTGCCGGTGGAGGTGCGCCGGGTGCTGGCGGCCGAGGACGCCCGGCGCGACGCGGAAATGACCAACCGGCACCGGGCGTCGCTGTACGTCCAGGCGGCGGCGGCCGTGTATCTGGTGGCCGCCCTGGCCCTGCATCTGGCCGAAGTGGGGGTCATCGGCCTGTCCGTCATCATCCTGCTCACAGCCCTGTGCGGCCGCACCGAGGAGCACCAGATCGGCCACGCCTTCACCGAGGCCCTGCCGTTTACCGCCCTGCTGGTGGTCTTTTTCGCCATCGTGGCCGTGATCCACGACCAGCACCTGTTCGCCCCGGTGACGGACTTCGTCCTGTCGCTGTCCGGCCGGCCCCAGACCGCCGCCTATTATCTGGCCAACGGCCTGCTCTCCATGATCAGCGACAACGTTTTCGTGGCCACGGTCTACATCACCGAGACCAAGGCCCATTTCGTGAAGCTCTTTGCCGCCATGCCCGACCTCGGCCTGGACGGGGCCGAATTGCTGGCCCGCCTGACCAACGGCAAGCTCGACCGGGCCGACGTCCTGGCCGCCCTGCCGCCGGCCGCGCTGCCCAAGGTGACCGAGACCATGGCCCAGTTCGACCGGCTGGCCGTGGCCATCAACACCGGCACCAACATTCCGAGCGTGGCCACGCCAAACGGGCAGGCCGCCTTCCTGTTCCTGCTGACCTCGGCCCTGGCCCCGGTCATCCGCCTGTCTTACGGCGAGATGGTCAGGCTCGCCCTGCCCTACACCGTCGCCATGACCCTGGCCGGGCTGGCCGCCACCTGGTTCCTGCTGTAACGTCCGGTGCGGCGCGCCCTGCCCGGCCCCCCTCCCGAAACGACAGGGGCCGGGCAGGGCGGCGCCCCGGCGGACGGCAGCCGCGACCCGCCGAAGGGGCCGGGGCATGACGCCCCCGGCAAAAAAATCCGGGAAAACCGCGACCCGGCCCGTCACTGTCCGGAGCTGCGGGCCTTGGCCGCCATGGCCCGGTCCATGACCTCCCGCAGGCTTTCCACGTCCGTGAGCGGCTTGGCAATGTAGTCGTCCAGGCCCGCGGCCAGGATCTTCTCCCGATCCCCGCTCATGGCATAGGCGGTCATGGCCACGACGGGCAGGTCCGAGCGTCCCATCTCCCGAATGCGGCGCGTGGCCTCAAGGCCGTCCATGACCGGCATCTGCACGTCCATCAGCACGCAGGCGAACGTCCCGCCGGCCACGGCCGCCACGGCCTCGGCCCCGTTGGCCGCCGTGGTCACCCGGAAGCCGAGCTTTTCGAGAATCCGCCGGCCGCCCAGCCGGTTGACGGCGTCGTCCTCCGCCAGCAGCACGTGGCGGGGCGCGCCCGGCGGGACGGCGACGGCGGAGGCTTTGGCGGGCTGCGCCGGGGCCGCGTCTTCGGGCAGGCCCAGGGGCAGCATCAGGTAGACGGTGGCGCCCTGTCCCGCCTCGCTGTCAATGACCAGGGAGCCGCCCATGCACTCGGCCAGATGCTTGCTGATGGTCAGGCCCAGGCCGGCCCCCTGCTGGTTGCGCGTGTAGGAGACGTCCACCTGGGCAAACGCCTCGCCGATGGAGCCGATCTTGTCGTCGGGGATGCCGATGCCGGTGTCGGCCACGGTAAAAAGCAGCCGCGTCACGCCCGCCGGGGCGATGGGCAGCCGGACGGCCTCCACCGCGACCGAACCGGCCGCCGTGAACTTCATGGCGTTGCCGACCAGATTGAACAGGATCTGGCGCACCCGCACCTCGTCGCCGATCAGCGTTTCGGGCACCCCGGGCGCGGCCCGGCAGGACAGCGGCAGGTTCTTTTCCCGGGACAGCGGGGCAAACGTCTCGTCTATGGCGGCAAACACCGATTCCAGGCGAAACGGCGCGGGGTGCAGGGTCATGCGTTCGGCCTCAAGCCGCGACAGGTCGAGGATGTCGCCCAGAAGCCGCGTCAGCCGGCTGCCCGAACGCAGGGCCATCTCCGCGTATTCGAGCTGCTCCTCGTCGAGCTCCGTGGTTTTGAGGAGCTGCATCATGCCCATCAGGCCGTTTAGCGGCGTGCGGATCTCATGGCTCATGTTGGCCAGGAAGGCGCTCTTGGCCTGATTGGCCGCCTCGGCCCGGCGGGCCAGGAGCGTGGCCCGGCGGGCCGCCTCCTCGAGCTGGACCCGGGAGGCGATCAGCGCCGCCTCGGCCTGCCGGCGGCGGTCGATGTCCTCCACCACCGAAACGAAGTAATCCGGGTTGCCGGCGACGTCCCGGACCAGGGCCACGGTCAGGTTGACCCAGACGGCGGAGCCGTTTTTGCGGATGTAGCGCTTTTCCTGGATATAGGAATCGCCCTCCCCGGCCAGCACCTGGCGGACCTTGTCCAGATCGGCCTTCAGGTCGTCGGGATGGGTGATGTCCTGAAAGGCCATGCCCGCCAACTCGTCCCGGCTGTAGCCGACGATGTCGCACAGCTTGGGGTTGACCTGGAGCCAGCGCCCGTCAGGGGCCACCAGGGCCATGCCCACGGCCGCCTGCTCGAAAGTGGCCTGGAAACGCCGCTGGCTGGACAGCAGGGTGCGGTCATGGCGGCCCTTGTCCGCCAGCGCCCGCCCGACCCGGGCCAACAGTTCGTCGGCGGCGAAGGGCTTGACCAGATAATCCTGGACGCCTGCCCGCAAAAGCGACAGGCGCAAGGCATCGTCGGCCTTGGCCGTGAGCATGATGACCGGCACGTCGTCGAGTTCGCGCCGGCCCCGCAACTCCCGCACCATGGCATCGCCGCTGACCACCGGCATCATCACGTCGGACAGGATCAGGTCGGGATGCAGGGCCAGGGCCTTTTCCAGCCCGGTCCGGCCATTGGCGGCCGAGGCCGTCCGGTAGTGGCGGCCGAGAATGGCCAGGAGGTAGGCGACCATATCCTCGTTGTCCTCGACGACCAGGACAAGGGGCGCATCGGCCGGCGGCGACCCTGGGGCGGGCCGCGGCGCGCTCCTGGCCTGCAGCTCCTCCGCAGCCTGGACGCCAAGGGCCATGTCCGGTTCCCGGGGCTGGGCGTCAACGGCCGCGCCCGGGGGCGCTGTGGCCGGCAGGGTCACGGTGAACACGGCCCCGCCGTCCGGCCCGGAGCCAAGCACGATTTCCCCGCCGTGCAGCACGGCGAATTCCCGGGCGATGGCCAGCCCGAGCCCGGTGCCGCCATGATGGCGGTCCGTCCCGCCGTCCCCCTGCCGGAAACGCTCGAAAACCGCTTGGCGCAGCTGTTCCGGCACGCCCGGCCCGTTGTCCGCGACCACGATTTCCAGACGCTCCCCGTCCTGGCGCAGCCGCAACCGGACCGTGCCGCACTCGGGCGTGAACTTGAAGGCGTTGGACAGCAGATTGAGCAGGATGCGCTGGATCTTCTCGCTGTCCACCTCCGCCGTCAGCCGATCGGGGATGGACACGTCCAGACGGATGTTTTTTTCCCGGGCCAGGGACTCGAAGCACGAGGCCATGAACTGCCCCAGCCGCGACAGGTCGGTTGCGGCGTAGCGCATCTCCATCCGCCCGGCATCGAGCTTGGCCACGTCGAGCAGGTCGCTGACGTGGCGGTAGAGCAGCCGGGCGTTGCGCTCCATGATGCGCAGATCCTGGCGGATCGGATCGTCGGGGGCGGCCGCGGCCAGCAGGGTCCCCAGCGGGCCGAGGATGAGGGTCAACGGCGTGCGCAGTTCGTGGCTGATGTTGGCGAAGAACTGGGTTTTGAGCTCGTCGAGTTCCCGGGTCTTCTCGTAAAGCCGGGTGATCTCCCCGTTGGCCTCGACCAGACGCTCGTTGGCCTGCCGGCTGGCCGAAAGCGCCTGCTCGGCAGCGGCCCTGGCCCGGGCCAGCCGGGTGTGGGTCAGGCTGAACAGCGCGCCCATGCCCAGAAAGATCAGGATGGAGATATAACTGATGGGGTTGCTGTGGGCAAAGGAGAACCGGGGTTCCATGAAGATCAGGGCGGCCAGCAGGGCGGACAGCACCGTGGCCGCCAGACCGCCGGCCATGCCGCCGGCCTGGGAACTGAAAAACACCGCCGGGAAAAAGAGGAACCAGATATAGGGTTTGATCGCCCCCCAAAACAGCCACTGCAGGGCGCAGGCCACAAACGGCAGGGCCAGGGCCAGGGCCAGGCGAAGCATCGTCCGGGTTGACGGAAATACGCTGTTCATGACGGATTGCCTGGGCTATTGTTGCGCACGGCCCCTCCCGCCAAACTGGAAACGGCGGGACGCCGCCAGCTTTGGGCAAAGACGTATTTTCATGATATTCACAAAGAAGAGCCGGAGGCAAGCGGCAGGACGTTTTTTTATCGCCCCTCCCATGCGCCCGGCCCCGGGCTGCCCGGAGGCGGGCGGGCGGCGGGAGAGGCGGCCGGCGGCCCGCCTCCCTTTGCCATCAAATCGTCATTTTTCTATCATAGCATTGTCGCGAAGCGGCGGGCGGGACCGGCCCCGGCCCTCTCCCCGCAAGGAGTGTCACATCATGCACACGCACCGAATGCACACGCGCCGATCGCGCAAATGCCGGTTTGAACTGGTGCTGCCCCGGGTCGAGGCCCTGCGGGCCCTGGCCGACCTCACGGCCCAGGCCGGCGCCGGCCGGCTGGTCATCGGCGACGAGACCGTGGACGTGGGCGATTGCGCAAGCCTCAAAATCGGCATCAAGCACTTCGGCGCGTCGTCCCTGCTCAAGGTCAGCCTGCGGTATCCGGCCCTTGGCGCGGACGCCCTGCCCACCCCGGCCGGGCTTGAGGCCGAAAGCGTCCCCCCCGCCGGCCCGGACACGGCCGAAGCGGCCGCAACCGCCGCCCCGGAGGCCAGGCCCCGGTACAAAAACCTGAAAAAGGGCATGAAGCAGACCTTCAAAGGCGTGGTGGCGGCCCTGCGGGCCGGCGTCGCCCCGGACGCCGCCCTCCTTGGCGAGTTCATCGCCGCCTCCCGGACGATGACCAGCTATCCCGGCCGGGGCGACGCCTTCTACCCCGCCTACGACGCCGAGATCGACCGGCTGGAGGCCGCGGCCGCCGCCGGCGACGTCCAGGCCATGACCGCCTCCGCGGCGGCCCTCGACCGCATGAAAAAGGAGTGTCACAGCCGTCATGCCTGATGCAGCCGCCCCCACAGCCGGCCACCCGGACGACGTCCGCTGCGTGGAGATCGACCTGTCCGCCATCGACCCGGCCGTCACCGAAGAGGACGAGCAGGCCTTTGCCCGCATCAACGACGTGTCGCTCTCGCCCGAACAGGTGGCGCGCATCCTCTCGCCGGCCCGGACCTACCCGCGCCAGGAATACGTCCTGGCCGCCCACTGGCACCCCGAACACGTGCCCATGGAACTGCTCAAGCAGCGCATCGACACGCTCTACCCCAACCGGGTCGACGAGTTGATCATCCCCACCCAGCACAACGTCATCCTGGAGTACGACGGCTACCAGGGCGTGGAGGTGGACTGCTATTCCAGCGGGTTCAACCGCAAGGTGCAGCTCCTGATCCACTTCAGAGGCCTCGATCCCGGCCGGGCCGACGTGCTGCGCTCCATGCTGCGCCACACCCACCGCTACCGGGCCTCGCAGCTTTTCGCCTACCTCGACGCCCTGGCCGAGCCGGCCTTCGAGGACCTGCGCCAGAAGGCCGCCGGCCGCTCCAACGCCGAAGAGGAACTGGTCGCCTTCGTGCGCATCCAGGCCGCCAAGATCAAACGCCTGCTTGTCGGCCACGAGGCGGACATTCCCGAGGACGCCTACAAAAACAAGCTGGTGCGCAACTTCCTCGACGCCCTGCGCCGCCGCCACGGCGACCGGATCGTCAACAAGGCCCAGGTCTACGCCAGGGCCGTCAAGGAGCTGGTCAAGGAGGACTTCTCCCTGTCCTACTTCTACCGGGCTTCGGAGGTCATCGAGGAGGCCCGGGCGCTTGGGGCCGGCATCGTCATCCCCCACCCCGAGCAGTTCTGGCCCATCCTGCTGGCCGACTACGACGTGGACGGCATCGAGGTCTGGAATCCCCAGTCCCAGCAATACACCGAATTCCTCATCAACGTGGTCAACCGCAGAAACCGCATGGGCTGGCACGGCAAGCGCCCCATCCTGATCTTCATGGGCGACGACTGCCACATGAGCGAGAAAACCCGCGATCCGGCCGAGCAGGACCCGGAAAAGGCGGCCCGGGAAATCGGGCTCCAGCCGGCCTGGCACGACTTTGCCATCCGCAAAAGCCTGATTATAAACGGCGTGAGCCGCCACAAGATCATCAACGAATACCGGGCGCGCCTTTCCGGCTGAGCCGGACAGCCGGGAAGAAGAGAAAGACCCGGGGGAACCCGCTTTTGAAAAGCGGGTTCCCCCGGCCCCCCTCCCGAAACAACGGGAAACAACACGCCGTAAGGGTACGCGGCCGCAAACGACAACCCGTCAGGGGCATGAGCGCTAACTTTCATTGAAATGCCGTATGATATTTGCTATTCTCGCCCCACGGGGGTGAGCAATGGGAGAACAAATTTTACCGATTGAAGAAGATGACTGGATGGCGTTGCTGTCATTC